>ERZ724522.1052-NODE-1052-length-15798-cov-4.496538_pt1 | contig 15798 bp, 26 predicted proteins | sample MGYA00376055_ERZ724522 | MGnify/ENA primary metagenome ERZ724522 (study PRJEB28724, sample SAMN07190884) | wastewater metagenome | isolation source: effluent of sewage treatment plant in Hong Hong | place: Hong Kong | collected 2016-03-17 ... | reverse complement strand
CTCTCCGGCCTTGATGCCCTCTCCGGCCTCGATGCCCCATCCGGCCTTGATGCCCTCTCCGGCCTCGATGCCCTCTCCGGCCTCGATGCCCCATCCGGCCTCGATGCCATCTCCGGCCTTGATGCCCGATCCGGTTTGGGCATTAATCCGCCCCTTGGCGAGCAGCGCGGAAAACTTCACCCAACCGAGATTGGCCGCTATGTGGATATGGCCGTGCCAGTTCGACACATCCGCATCGCCGACATATGCGCCGGTTTCATCAATCATCTCACTGGTGATTTCGAGAATATCCATCATTCAGATTCCTTTGACTTGAGAATTGCGGAAAGTGCTGCGCGGGCGCGTTTCCCGCCGTCAGCATGGTGCCTCTCCGGGTAGCGGTTGGGCCATCTCCCAGCCAAAGGGGGCGCGATCGCATCCCGCGTATGCATCCCAGATCGGACCAGCCTGCCGCTCCATGTTCATCGCGCGGATGACTTCTGCTTCATGCTTCCGGTCTGCCACGCAATGGAAGCGGGGGATGATGGGGAGCTTCTTGATCCTGTGATCGCTTGTCTGCATTGCTGCTTCCTTTCCTATTCACAGATATACCTATTAGGTTGATCGGTCAATGGAAATTGTGGCGCATCTCAAATCAGAAATGACGGCGCGTTGTTGGTCAGTCAGCATCCTTGCCTCCCTGTGATCGGAGAATTGCGGCGAGCATCTGTTTCCACTGGTTGCGGGCATATTCCGACCATCCACCTTCGCCGCTGATCGACACCTGCAAGGCGCGCGAGACGAATGCGTCGATCATGGCGGGCGTCGGCTCGATTGGTGCAATCACAAAGCCCGCGTCATGCAGCCGCGCGATTACCGTATTCATGCGGGACTGACAGGCTTCGGGGTCTGTGTGGTAGCCTTCGCAGGCTATGGCGTGAACGTATGCCGCCGCCATGATGGCCGTCACATCGCCCGCTTCCTCGCACTGGCGGGCTAGGGCTTCGTGGTCAGTCATGCTTTAGCCTTTCCGCGTTCCGTCAACCGGAAGCGCACAGACTTCTTGCCGTTCATGTCCACGTATTCAGCCAGCCCGCGATCAACCAGCGCCTTGGCAGTGGAGGGCATGAAGGGGGCTGTTTCACCTTGCGCTAGATAGATGCGCCCGCCGCCGTTGACGCGGGCAACAGCAGCATCGCCGCCATGCTCCACCATCCACTTGAGGGCAGATCGGTGCGCAGACGTTAGCGCTAGGGCTTCGTGGTCAGTTGGCATCGGGGGTGTTTTCCTTTCCATTCGCCTTTCGGGCGATTGCTTGTCCGACCGGGTCATTCGCCCCAGCAAAGCGTCCAGCGATCGCCATTAGTTCTTCGTCTGTGAAGGTGACTGGCGGAACATATGGCTTCCTTTCCGGCTTCGGAATCCGCTTCCTTGCTATGTGGGGGCGGATGACAGCTGGTGTGTATGGCCCGTTGTTCTTGTCGGCCCAGCGACCGAAAACCTGCCCGGGCTTGTCAAGCGCGGTTTCGAGTTCCTTGTCGTTTGCCGTCTCCGCCGCGTAATCGTTGAAGTAGCCGATCGGCACACCGAACAGCCGGGCCGCTTCGACCTTTGTTGTTGTGGCAACGATCGCGCGGATCTGCATGCTGTTCCTGATCGGCTGGTCCGGAAGGGTGTTGGATCCTGCCATGAGGTAGATGCCCCATACTTTCATTTCCCGGCCCATCAGTTTGGCTTCGGATTCCAAAAGCACATGACCCATCCTTCTCGGCTGAATTTCGTGCGATCGATCTGGTAGTTTCCCATGAGCTTTCTCCTGTGGCGATGGCTGAATATACCTGCGAGGTATATATCGCAAGGGTTAATCGCTCTGACGCGGCTTCCATTTCACGGGCTTGTTCAGCCACTCGAAGTCCACGCAAAGCGAAAACAGGAGGCTCTTGATGCGCTGTTCGCGCGGTCTGGCTTCTCCCCGCTCGTACCGCGCGAGAGACGACGGCTTGATCCCGGTCATTGCGGCCAGCTGCTCGAGCGTGAGTTCGTGTGCCACCCGCGCAACGCGAAGGCGCTGGCCGAAGATCTTGGGGTCGTGGATCTTCATTCCTCTGCCCAGAGGATATCGATCGGGCCGCCGGGCTTGTCGTCCGCGAAGACGGCCACGGCCAGCCTGCCGAAACGGTGTGCCCAGACGTCGAGATTGGTCTTGTTCTTGTTCAGGATCGGCCCTTCAGCGTACTGCTCGTGCCCGTGGACAACGTGCCGTCCTTCGAATGAATAGTCACGGCGCTTATCGTCCCTGACCCACATCATGTAGCGGGGGCTTTGTTCCTCCAGCTTCGCATGCGGGTCAAATCCTGCATGGACGAAAGCCCGGTGCTGATCGATGTGGAAGTAAGACAGGGTCTTGAGCCAAGTGATATGGCTGGCCGGGACGCGCTTGACCGCGCTGGCGATGCTGTCGCCTTCTTTGGCGCCGTACTCGATCAACGTGTTGGCGCCGCCGTTCTCGCACCAGAATCTTCCGTGCAGAACGGGGTTCTCGACGCCTTCGATCATCATCTGTTCATGATTCCCGCGCAGGACGATCAGCCGGGATCCCGGCTTGTCCTCCCAATACATGAATCTTTCGATGATCTTGACGCTGCCCGGCCCCCTGTCGATGAAATCGCCGCAGCAGACAAACGTGTACGGCGATTCTTCGGCATGTTCGTCGGCCATCTGCAGGGCCTTATGGACGAGGTCGAACCGCCCGTGAGCATCCCCGATCGCATATGTAAGGCTCATGCCTTACCCCGCTTGCGCCGCTTCTGGCGCTTGGTCATCGGTTCGGGCTGCTCGGGAAGGTGTACGACCTTGTTGCGCATCGCGAAGGCTGTATGCCGGTTGTTCCGCTTTTTGTTCTGGTGCGACTTGGGTTTCTCGGGCTCGGGCTCGGGAGCAGAAGTAGATGGACTGCTCGCAAGTCCACCCACCGCGCCCAAAGACAACATTGAAAGCAGTCCGATCAAACTGACCCGTCTCATTGCAGTTCCTCCATTCCGATTTCTGTGTCGATTTCCATGTTCGTCCACGGGCCGACACCGGGAGCCTGCGGGAAGTCATTGTCAACCAGCCATGCGAAGCGCTCCGCCGTCATGGTGAAGTGGAATCGGCTGTGCTGGATGATACGGCGCTCACCGTCGCGCTCCGCATGCCAGTGCGGGGTTGTGAAACCATCGCCGTCCCCTTCAGGAGTTTCAACACAGTTCCATCCATTGTGCGTGAATACGATCATCAATGTCTTCCGCACATCGGACAGACGGGTTCGCTGATGAGGATGTACTCGACCGGTTTGGGTCCGGGGTTATCGCGCAGGATATTGTCGATCCGTCTGCTTTTGATCTCGTATCCCTTGTTGCGCAGGATGTGGATCCTGACCTGCAGGGATTTTGCGCTGGAAGCGACGGAGCGCCAGTGCTTCGACTTCAACGGCCCTTTCCTGAGGGTGGCGAGCAGATGGGCCCTCGTGAACATCTTGTTCTTCATTGACTGTTTTCCTCGCTTCTGGTCGGGCTGATGTGCCTTTCCCCGCATGCCGGGCAGTCGTCGTCGACCATGCATTCCCATTCATCTTGCCACTTGTGCTGGCATTCCGGGCAGACGTAGTGGTTGGTGAAGCGGAGAAGGGGATTGCTGTCCCTGTTGTCGATTGAGATTTTGTTCCCCACGGCTTTTGCGTAAATAGCTTCGGCTTCGGAAAAGCGGTCCTTCACGTTCTGCAGTGCTGCAACCGCGATTTCCATTTCCTTGTTCAGCCAATTGATTCTCGCCTGAGCGTCAGCGATCGCCCATTCGACCACTTTTTCACGGTCGACCGAGAACGTGTTTTCGTACTGCATGCGGCCATCGTGGGTGACGTTCGGCCATCCAGCTTCTTCGCAGAAGCACTGGATGATTGTTCCGTCTTCGTATGTGTAGACGGGGATCGACCGGGTGAATTCGTCTTTCATGTTGATCAGGAAGCGGAGGCGCTGCATGTCAACCTTCATCTCGGCAAGATACCTGATGATATTCTTGTCCGAGGATCCCCATCTCCCCGGTTCCTTGATGATCTTGCCGTCCTGAGAGATCACGATGATGTTGTGGATGTACGGCGAGCCAATGCAGATTCCATCCTTGGTGACCTGCACATCATGCTTGATGTTGTAGGCTTCCTTGACCGACTTCCACCCCATCACCGCCCCTCCTGCTTGAGCGCGAGCGCCGCCTTCATTTCTTCGGTGATCGCGATGAGGGTTTCGTTAAAGGCGATCCCGTAGTTCGCGGACTTGACGATCGCGCGGGCTTCCTCGGCGCTGTACCAGCCAGCCCGCCGCATCGATTTTGTGTATCCATTTCTGCCCGGCGCCCACCATGCGCCGTGTTCCTCGGACCAGATCAGATAATTCTGGCCGGGGATGATCAGCCAGGCGTTCTTGAAAAACCCATCGGGGGTTTCGTCCTTGATCGCCTGTTCGAGCGATTCAACGTAGGCGCGGGTCTGGTCCGGCCATTCCGCGCGTTCAGCGTTGCTGGGTTCGACTTCGAGGAAGGACGACCGCTCTTCCTTGGCCTGCTCGCGCATACGGGTGGCGATTGCAGAAATACCCTCTGCCATCGCTCCAATGACCGATATGGTGGTGAAGTCCTGCCTGTCGTTTGCTGCTCCGATAGCGGCGTTCCAGAAGCATTCGATCGCGTCAGCGATGTCGTCCCGTCCCATCAGTCCATCCTCGCCACTTCGTACTGCCCGTCGGGCTGGACGATCACAGTCCATGCGCCTCCGCAGAACAGAATCGTTTCGTCGCGAAGCTTGCACTTGGCGAGGATAGGGCGCGGCGGATCTCCGGGATAGATGATGTCGATATCCCTCAGCACCCACCCATTCATGGGAGACCACCCACCATACCTGCCGTAGTGGTCGTCGAACTGCTCACGCGCCGGGCGCGGATCAGCCGGGTCGAGGAAGAACGGAAGATATCCGAGCATTTCAACCGTTGCTCTGGGGTGAACCAGTTCGATGGTGACGCGGATGCTGTCGGTGTTCTCGATCATGCTTGGGCTCCTGTTGACGCGTGGTAAATACACCCAACAGGTATCGCGCGCAAGGTTAATCGTTCGTTTTTATTCTTTCACTGCGAACGATCGACCCGTCATCCCAATATCCCCCGAGGATAGCACGACGCGGAATGGTCCCGGGCCTGTACTTGCGCGCCGCGAGCAGCCGCATTCGCCTCAGTTCGCGATCGATTCCGCGAAGGCAGGGCATCCGCCAAGTCTTGATTTTCCCCGCCATGTTATCGGCCCATCGCCTTGCTGAGATCGTCAACGATGCTGGCGCACCATTCTCTCTCTTCAGCGTCGTTTGCTTCGTTGGTGGCGCCCATGTGAATGCGCGCGATCACCGCATCGATCATGCCAATGTTGATCTTGCGTAACCGGTCCAGTTTTGCATACGCCGCATCGATCTCAGCTTGCATTTCCGTGCGCAGATCACGCTTGGCGAACACCAGTGCCGTATTGGCTGTCTGCAGGTCTTCGTTCTGGCGACGAAGCGGCTTGACCTGCTCGATGCATGCCTGCGCGACCGCTTCTGCGTTTTCTGCCCGGCTGATCATTTCACCAACCCAGCGCGTCATGCGTTCTGCTCCGTTAGGCAGTGCCATGATCTCGCCGATGTATTCCTCATCAATCACCTGTATCATTGGTCGTCCCCTTCGTTGAATTTGTCCGTCTGGTTACCCCAGACCGTCCATCCCGGTATTTCCGTCCGCGCGAACATTTCGATGTATCGTTTCCCCGGATACATACTCTCAATGTCGCTCCGGATCCTGTCTGGCTTGCGGCTGTGTTCCCGCACTGGCTCGACGACCAATTGACGAACAGCCTTGCTCTCTGGTCTTCCCGGGCGCCCGTTGGTCGCCATGAGGCACATTTCCGGATTGGCCCGGGTGTAGTACCCGGTCCCGATGTGCCATCCGGTGTCCAGCTTGGTCCGCTTGGCCCATGTGAATGCGACCGTGACGTATCGGAATCCCCACGCCTCGATCGTCTTCATCGCCTCGTGCAGAATGGGGTCTGTAACCCAGAGGAACAGAACGCAATTCTGTGCGGCAAGGTGGCCGACCGGCAGTTCCTTAATCTGCTCGATCGACATGGTGTTGTAATGGCGATTCGGGTTGCGGCCCTCGCCCTTCGCGCTGTAGTTCACGAACGGCCACGGCGGATCCACGTAAATCACATCGAAGCCGAACAGCGGAAGCCCATCGAACATCTTCTTGGGTTCCATAGGCTGTTTGCGCATGCCGGGGACGGTCTTTCTGGGGTCAAGGTGGGCTGTGGTTGTCGTCACCCACCGCGTTCCATTCTCATCGATGTCCACATCATTACGCTGTTTCCTTTGGCCATACGTCCCCCAGAGTTGCCTTCCCCGGCCCGTCCTGCACCTGCGCGAGCGGAACAATTTCCAGCTTCGCATGGACGACGGAAAGGAAGATGAGTTCGCAACCGGTCGGCTGTCGGTGTCCCTTGGCGCTGTTGCAGCCACGGTGCATGGCGACCATGTTCTCGATCGAGTCCACTCCCCCGACACGGCGGGCCTTGAGGTGATCAATCGAAGCAATGACTTGAGTGTTGTCGAAATAGACACCGCTCTGATAGAGAAGCATGCCCTTTCCGCACGACGCGCAGAAACCATTCTGAGCCCTGAACAGGGCTTCGGTGATTTTCTTTCGCGTCATATGTTTCGCTTTGTCTTTCACAATATCACCTTCACGCGCTCGCTGGCTCGCGTGATTGTTGTGTAGAGGTGGTTGTTCCTGAATTCACGGAATGCTGCGGACTCGTCGAATATGAGGACGTTACCCCACTGTGATCCCTGACTCTTGTGCCCTGTGATCGCCCATCCGAATGTGAATTCGTCAAATTCTCGACGAACTCTCCAATCCATGGTCGCCTCTTTCCCCTCGAAAAACTCTCTGGCGATGTGAACGTCGAGCGGGTCGCGTTTCTGATCGTGAGAGACGATCCGAACTTCAACGGAACCACCGTCGGTTTGCGCAAAATCGATGACGCTCCACATCCCGCCGTTGAAGATGAACTTCTCCCGGTTGTTGCGGAGGCAGATCAGCTGGTCCCCGATCGAAGGCATCCATTCGTCATGGGTGATGAGCCCCTTCAATTCACGGATTCGACGGTTGTACGATATCCTCGTTCTATTGAGTCCGCACAGCACCTGATCGGCCTCAAGAACGTGGTGGCGAAGTTCGTCGCGATCGACCTTCCTCCTGTCGATCACCGCGCTTTCCCCATAAGAGCCGAACTGCAGGCGCCGCCCTTCCCTGACATCCATGGACATGCGGATGATCGGGTTATCCTGAGCCTGCCGGTGGATATCGGTCAACATGATGTCCGGGTTCGCGTCGATGAAAAACCCGGCACCCTTGATTGGCGGAAGCTGGGCAGGATCACCGATGACAAGAATGTCGGTTCCAAAGCTGAGGACGTCGGATCCAAGAAACTCATCCACCATCGAGACTTCGTCGATGACCAGCAGGCTGGCATCATAAAGTTCGCTGGATGGGTTCAGGGAAAAAATAGCCTCTCCCGTCACTTGGTCTACCTCGAACTGGTAGATGAGTGAGTGGAGGGTGCTGCAGTCTTCACACCCATTCCCCTGCAGGACCAGAGCGGCCTTTCCGGTGAAGGTGGCGTAGAGAACCTTCCCGCGCTCCATCTTCGCCACTTCCTTGGCAAGCGTCGTTTTCCCGGTCCCGGCAAAGCCAAACAGGCGAAAGACCTGTGGGCGGGTGTTTCTTGGCATTTTCCGCCAAGCCTCGATCGCTCGAAGGGCGCCTTCCTGTTGTTTGGTCCAAGCCATCGATCAGTAGGAGATGCCGTGCTTCTCAAGAATGGCCTTGAGGCGCTCCACTTCGGTGAAAAGCGTGGCCGTGTCGGAATCGACCTTGAATGCTCCGTTGGCCTTCCCGCGCCGCCACAATGTCATGAGCTTCCCGTGAGCCCCCTTGCTGTGCGACGTCTGCTTCGCGACCTTGTGGATGATGCCGTTGGATGCGGCGTTGCACATCACAGATCCCCACGCGCTGGGATTGACCGCGAGAAGGCCGGTTTCTTCTGCCCACCTGCGGACCTGTTCCGCCCGGAAAAACTCGTTCTCCAAGGCATATCTGCGGACCATCTCGATGGCATCGCGTTCCCATCCGGGGTACTTGCGTTCGACTGCCGCGATGGCGCGGTTCATGCCTTCGATTGCGGGGTCTGTGCTGTTCATGGTGTTCTCCTGTGACATTCAAGAAGTGCCATACCGAAGGCTGACTGTCAACCTCTAAGGTATCGAATGCGTTCCGATCTTCTCACTCCGGGGTCCGTGTGTTCGACCCACACTTGACGGCCATTCCAAGCAATGAGTGCTGCATTTTCGGTGACTTCAAGCACCCTTCCTTCTATCCATGCGGCCTTGTCGTATCTCCCGGGCTCGCGAACCTCGACGAAGTCTCCGGTGTGATACATCTTTCTCACAGGGTTGTTCCGCTTGTGGCGGTGAACCGATAGGAGAGTTCGACGAAGGCGAGGCGGACCTGCTCAAACGTCAACCTTTCGCCGCCGTTCCTGCGAATCGAAAGGATGGTTTCAGAGATACTGTTCCCCCTGTTCCAGCATCGGAAAATACGTTCCTCAAGGGTCATCTGGTACGTCACGCCCGATCTCTTCCCAAGTTTCCGTGATGGACCGTGAACGTGGTGGTAAAGACCCACGGGTTGTCCTGCCATCTGGTGCCTGCCTTCATGTTCAACCTGTCCCAGAGGTCTGCGTATGCATCGCTCGCATATTCGTGTCCGATGAAGTCGTCGGGCTCCGTCCCGTTGAAATAGAGGGTCGCTGTCTCTTCGCTGTGGGTTCTGCCGTTGCAGTTCACGCCCGTGATAACGGTCCTGCTGACAATCCCTTCCGCGATCGCATCCGCCTCACTGATGTCCTGCAAGCGCTGGATGCGGACGTCAGTGACCGTCAGCCACAGGCGCGATGCCCAGCGCGGCATGAACATGCCAGGACGCAGGCGTCCATGCTGGTCGCAGTTGTCGCGCGTGTCCGCCTCGTACCAGACCCGACCGAGACCGGTCATCTGGGAAGGCTTGAGTTCGTCGACTACCTTCTGCGTTCGCCATGCTTCGCGCACCCACAGCCGGTCGCCGGGGGCGTATGGTGCGTAGTCGACCCCAAGTTCGCGCACCTGCACGAAGTCCATCCCCACCATGCCGCCGCCATTCCCGCGACAGTGATAGAAACCGTCAGGTTGATCCTTGACGAACGATGCCAGACGTCGCGTCTGCGTCTTGCGCCCGTCGAGCAGCGCGCGGACCATCGCGGCGGAAAAGAGGATTCCACGGTCAGCCATGTACCTCTTCCTCCCGGCTGCAGCCCGACGCTTGAATTCGGTCTTGAATTCTTCGATCGTCATGGTCTTCATCGATCAGGGAGGCGGCGGCGATGCGCTGGCGGCGATCGATCATGACGCCATCATTCACTTCAGGAACGAACACGAATCCATTGATGATAACGCTTTCGTTTGGATCGAAACGAGGATCACCGGTGGTGATCGAAAAATGTTGATTGTTGCTCACTATCAAAGCCACCCATTATTCTTGATGAGGGTTTCGACGCGCTTTTCGAGCGCCTCAATCGCGATCTTGTTTGCCTCGATCGCTGCAGCTGCCTCGCGGCGGGTCTTGTCGTTCTCCGCTTTCATCTCGGTGATCTTGGAAAGGAGATCGTCGATCTCGCGGGGGCGGTGGATCGTGCCGTAGAATTGTTCGCGAAGCTTGGCGACCGCGTGTTCGGAAATCCCGGTTTCCTTCGCGATCGAGGCATCGGACATGCCGCTCTTGTACCGACCACTGGCTTCGTTGACCATCTCGAAGCTTTCTTCGATCCATTGCATGGCCTCGCGCTGTCCGCGCCGCGCCGCAGCGCTGTTGTCCGGGGGTGCGATGGGTGTGACGTTGCTTTCAGCCATGATGGCATGTTCCTCTTTCTGCTTGTTGTCATTGGTTTTGGCGGTTTTCATTTCCGCCACGCATTCAGGGCAGATCGGCTTTCGCCTCAAGTCCCATCCGCGCTGCATCATCTTCTTGCGGATCACATCGAACGGGAACTTGGTTTCAAGTTCGACTTCGACTGTGTGGTTGTGGTGGGAGCATGGAATTCCAAGAACCCCGCGAAGGCCGGTGGAGTGGTGATTTGCGTAGTGCCACTCGATCTCTGCAACCCCCAATTCCCGCGCAACTTGCCTTTCCCAAGATTGGTCCCGTCCTTTGCTTTTCATTGTGGCTCTCCTGTGAGCTATTGCCTGAATGTGACAGTGTTACCTAAAAGGTATAAGTAAGTCAAATGTTATCCGTCAATCTTTGGGATATCCGTCGAGCAATTCTCCATCGACGTACCGTCCGGCTTGCTTCTTCCCGATCCGAACTGAGAATCCTTCTCCATCCGGCCACTGGTGCCAAACTCCGGGTTTTTCACCCATCGTCCTGCTGTTCTGGTGTCCTTCGGCGTCGATCCCGCCGTAAGGGAACCATTCACCCCATTGCTTGAACACCACGGGGACGTTGGCCTGCCTGCACTGCTCGACCAGAGCGTAAACCCATGCGGGGTTGGTCGGGCGCGCGTTCAGGCCGCTCTCGCCGCCGATGACAACCCAATTGATGCCGTGTTCCATGCATTCGCTTTCGGTCTTGCACGGGCAGTGCGGAGCGGTGCATCCCCACGGAAGCCACTCGGCAAGATCGACAGGGCCGAGCATGGGTTCGACCGAGACTGCCTTCACCTTGGCCGGAATCGTCTTGAGGATTGAGCAGCGGTGGTCGGCGCGGATCTGGTCTTCGGTGGTGACCATCAGCCAGACATGATCCGGCCAGCGCTCCATCCAGTGCGCGGGAACCATCTTGGCGATGTTTTCGGGCCGTTTGGTGACCAGCATGATGATCACGTTGTCGCATGCCTCGAAAATCTCGAATGCGCGCTTGCGCCATTCGGGAAGGATCGACTTGTGATTGTCAAAGAAGTCCGAGAGGCTGTTGACGAAGATGCGGCGCTTACGGCCAAGCTCGGGGTCAACCCCGTTGTTTTTGGCTGCTTTGCGGTTCATCTTCTCGATGAGCGACCACCCCGCTTTCACGTACCTGCGGTCGCCGTGCGGCCCCCATTCGACCATCTTGTGGAATTCCGCGAAGTCGCGTTCGGCATAGCAGTTGTCGCAAGCCGGGCTGATCTTCGTGCAACCCATCCAGAGGTTGGCGGTGCTGTCTGCCCACTCGATTCCCGTTTTTTCACCCATGACGCATTTCCTTCAAATGCCTTCTGTTGCTCCGATGTGCCTGACCACGAGGCTTGCTCCCATGAGAATGAACGAGATAACGATGGTTCCATCGATTCTCCCTTCCTCGACGATCTTCGGAAGAGCGATGCCCATCATCAGCGCGCTGACATGGGAAAGGCTGGACGCGATACGTGATCGCGCGTTGATCATGGCCATCTTCATGTGCTGCCCTTTCTTGCTTCGATGTAACCTTGATGGACAGCGGACATGGTCCTGTTCGCCGATTCAGTCTACCAGAACGGTGCCGCGTCGGGTTACTTCCCGATAAGCGCCATGACTGCCGCGATCACGATGGCGATCACGATAAACGCGATGTAGTTCCGGATGTCGCGTTCCTGCTTGTCTGTGAGACCGGAATAAATTCCAGCATCACTCACCGTCTTGACCTGCGGCTTGGCCCTGTTCTGCTTGAGTTCTTCGAGCGCGCGCTTGGCGGTGCGGACGCTGACGCCGGTCGCGTTGGCGATATTGGTCCAGCTTCTACCGAGGCAAATCATGTGTTCAACCGCGAGTCCGAGGTCTTCGCGACTGTTGTAAACACCGTTGTTCTGCGTGAATTTTCCGGTCATCTCTTCGTTCCTTGTCTTCGTGCGATGCCATTGCGTCTGACAATGTCTGGGTGTAATTGCTGCTTGTGGCGATAAATTCACCGACGCTCTCTCATACCTTATAGGTATAACCTTGTCCAGTTTTTTCGACCGACCGAACTTTCTGTTTTGCCAAATCAAGGTCGTGACAGGAGAATGGTTGGCATGATGACGGCTGTCCCCACGCCAGAAGAAGCGCGCATGCTGGATGCAATTCCGGCATATTTGAGCATCACGGACATGCTCAAGGCCACTCCGCGTGAGGAGGGTGGAGATCGTTTCGTCTACCTTGAAGCGTCAAATGAATCCGTCGATTATCAGGGGGAGGTTGTTCTCTCCAAGGCGCTCAAGGATTCGAGTGCGTACTACCTGCAGTACGGGAATCTCGATATCGATCACTACACCCAGATCGGGGCCCGGATGGGGATCCCGAACTACGAGACGTATGAGATCGGTCGCCCTGTCGAAGTCACTGTTCGCGAAGGAAAGACCTTTGTGAAGGGTCAGATTTACAAGGGGGATGGCCCTGCTGCCGAGCGGGCGAATGCCTTCTGGTCTTCGCTGGTCGATCTCAATCCCCCCGCCCGCTGGTTTCCCTCTGTTGGAGGAAAGGTGATTGCGAAGTCTGTCGCGATCGATCCCCAGACCAAGGCAAAGCGGGCCGTCATCGAAAATGTTCGCTGGACCAATATCGGGTTCAGCAAGACCCCGGTCAACCTGTCGGTTGGCCCTGTTTCAACCGTTCCCGTTGGCGCGCTGACCAAGTCGCTGTGCGCCGAGGGCTTCGATTACGCCAAGGCGCTTGAGGCTGGGTATGGAACGGATGCGGCTGCGCTCGCTGGTGGCGGCGCGCTGCGCAAGCAATCCCTCGCCCCCAATCTCTTTTCATATTGGGATTTCAGGGATGCCCTCGCGGATCTGATCCGGAAGGGCAAGATTGGCGGCAATGTCGCCGCCATGACCAAGGTCGCGCGCGACAGGTTCGGGTTGTCTGCTGATGCAGCCGCCGCCGCTGTCGAGCGTTTCCTTTCGGATCTGGAACACAGCAGGAGTAAAGGACAATGAGCTTCGAGAAGCTGCTCGCCGAACTGGACGAGATGAACAAGGCCATGGGCGCCGATGACGGCGCCGCCGACACCAAGATTTCCGAGGCTGCCGCCGATGGCGAGGCTGCTGGGGATGATGATCCCGACGGCGACGGCGATGCCGAAGCGGATGTCGACGGCGACGGCGAGGAAGGCGAGGGCGATGAATTCGGCAAGTCTTTCCGCTTCACCACCGAAGGCGGCGAAGAAGTCGAGGCGCTCGATGCGACCGACCTGATCAAGTCGCTGATCGAACGTATGGATCAGAACGACGATATGCTGGGCAAGGCGCTTGCCAGCATGGTCGATCTGGTCAAGTCGCAGGGTTCGGAAATCTCCGCCCTGCGCTCCGAAGTCGAGCGCCTCGGCCAGACCGGTCGTGGTCGCAAGACGGTCGTCACCATGGCCGAAAGGCCCGAACCGGCGACCATGGCGAAGTCCGATCCGGTTGACGGTGAAGACGGTATCCCGACCAGCGAATTCATGTCGAAGGCTCTCACGGCTCAGGCCAGCGGCAAGATCCTCGGCGTCGAAGTCGCTCGGGCGGAAAGCTACATCAACCGGGGACTTCCTGTTCCTGCCGACATCGTGCGCAAGGTCATGGGTTGACGCTTCGGCGAAAACCCACCCAAGGCACTCAATAGGGGTAAAATCCAATGCTCAATCCCAACATCCTTCCCAATGTCGCCGGGAGCCAGACCGTTACCGGCGAAATGCCCGAAAACGCGGTCGCCGAACTGCAGAAGGCCCTTGAGGCCGGTTACGGTTCGGACGTCGCTGCTCTGACCGGCGGTGGTGCGCTGCGCATCCAGTCGCTCGAAAAGACGATGCTCTCGACCATTCAGGAGAACAAGCATTTCGTGCTGTTCAACGAGATGGCCAAGACCAACGCGACGGCCACCGTCGACGAATGGACCGAGCAGTCGGCTGTCGGCGGCTTCCTCGGCGGCTCGACCAACACCGAAACCGGTACGATCGCCGGTTCGCAGGGCCAGTACAACCGCCGGGTCGGCATGGTGAAGTACCTCATGACCCGTCGTGAGGTCAGCTTCGTCACCACCCTTCAGAACTCGATCGCCGATGCCGAGGCCACCGAGGCGCAGAATGGCGCCCTGCAGCTTCTGACCGACGCCGAATTCCTTTCGTTCGAGGGCGATTCCTCGGTTGTCCCGACCGAATTCGACGGCATTTACGCGCTGATCGAATCGCTCGGCTCTGCCGATCACGTCATCGACGCGGCGGGCGGTGCGCTCAACGGCATCGACATGGTCGACCGCGCTGCGGCCACGATCGCCGGTTTCGGCAACTTCGGCACCCCGACCCACCTGTTCTGCTCGCAGCTGGTGCAGTCGGATTTCAACACCAACCTCGATCCGGCCTTCCGTGTTTCGCTGAACGGGTCTTCGTCCGAGACGCAGCTGGGCGCCCCGGTCAAGGGCATCAGCACCTCGTGGGGCGATATCAAGAACTGCCCGGACGTCTTCGTTCGCGACGAGCGCCAGATGGCCCCGTTTGAACTGGACTTCCCGGTGATCGCCTCCGCGAACGTGGCCTTCAAGCCCGCCTCGATCACGCCGGTCGCTGCGGCTGGTGACGCCGACAGCAAGTGGGGCGCAGATCACGCCGGGAACTACTACTACGCTGTTGCTGGCATCAACGCGGCTGGCCAGAGCGCTGTGGTGGTATCGGACGAGATCGCCGTCGCGGCGGGTCAGAAGGTGACCATCACTATCGCCCGTTCGGCTGGCCAGACCGAGACCGGTTACGTTCTCTATCGCGGTCGCAAGAACGGCACCGGGGAACTGACCGACCTGCGCCAGATGTGTCGCATCCCGGCATCGGGCGGCGCCACCACGGTGTTCGTCGACAACAACCGCAAGATCCCGGGCACGTCGAAGGCGTTCATTCTCAACATGACGCCGGGCGCGCAGGCGATCACGTGGCGGCAGCTTCTGCCCATGACCAAGTTCCCGCTGTACCCGACGGTGTCGGCGGTGATCCCGTGGGCCCAGCTGCTGTTCGGCTACCTGCGGATCGGCAAGCGGCGTCATCATACGGTGATCGAGAACATCGTCCCGACCGGCGCGGTCTGGAAGCCGTTCGGCTAACCGACGAAACCCGCTGGGGGGGCTAAACACCCCCTAGCTAGGAACCAAAGACGGGGAAAAAGACAATGAGTCTCTCTACCATCATTCGCCGCCGTCTCGCCGTCGCTCTCGCCAGCAAGGCTGCTGCTGACACGATCGCTGATGCGATCGATGCTAGCGGGAAACAGGCTGCGAACGTCGCCGCGATTGGCACCACCACGAATGTCCGTGTGGACTCGCTCGCCAATCTCGGTGCCGACACCGAGGCTCGCCTCGACGTCATTGAAGGCAAGATCGATGCCATTCTGGTTGCCCTTAAGGGTGCCGGATTCATGATCGCGGACTGATCTGAACTGGGTTTGGGGGCCTTAGGCCCCCATTCCTTCCCCGCATCTCAAGGAACCCTTCATGCCGAAATTCATTCTTTGCAAGATCCGCAGCACCCCCCGCCGCATCAATGGGATCGATTTCGAGGCGCATCCGGAAGGCATCGTTTCGAGCGAACCCGTGGACGACGATGTTGCCGAAGTTCTTTCGTCGATCCCGGGCTATGTCGCTCTCGACACGCAGTTCGGAATCATCACCCCCACCCCCACCACAAACCCCCCCCCCCCCCCCCCCACACCAACCCCCCCCCGCCCACCGGG
>ERZ724522.1049-NODE-1049-length-15840-cov-4.920494_pt1 | contig 15840 bp, 20 predicted proteins | sample MGYA00376055_ERZ724522 | MGnify/ENA primary metagenome ERZ724522 (study PRJEB28724, sample SAMN07190884) | wastewater metagenome | isolation source: effluent of sewage treatment plant in Hong Hong | place: Hong Kong | collected 2016-03-17 ... | reverse complement strand
TCACCCCCCCGGGGGTGTTGATTGAAAGACAGGGCAGCACCCGCCACGGGGCCACAACCATGCAACCTGCCTCGTGCGCCCGCTCGATGTAGCCCACCAGGCACTCCGATGGCGGCCCTGTCACGCAGTAGAGCCTGCCTTCTGGGTCTGACTGCTCGTGCTGTGACTTCCGGTTGTGGCATATCGTGCACAGCGATTGAAGGTTCATCGGGTCAAGAAACAGGCGCATGTCGCCCCGATGCGGCACCACGTGGTCCGCACAACGCGCCACGCGTTGACATCCCGGCGCCTCGCACCATGGCCTGCGCCTCAGCTGTTCCGCGCTCATCTTCCGCCACAGCGCCGTCTTGTAGAGTTTTGAGTATTCCCGCGTGCTCATGCCGTCACCGAGAACGGCTCGAAGCCCTTGCTCATTGGAACGTACAGCGGATGCATCGGTGAACCGTCGTAGTTGCGCTGGAGGCACATCAGCGAGATGCCGTCCGCTTGCAGCATTCGGGTCACCGCCGCGGCACGGCCTAGGTGGCCTCCATCTTTTCCCCACGCCGCCACCACGCAAGACGCCACCCTGCACTCCCGCAGGATGACCTCGTCATTGCACGGCCCAACCGGCGCGTGCCGCTGCTTCATCACCGCCGGCGAAGTCTCCCGCCATGCGAACAAGTTGACCACCACCAACGACCCATACCCCGCCGCGCGCGACCTGGTCATGCACCGCGTAATGGTCGGGTCAAGCACCTCCTCTGTCGCCGTCGATGGATTGAGCATCACCCACACAATGCGCGGCAGCCGCGGCTCCCACACCCGACCCAGCACGTACCGGTAATGCTCCTGGGTGCTGTACTCCGCCCACGCATACGCACCGGTCAGGTCAGGCGCCGTCTCTCGGCGAATGCATTCGTCCGCCCGCGCCGTGACCGTGTCGACGCATTGGCGCAGCTCCCGCCGCTCCTCTTCGGTGTAGTTGTCCACATTGATGCTCACGCCGACACCTCCACCCCGCCGAACGCCCCCGGCAGCTCGTCCCACGTCCGACCATCGAGCATGCGGCCAGCGGCGTGTTTGCCGACGCGAATCCACCTGAACCCGTCGCTTACTCGGGTATAGATTTGGTGATTGTGCTTGTAGTCAAGGCTTGTTGGGTTGTGAGCGTTGATGTATTCTGAAAACTCCCCCCACTGCTTGAAGAAGAACGCCACGCCCGCCGCGATGCACTGGTCCCGCAGCGCGCGCGCCCATTCCGGGTGCATCGGACGCGCCCCCGGCCCCGACTCACCGCCGACGATGACCCACTGGATGCCCATTTCCAGCGCGTCCGACGGTACGCCAAGTTCGTCGTCGCATGGCTTGGTCAGATCCACCGGTCCCAGCAACGGCTCGCAGCTCAAAAAGTGCGGCCCCGGCACCTGCAACAACGCCGGGATGTTCTTGTCAGCCGTCTCCTGGCACCCCGCGCTCGTGCCCGTCCACACGTTCGCAGGCCACGCCGTCAGCCAAGACGCGGGCACCATCGCGCGGATGTTCTCAGGGCGCTTGGTCAGCAGCAGGAAGATTAGATTCTGGTTTTCCTCGATGCGCTCCCACAGCCCAGCCCGCACGTCGTTCATCGTGCGCCAGTCCCGCAGATCTCCCTGGAGTTCGCCTTGCCAATCCTCGAAGACGTCTGCAAGCGATGCGCAGAACACGCGCCGCTTCACGCCGGCCATCATCGCCTTGTGATTCCACGAGGTCAGGTTGTTCCAGTAGGCAGGCGACGTCACTGTGCGCGTCCCGTTCGGCCCCCACTTCACCTTCTTCAGCCGCTTGTCCATGCGCGTCTCGGCGTAGCAGTTCTTGCACTCCGGCGCGACTTTGGTGCAGCCGATCCACGGGTTGAACGTGTCGTCCGCCCATTCGATCTTGGTGTTCTCAGCCATTGGCCGCACCCTCCAGCGTCGCACCCAGCGCGCGCACCTCCACCATCCACTCCTCGAACTCGCGCCAGAACTCCGCACGCGCCAACCCCGTCCCCGCCTTCCGCAGCCAGCCCGCCGCATGCTCCACCGCCTCCACTCGCGTCGCATGCGGCGCCAGCGCAATCGAAGGCGCCACCGAAGCCCCGCCATCCTTCCCCATGATCCCCATCCCCACATACCACCCCTCCACCGAAGGACGACCATCCACCACCTGCACAAACGCCTTCACCCCCTTCTTCTCCAGCTCCGCCGTCGTCCCCGCTTCCTTGCAGAACGCCCCATTGCAATTCACCCGCTCATCCTTCTCGAACGGCGTCCCCACACGCATGTCGCGCTCCCCGCCTTCACCCACACCCGCAGCACGCGCCTCCCCCGCCGCAAGCGCCAGCCGCGCCAGCTTCCCCTCAATCTCCCCCATCCGCGCCCAGCCCAGCCGCCACGAAAGGTGATACTCCGAATCCACCGTGTCCGCCGCCACAAACGGGTTCCGCGTCAGCGCCATCTTCGCCGCCTTCGCATGCGCCCCCATGTGGTAGGCCGCCAGCCCCTTCTCCCGCCCCGTCCGCTCCGCCAGCGCGCTCAGCCCCTCCGGCCGCACACACCACTGCTTCCCCAGCCCGAACAGCGTCACCGCCTCATTCGGCGACATCCCCACCAGAATGTCCTGGCGCTGCTGCTCCCAAAACGCCGCACTCGCATCCTGCTCCGCCGTCGGCTCCAGCCACGGCATCTTCACCTCCTCCTTCGCCCCACCCTCCGCCGGCGCCGCGTCACCAAGCGCGCGGTCCACCGCCGCATCCACCAACTCCGCACGCGCCTCCTCATAACTCTTGCCGTCGAAGCTGCCGCCCTCATCCCCCAGCGACAACTCCGCCTGCGTCGGCTTCGCGAACCCCGTCCGCATGCTCGTCAACAAGTCCCCCAGCCGCTCCTCATACTCCTCCATCCGCGTCTTGTGGTCCGCCTTCGCCACCGCCCACGTCTGCAAATACGACTTCTGCTCGTCCAGCACCTCCAGGTACTCCCGCTGCACCTCCAGCTGCTCCAACACCGTCAGCTTCCGAAATCCTGCCACCATGTCTCGTTCCTCCTCGGTTATTGCTTTACCACCCAGCGCTTCCGACACCAGCGCGTCATCAACCTCAAAGAACCCCAGCCGACCCTTCACCTTGAACGGCCTCTGCAACGCCCGTGGATTCGCCAGGCGAATGTGAAACTGTCCCTCTGCATCCCACGGACCCCGCATCACCTCATCGCACCCAACGACGTCCACCACACCCACCGCGTGCCCCGGCAAAACCTCCCGCCCCAGCGCCAACGGCGACGGTGGCCGCTTCTCCCCGAAGCCCTGCGCATCCACCCAATCGTTCCAGTCGTCCAGGTCGAATCGCTCCACCTGCATCGACGCGCAAATCAGCAACGGCCCCCGATAGCCCGTCGCCCACACCCGGTTCTCGCAATCCTTGCCATGCCGAACGATCAGCGTCGCCCACGGCTCCCGAATGCTCAGCGCCTTCACGACAACAACCCCATCTTTTCCAGCTTCTCGATTGCCGCCAAGGTGTCCCTGTCTCGCCATTGCGCCCCCAGCACAAACCCACTCGAGAAAATCAGCTCAAACTTTTCGAGGCTCAACACCAAATCCGTGAACCCGGCCTCCGCGTACATCTCCGCGGCATGCCGCTTCGCTGCCTCCCTGATCTCCTCCTTCATGAACTCGCTCATCTGCTCCAACCCTCCTCGCTTCGTGTCCTTCGCGACACCTTTGTGACCTCTGTGCTACTTCCCACCCCATCGCTTCATCCCGTCAGCTTCTCCAAGCAAACCCTCCCCTCGCGCAGTTCCACACCCTTCACAACCCCCTCCCGGATCCATCGGTAGAGGCACCCCCGCGCAGTCGAATCGACGCGATAGTGATGGTTGATGTTCGAAACTACGTCCTTCATCGGTAGCCCATCCGGGTGCTTCTGCAACAGCTCCTTGATCTGCTTCACCGTCAGCGAGAACGCCGTCACCGCCTCGGGACTTGGCAGGCCTGCCACGCTCGCCTTCTGCTCCTCGCGCAGCCTTATCGGACTCGCAATCTTCCGGCGGAACTGTGGCGCCGAATCCTCCCGCACCAGGTAGCTCGTGCCCCTGCCAAGCGACCAATCCTCGTGCACCGACAGACACCCAATCCCAAACGTCGCCGCGCTCCGCGTGAAGAAGTGCTTCAACCCGCTGCCATACCGCGGCACACACACCGAAACCCGATGCGCGCAATGCAACCAGCGGTGCGCCTGCTGAATCACACCCAACCCCGCGTTCATCTTGCATTCCACCGCCCACAACACCGGCCCGCGCTTGCCCACCATGTCGCAGATGTAGCCGTACATCTTCACTTCCTTGTAGACCTCAAATCCGAACGATGCGAGGTACTCCTCCGCCAGCACACACAATTCCGCCTCAGTCGAAGGCCTCTGCTTCATCACGCAAGTCCTCCTCGCTCCGCTGCCAACAACTCACCCTGAACCAACCGCCCAGCGCCCGCGCCATACCGCGCCACGCAATACGCGTCCGCACGGTGCTCGCACACATCCCACACCTTCCCCAGCCCACCCTCCTCACGCGCCAAACGCAGCGACGCCGCCTTCACCTCGTCCCGAATCAGCCCCCCGCCCAACACCTCCCGCTGCCACGTCGACGCCTCCACCATCCAGCACCGCACCCCCACATTCCGCAGCGCCATCCGAATCTCCCCCAGCGCCCCACAGTGCGCGCGAAACCCCTTCACCCGCTGCGGCATCACCCCGTCATCCCCCAGCCGCACCCCATGCGCCAGGTACGCATCCTCCATCCACACCTCCGCCCCAAGCTCCGCCCACGCCCCCGCCAACGCCTTCAACCCAGCGTCATACGTCGCCAGCACCCGCTCCTCCCCAAACACCCCCGCCTTCGAACGCCCCGGCACCCGCCGCTGCACATACGCACACCCCACCACCTTCCCGGCCGCCAAGCCGCACCAGGCCAGCCCCATCGTGTCAGCGTCAATCCCAACCACCAGCCGCGCGCTCACATCACCCCCTCCAGCAATCCCATTTGCTGCCCGCCGGCCTCCGCCGCCCTCAGGTACCCGCAGGCCTGCGCGAAGTAAATCTCATTGAGTTCTACCCCCACGAAGCGGCGGCCCATTCCAAGCGCTGCGACACCCTCGCTGCCGATGCCCATGAACGGCGACAACACCACATCGCCTGGGTTGCTCCACAAGCTCAACGCGTTTCGAATGATGTTGAGTGGCATGGGGCAGATATGTTTTTCGGCCTTCTCGTCCTTTGCCACGCGCACATTGAGGGTGTCGGTGGTGGGCAGGTTGTAATCCCCTTTGCCGCTCTGCCCTGGTCGGTAGTTCCACACAGGCGAAGCGAGCTCTTGCCACACCGCGAGGGGCACGTCTTCTTTGGGGTGCACCACAGGCACCACACCGGGATCTCCGGGGTTGGCCCACTTGCGAAACACCAACAGATACTCGGGCATCCCCACGCCGCAAAAGCTGCTGTCTTTCTGGAAGGTCTTCCACAGCAGTGAGTGAGCGTTGGTTTTCGCGCGTTCGTTTACCGGGTCGCGCCAAATGGTCACGCGCGATACGTAGCTCCAGCCCGCCTCGATGTGCACCCGGACACAGTCATCACTGAAGGGCAGAATCCCGGCATCCCCGTCCGCGCTTTGGCTCCGATAGTAACGACGGTCCTTCACATGGATGCAGCTCAACCGGCCCGGCCGGGTCACGCGCAGCTTCTCGCGCACCAGGTGCGCGTATGCCTTAAAGAACTCGGCATCGTTGGCGACGTTGCCCATGTCTTCGATGTGCGCGCTGTAGGTGTAGAGCGAGCTGTAGGGCGGGCTGTAAACGCTGATGTCAACGCAGTCATCCGGGAACTCGGAAAGGGTTCGCACGCAGTCGCCGTTGTAGGCGGTCCATGCCTCGCCCTGCGCCTGATTCGCAACCATTAGTTTTCTCCTCGTATCCAGCTTGGGAATTGAATCGGTTCGGTTCCGCGCAGGAGCGTCATACTCGGAAGGTGGACCTGCCCCTCGCGCATCGCGGCAAGCATTTCAGCCTTCATGTACTCGTGCTCGAGCTGCTTGCGCCGCACGGCCTGCCACACGGCGTCCTCGGTGGCGGCCATCGCGATATGGCAATGGACCTCGCGCAATTGCCCAAACCGCCAGCAGCGGCGCAGCGCTTGGTAAAACTGCTCGTAACTGAAGCTGAGCCCCACAAACGCGGCCCGCGCGCAGTGTTGCCAGTTCAGGCCGAAGCCCGCGATGCGGGGCTTGGTGATCAGCCATTGCGCGTTACCAGTGGAGAAGGCAACCAGACGCGCCTCTTTCTCCTCGGCAGGCATGCTCCCGCGCACCTCAATGGCACCGGGTATCCGCGCCCGAAGGGCATCAGCTTCATAGTCGGTGTCGCACCAGATGATCCACGGCTCGTTGGGCTCGGCACTGACCAAACCGGCAATGCAGTCGGCCCGCGCGCCACAGGTAAGGCGCTTCTCTTTGTGGATTTGCGTCGCGCTGGTGTCAGGGATGCGAAATAGCATGTCACCGCAGTCGTCGGCAATGTCCACATTCACTGTGTGGTGGTGGATCTTCAGCTCTGGAAGGTGAAATCCTTCGTCGCTGTAGCCGAGGTCGGAGGGACGCGACAAGCACCGCGCCCAACTGCACACCCACGCCCAAAAATCCTTCCGTCCGTAGCGCTTCAACCGCAGGTTACGTGCCTCGCCCTGGTCGGTGATAAACCAGCGGGTCAGCATTTCGCCACTGTCCATCACACCAAGGAATTGCGCGTGTTGCCCAAGCTCGATGTGGTCGTTCGGGGCCGGTGTCGCCGTGCACGCGAGGCGGAAGGGCATCCCATCCCCGAACTGCATCAGCTGACGCGTGGTCTGCCCGGTGAAGCTCTTCATGATGCTGGACTCGTCGCACACCACGCCCGCGAAGGCCTGCTTGTCGAAGTGGTGCAGCATCTCGTAGTTGGTGATGTTGATACCGGGCTGGACCTCGCCCTGGTGGCGGACCTGCCGCGCCTCGATGCCGAACTTCGCCGCCTCTCGAACGTGTTGCGCGCCCACAGCCAGCGGTGCGCACATCAGCACAGGCATCCCCGTGTGTTCGCTCACGACACGCGCCCAATCCTGCGCGATAAGGCTCTTACCCAACCCCGTATCGAGGAACGCGGCGCCGTTGCCAGCCTCCAACAAAAACCGCGTGACGTCGCTCTGGTAGCCGAACATTGCAGGGTTGAGTGGGGGCACCGTCAGCATCCCGCGCCGCGGCGCCGTCACCATGCGGCCGGCAATCAACTGCTCGTATTCTGCGAGTTTACTCACGCCACACCCTCCCCACCCGGGCACTTCGACACCTCCACCTTCGCATCCCGTGCCCACGCATAGACCCGCTTCAACACCACACCCATCGGGTTCTTCAACCGCCCCGCATCACTCCGCCGACCATCCCGAAGCCCCACGAAGTCCAGGGCCTCCAACAGCACCGCCCGCCCCGCCTCGTCCATCCTCGCCGACACCTCCTCGAACCAAGCCGTCTGCGCATCCGTCGCCCCACACACCGACCGCACCTGTAACCCCATCCGTGCCGGGAACGTAGCCGCCGCGTCCTCCACCGCCTCGTTCAGCGATGCGAAATACGCCTTCAAGCGCTGCACCGATTCGCCCACCGGCTGGAGCTCCCCCCCGCGCGCGGATCCCTCATACCCAAGATTACTTTTGTTCTTGTCTAAGATCTTCTTTTGTTTTGATCTAGAGTCTAATGAGAGCGTGGCTTGACCATTCGTTAAAACTTGCTTACCGCCAATATCGCCCGCACCCGCATAAACATTGGGCAGATCCCCACTCTGTTTGCTTATCCCATCGTTACCCCTTGCTGACCGTTTGCTTAGATCAACTTTTTTCGCATCGCGCACACCAGCGCCATTTCCCCACCGCGATTCCGCGCTCGCCGCGCCGCCTTTTCGCCCCGCCGCCGACCGCAAACTCTTCGTCAGCCACTCCCGGAACATGTGCCGGCAGACAATGTCATCATCCCGCAGCCAGGCACTCAGATCCCGCGGGCTCGCCGCGATAACATCACGCCCCCGAGAGAACACCCCCTCCCGCTCCAGCTCCTTCACACACGCCCGAATCTCCGCCAGCTTGTCCAGGTGCCGCACCTGCTTCGCAAACGCCACCAGGTCGTTCCGCATCACCCCTCGCGGCTCCCCATAGGTGAACATCACGCCGCACATCTCCAGCCACCACCCACGCGCCGCCGCCGAGCACGCCTGCAGCTCCGGCGACCCAATCCACAGGTCCCACCGAAATTGAAACCAACGGTAATCGTCAATTCCCTTTTTCAAAATCCGTGCCGCCATACACCTCGCCCCAAACTTAGAACCAGCCACCGACCAACCACGCGCCCAGCCCGACTATTCCAATCCCTTCGCCCACCGCTCGATCTCGTCCATCTGGCTCAACGCAAAGCAACGCTTCCCCGTCTCCAGCGCCCGGTTCACTTCCATCACCGTCCCCTTGCTATGCGCGAAGTTCTCCACGCACACGAGCAAGCCATCGCACCGGTCCAGAATCGCGAAGTCGTGCGCCATCCACTGCCCATGCTCCAGGAGCCCATCCATGAACCGCCCCTGCGAGTGCACGCAGATATTCGTCACCCCTCGCCGGAACAGCTCCGCGCTTGCCGCCTCCGCCGCCCGCACGTTCTGCTCCACCTCCCACGCCGACCCCGCCGTAATCGGCCCCGACACATACACCACCTTCTTCCCCACCTCCACCACGTCCTTCTCTTCCATCTGTGCCATCTGCGTCATCTGTGGTTACCCTCTCTTCCCTCTTGCCTTCGTGCCCTCTGTGCTCATCCCTTTGTGTCCTCCGTGTTGCTCTTCCTCTTAAAAATTCCGTACCAAAATCTCCCCCACCTTCCCCCTTCCACCACCCTTGCAACTCACCGACCCCGGCCGCGTCACCGACTCCAACGTAAAGTCCCGGTAAAGCGCCCGCGTCAACGGCACATCCGAGTTCGACAACAAAAACCGCGCCCCCGCATCACTCCACTCCCGACACTTCGCCGCCAGCGCCCGCTGCTCCGCCTCCCCAAACCCCTCCGCCCCATACGCCACAAAGTTCGCCGTCTCCGACACCGGCGCATACGGCGGGTCCAGGTACAAGAAAACCCCCTTCTCCACCAACCAAGTCGCGCCCAGCGCGTCCTCGTTCGCGACAAATGTCCCTTGCAGCGCATCCGACGCCAGCGAGATCCCCACCTCGTCACAGATCACTGGCTTTTCATACCGCCCGATCGGCACATTGAAGCGCCCCCTCGAATTCACCCGATACATCCCGTTGAAGCACGTCTTGTTCAGGTAGATCAGCCGCGCCGCCCGCTCCACCAGCTCCAAGTCCTCCGGCCGCTGCGCCCGCACCTGGTAGTAGTAGTCAGCACAATGCAGCTTCGCCATCTCACGAAGCCGACCTATCACCTTCCCCGGCTCCGCGCGCACCATCCAGTACGCCTCCACCAACTCCGCATTCCGGTCCCCGAGGATGTACTCCGGTCTCCGCCCCCACCGCCGCCGCAACGCAAAGAACAACGCCCCACCACCGACGAACGGCTCCCGATACACCCGCGGCGCCGGCAACCCCGCCAGCACCTCGAGAATCCGAGGCACCAGATGCCGCTTACCCCCCACCCACTTCACGAACGGCCCCGCCACCCGCGTCTCCACCCCCGCGCTCATTGCGTTACCTCTTCCGCGTCTGCAAAGTCGAAATAGCACACGCCATCAATCTCCACAGGGTTCAGCCGGAAAAGCCCGCCCCCCGCGTAGTCGCATGGCCCCGGACCTGCTCCGACCTGAAAGGCTCGCCGCGAGTTCTCGATATAGCGCCCCACGCACGAGAACGACACCGCCCCCTCCGGCGCGCCGGCGTCCATGTAGTCTTGAACGCTCTGGACGTGTCCACAGCATGGACACACGAATTTCCATTTCATGATGCTCGGCCCGAACCGCCGCTTCCCCTCCGCGAGCCATTCATCACGCGTCACCTTCTTCTTCACGCATCCAGTCCTTTGCTTATCTTCAATCTGCGTCATCTGCGACATCTGTGGTTCCTCCTCTTCCGCCTGAATCACGCCACCAGCTTTCTCTGTGCCCGCTGTGCCCCCGCCTTCGTGTCCTCCGCGACACTCCCGTCCCCCACCACCAACGCATACGCGTAACGCTTCCGTCCCCCCGGCCGTCGACCCGGCACCGTCCTGCACACCAGCGCCAGCTCCGCCGGCAGCTGCCCCCGCACCTCATACACCGTCGTATGAACGCACGGGTCATCCAGCGCCATCGCCAGCTCCAGCGTCGTGAAGAACCGCCCCGGCCGACGCTGCAACACCCGGTACAGCCGCCCTGCCTTCGACTTCGGATTCGTTATCTTCCCCGCATGCGACATCGCTCGCCCCTCCCTTCGGTTAGGCCGCCTGGCCCTTGACCTTGAACTTCTCCATCACCGTCAGCCCCGGCCCGGAGGTCAGCGCAGGGTCGTCGTCCACGATGGTCATGATCAGTTGCAGCCCCATCGCCGCGGCCGCTTCCGCCAGGGCGCGCCGGTCCTTGCCGCCCATGCTCTCCGCCCCGTCCACCAGCACAAACCCACTGCGCGGATTCACCGCCGCCGCCACGCGCACGCCGATACTGATCTGCTGGCTTGTGCCGAGTTGGTGCAATGGAACCCCGTTGACCGTGATTCGGTCACTGTCGACGCCCAGCCCCTCAATCCCAAGGTTCGCCTGCGCCAGCAGCGCCTTCGGGATCTCGTCTCGAAACAGTTCCACCAGCCGCGTGTAGCGCGCCGCCGTCGCGCTCGCCTCAGCCACCACCTTCGCCGCCGCGTCGTGCGCGTCCTGGAGCTTGCGCGCCTCCAGATTCGCCTCCGCGTCGCGCATCGCACGTTCCAGCTTCACGGTGTCGAACACCTTCCCCTCGCCCAGCTCGCTCTCGATGCGCGCCAGGTCCCGCTTGCGCGCGTCGTTTTGGTCAATCCGGCGCAGCAACCCCTCGGCCTCCCGGGCCTTCTCTGTCGCGCGCTCTTCCTGCGAGATCACCTCCTCGCGCTGCGCCTTCAGCCGCGCCAGATTCGCCTCCACGTCCTTGATCTCGGCCTGCAACTCCTCCCCCAGGCGATGACACTTGTCCCGCTCGCCCTCGTGGTGTTTCAGGGTCTTCTCCGCGTCTACGCGCTTGGGAAGCGTCGCCGCCTCCTCCGCAATCGTCTCGCGCAGCTTCTCCGCCTCCTCCGCCTGGTTCCGGTTCGCGTCCATCGCCCCCTTCGCGCCGTAGTACGCCTCACGCGCCGCCACCACCACCGCCTGACACTCCGCCACCGACATCTTCGGGGCCGCGCGCTCCGGTGCCGGCGCCAACTTCAACCGGTTCTCCGCGTCTTCCTTCTGCACGTTCTTCACCGCGCGCAGGTTGAAGCACGCCTCCTCCAGTGCCTTGCACGCCACGAAGGGATGTTGCGCCTCAAGGTCCACGCCGTCCGTGTTCACCTGCTCCAGCGCATCGACATACTCATCACCCAGGGCATTCACGAAATCCCACACGTCCTGCTCGGTCATCGTCAGCGGAATGGATTCCAGCAACTGCTTCCGCTGCTCGCGCAGGCGCTCGGTCCGCCCCTTGTTCTCGCCCCCACCCAGCTGCACCCACGCCACCGGATTGAACACCCCGCGCCCGCAGATGGTCTTCAGGAAGGCCTTCGCCTTGTCCTTCGCCATCGCCTTGCCGTCGCCCGTCGTCACCATCAGGGTCTCTTCGCCGTCCGGGTCCTTCGGGATCGTCCGCCGAATGGTCGCGTCGTCGAGCACCAGCTGAATCTCCGCCGCCGTGCTGCCGTTGCGCACCATCGCCGGGTCCATCCCCTCCAGCGCCGCGCGCACGCTCTGGATAATCGTCGTCTTGCCCTGTCCGCTGTCCCCGCGAATCTCGTGCACATTGCCGTCGATGTCGATTGCGACCTCACGGATGCCCTTCACGTTCTTCGCGTGCACCTGGAGCAGGTGAATGCGCCCCGTCTCGTTGCCCATCGTTATTTCCTCCTCACGCCGCCGCGCGGCGCATCAGTCCAGACATCTCGAGCACGCTGTACGTCGCCACAAGGCGCTGCGCGTCGCTCAACCCCTGCGCATCGCGGATCTCCGCGAGCTGCTCCGCCAAGTTCCCCCCGTGGTCGTACGTGTTCCGGCGGTCCCCACACGTCAACCGCGAATACAGCCGCTGCACCGGCGCAATGTCCTCCATGCAGTAGGCCGCAATCGCGTCCCGGGCCCCCGCCTCGTACATCGCGCCCACCTTGCTCCCGTCCACCACCTCGCCCTGCCACAGGCATTCCCGCGACGCTGCCACCCCCATCGCCGCGCACGCGCTGTCGAGGCTCACGAAGTCGCTCTTCCCCGGCGTCCGAAGCATCGTGTCGAACACGCGCCCCTTCCAGAATTTCCCCGTGTACTCCGGGAAGTACGTCGGTGGCTCAATCCCATTCCGAAGCCACGCGTTGTAGAGCAGCGGAAGGTCGAAGCCGATGATGTTGTGCCCCACCCATACGGTCTCCGCGCCCGCGAGCTCGTCCCACGCCTGCGCCAGGGTGCGCAGCCCCGCCGCCTGTGCCACCAGCGGGTCCGTCACGGCGACGCCCATCATGTCCACCAGCTGCACCGGCTGCTCCTGGTCCGCCTCGCCCGCACCAATGGACATGTACGCCACACACAGAGGCTCCGCCAGCATCGGGTCCACCGCCGTCTTCGCCAAGGCCTCCGCCGCGCGTGTATCCCGGGCCTCGGTGGTGTCCCACAGGTCCTTCAGGTCCTTCCGCGTGTTGCTCGACGGCCGTTTCTCCAGCGCCTGCTGCCGAATCTCCGCCGCAATCTGCGGGTTGAATGTCTGGTAGGTCTCCGCGTCGAAAATGATCAATCGTGCTTTCACGGCCTGGACTCCTCAATTGCCGGCGGTTCCGCCACAAATCCCTCCGAGAAACGGCGCCCATCGCGCTCCCAGTACTTCACGCCGAACTGCTCAGCGTCGTCCAGCCGGGCCGTCGCGCTGCTCTTTTCATCGAAGGCCTTCTGCATCCTCCCCAGTGCCCGCTCACCGAGCTTGCCCAGCGCGCGCACATCAGCAATAAAATTCTCCACACTGTTGCGCCCGACAATCACCGTAAAATCATCGTCCGACGTCGAAGAGGACAACTCGACAAATTTCCCACTGTCGGTCACGCGAACATTGATCGAGTAAACCCGCGCCAGCTTCGTCTCCTTCGGCCCGAAGTTCCCCTTGCTCGGGAACTCCTTCCGCAACTGCACCGCCGGGTCGCTCGCCCGCAGGTACGCCACCGCCTCTTCAGGCGATACCCCCGCACCAAACCCAACGCGCATCAGGCAGCCATGCGCCACGCACTCCACGTCGATGCTCCGAGGCCGAACCTCCCGCGGCGCGCCAAACCCTTCGTCCCCCTCGTCCAACACCCGTGCCCGCGAATCCGGCCGCCGCACCTCAAACGCATCCCGCTCCTCCCGCTCCGGCTCCACCGGCACCTCCACCCGCCCCGCCGACCGCTCCGCCCCCTCGCTATTCCGCCTTCCCAGTGCCATCTCGTTTTCCTCCTCGTTTCTTCCGTCGTGTTCTTCGCTAGACCGACAGCGCCAGGGCAGTCACCGCCAGCGCCACCAACGCATTGAGCAGTCGATTCATTACAGTCAGCACGTCGTTCGTCCACACGTCCCGCGCCGCCTCTGCTCCACCCTCAATCTCCCGGTCGACTTCCTTGATCCGCTCCCGATAAGCCCAGGTGCTGAAGCTGTCCCCGAACATGCGCGCCGAGAACGCAAGCGCGATGAAGAAGCACGTAGCGATGCTGCCTTGCCACACGCCCAGCGGAAGCACCACGACGAGCACCAACCCAAGCGCCACATCGTTCATCTGGTGCGCGTGACACAGCACTTTGAGCATCTCCTCGCGATACGCCATCAATTGCCGCACTCGCTCACTTCGGTCTACCTGAAACATCGTTTAATTCCTCCTCGTTTCTTCCTTCGTGGCCTCTGTGGCCCCTTTGTGTCCTCTGTGCTACTCCTCAAAAAAAAGAAGTTGTCCCGCGGCCCGCCTACACGGACAGCCAGCCCCCAGCGGCAGCGCTCAACCCCCTTCACAGAAGGCCGGCAACTACCCCGCGGCGCCGCGCGCCACTCTCCCGGGTTCCCTCGCCTAAGCCACGGCCAAAAGCCAGCCCGACACGGGACAACAAAAACTTGCCCTCACACCATCGCCTCTCTATCCATGACGATTGCGACGCGGCCGCCGTAGAAAGGACTGACCCAAAAAACCAGCGCCACGAAGGCAAGGGCAAAACTTAGATTCAACTGGATGCCCGTCTCTCCGGGCCGTCACGTCTCGCGCCATCCCTGCGCAGTCTCGCCGCCGACGTTCACGCCGCTGCCCACTGCTCCATGCGGGCCACAGCGACCTCCCGCACTTCAACGCGCTCCATAAGTATCGAACCTAAAAATCCGCCTACTTCTCCTGCTGCTCCACCTCGGGCACGTGGTTTTCATTGACCGCAATCGCAGCATTCGCGCACATCACGGCCTCTTGGATGTGCGAGAACGCCATGCTCCGCTCGCGGCTGTTCGGACACGAGCCCAATACAACGGCCGCGAAAGCCTTCCCCGCTGCGCGGATTCGCGTGTACCGCTCCGCCTGGTTTCCTGACGGCCTGTGGTACGTGAAGACCTTGCTCAACAGCCGTTGATCCTCCTCCGTCAACTCAATCTCAAACTCAAGATTCTCGTCCATCGTCCTCTGCCTTTCCGGGCTCCGTGCCCTTTGTGCCTTTGTGGTGAATCTTCATCTGCGCCATCTGCGTCATCTGCGGATAAAACTCTTCCCCACCTACTTCTCCCACCCCTCCGCCACCGCCGCCATCACCACCAACACCAGCGCCACGATGCACGCCATCCACAACGCCCCGAACAACCCCAGCGCCTCTTCCATCACTTCACCCTCCGCGCTTTTCACACGGCACCGCCAGCACCGCCCCGCGCAACGCGTCGAGCTGCAACAGCGCCTCGTCAATCTCCTTCACCACACGCTCACGCTTCGCCTTCGACAACTGCCCCGCACTCTCCAGCGTCACCGCCTCACCCACCGCCTCCGCGCACTCCTTCAACACCTTCGCCGCCGTCGCATGCACCGTCGCCAAATCACCGACCACACCACCACCCACCGACACCGGCCGCGTCCCATACCGCCCACACAGCGCGAACAGCGGCTCCAGGTACTCCCCCTCCATCACATCCAGCGACTGCACCACCGTCGCCAACTTCAGCGGGTAATGTCCCCCGAGCTCCTGACTCAACGTCCCCGGCGTCATCCCCTTCGCCCGCTCAATCGTCCCCTGCGTCACCCCAGGGTTGTCCGCCATGAAGCGCTCCAGCGCCACACGCAACGCCGCCCGCGTCCCGTCCTGCGCCTCTTCCACCGATAGCTTCATAAATTTTCAGTCCTTTCTATTTCGCCTCAAAGATCCGACAATCAATCCATGACCGCGACAAACTTAGAATTAACGTCCGCCCCAGCCACCCGGCTCCCGGCTCGTGAAGCGCGAATGCTGCACGCAGGTCAGTCGCCAATTCGGTGCATTCAACTCATCCACCGCCTCGTAAGCCGCTTCCCGCGTGTCGAACACGCGATGAAGGAACCACGTGCCATCTTGGTTGCGCCTCCACAACTCAAAGAACTCCGTCACTTTTTGCTCAGAAACAAACTTGTCTTCCATCACCCGTC
>ERZ724522.1048-NODE-1048-length-15842-cov-4.687084_pt1 | contig 15842 bp, 9 predicted proteins | sample MGYA00376055_ERZ724522 | MGnify/ENA primary metagenome ERZ724522 (study PRJEB28724, sample SAMN07190884) | wastewater metagenome | isolation source: effluent of sewage treatment plant in Hong Hong | place: Hong Kong | collected 2016-03-17 ... | reverse complement strand
ATTCCCGCGCTACGACGTGCGGCTGAGACGATCCCCACGCTTCGACGTGCGGCTGTGACGATTCCCGCGCTACGACGTGCGGCTGAGACGATCCCCACGCTTCGACTTTGAACGTACTCCATGCTTGAATCCGACTCTTACCGAGCAGCTCCAGGATTGCGTCGGCAACTGCCTTCACTTCAACACACACCGATTCCGGCAGCTTTACCGTGATGCGAACAGCCTTGGTGATTTCGACACTCGTACAGCCAGCACGAATGGCGGCATCAAATTCAGCCTGCGAAGTTACTTGCGTCCATTCCATGCGTGTGGTTTCCTAGTGCCGCCCCTGCGCTCACAGGACGCGATGCCTGTTTCGACTCACGGGGCGGCTGGGAGTTTCAAAACCCGCCAGCCCGGCTTATTTTCCGGAACCGTCCCGGTAAGGGCACCGGGCTGGCGGAGGCGTTGTGTTGTGCTGCCGGCCAGATAGTCAAGCAATCTTGCCAGCAAGGCAAAGAGTTTACTGGCCGGCAGCGTGGTTGTTCGGTCGTGGCCGACTGGCTCAGAAGTGAGCTAGAGGCCGGTGTAATTGTCTCGCACCGGCAGTTATACAAAGCGTATATCGTCGCGTCAACAGTGGAGCGGCGAGATTTCCAAAAAATTATTTCAGCAACGCAGAAGGCGTTGTTTCTAGGGCTTCCGCGAAGTTCGCGAGATTAGGAAGCCACGGGGTACGCTTGCCGTTTTCGATTTCCGAAACATACGGCTTGTGCTTCTTGAGCCGATCCGCAAGCTCTTGTTGCGTCAGCCCCAAAGCAGTTCGACGCTTGCGCACATTAAGCGCAAACCTAGCTGTGAGTTCATCTGGTGCCACTTGTACGGTCATTCCTCATAGGTTATACGGGGAATAGAACGCTGTCAAATAAATGCCGCCGCAGGCTGTTTGCGAGACAATTTTCACCGGCGTACCGGACCTGCGGCAGCGTATCTCCGAATGTTCAATTCCGGCTGGGGCTAACTCTTATGGACGATCCGTACCTGTTTTTGCTGTTCATGCTGCTGTTCCTGCTGGACGGCCTCTATGAGGCGCGCAATCGCGATTCCGGCGAGTGAATTTCCTTGACTTTCCCCACCGCCCGAACTAAACGTAAATCCACCGCAGCGGAGTGACGGCTGCGGGGACCGTCGCAACGGAGAGGACTACTTTAGACACCGGCTTACACTAGCTGCGCCGGTTGTGCCGGATGCGCCTGCATGGATCGTGTGCTAGGGTTTCGCAAACCCATTAAGCCACCGCCATGTCCACGCCCCTTGACGTGCTCTACCACCAGCGGTACGAGCCTTTGGCCCTGCGTTCCCGTCGCCCGAATACCAAGCGGCTCTATCGCACGACGCTGAAGTTTTTCGCGATATTTCTGGGCCGCAAAGCTACGACGGACGACCTTACCGACGCGACCGTCAATGCGTTCGCCGCGCACCGGCTGGCGAGCGGACTAGCCAAATCCAGTGTAAACAAAGACCTCTTCAATTTGCTCGCCTTGTGGCGGTGGCTCCACAAAAAACATTTAGTGGACACGTGGCCAGACGTGGCACTAGAAAAGCCGCCAGTCCGCGTGCCCGTCGCCCTCACACGCGAAGAATTGGCCAGCGTGAAAGCCGCGATTCAGCGGGAGGAAATGCCGCCCGGTTCCGCGTTCTGGCTCGCACTATTTTTGGTTATCTGGGATACAGCCGAGAGAATTAACGCGGTGCTCACGCTCACTTGGGACCGCGTGGACCTCGCAGCCGGCTGGGTGCGGTATCAGGCGGAGGACCGCAAAGGGGCGACGGCCGATAACGCGCTGCCGATTGCCACCGACACCGTATCCGCACTCAAAGCGATTCGCCGGCGAGAGGGACTGGTCTTCCACTGGCCGTACTCCGCGACGTATATTTACCGGCGCTTAGGACGGGTGATGCAGCGGGCCGGGCTGCCGGACAATCGGCTGTACAAATTCCACTCGCTGCGCAAGAGCGTAGCGAGTCATTACGAGGCGGCCGGCGGCAACGCGACGGAACTGCTCGGGCACTCGTCGCGCAAAATCACGCGGGCCTACTTAGACCCGCGAATTGTGCGGAAAACGGCTGCCATCGATTTGCTGTTTAGGCCGGGTGAGTGATCTCCAATTCGAGGTTGAACAATGCACATATTAGCGCTTAAGGACGGTGACATTGATCTTCTGGCCACGAGTGCGTTGGCCATCGCAATCGCGACGGTCGTTGGCATTGGCCTTGTCGGCTACTATCGCCAGTCGATTTCTGCCGCCCTGGTTCGGAATGGTCTGCCGCCGCTTAGCCTAAAGAACGTCCTGATTGGTGTGGTCATTTTGCTGTTCCTATTGTTTATCTGGCCCACCTTGTACCGCTATGAAGGTGACATTCATGTGTACCGAATTAATCGGCTCACTGGCAACGTGGACAGGATGTATTCGCCGCCGACACCGCGACGATAAGTTTTAACGTCTGGAACTTCGCCGCACACTGTCTCGGCGATTCGTACGGGAGGTGGGATGCTGCTTGGGTTGGTAGGTTTGCAGGCCGAGGCCGAAGAACGAGAGCAGCCCCATTGCGGAACCGGCCGGCACACCCTGCTCTTTCATCGCGTCGTAAATGTCCAGCCACGTGATGGGACCGGCCTTCTGCAACTGGCCAGTCCACGAAAGGCTTTCGCCCATCCCGGTTTTTCGGTCGATCAATTCCGCAAAGATTGCCGCGTTGGGCGAGAGCTTCTGTTGCAAGAACCGCTTGATGGCGTCGGTGCCGGCAATCGGTTTTGCCTTGCCGGTGGCGTCGACCGTTTTGCCCGAGCCCACTCTGCCGCCAAGAACGAAGACCTGCGACAGACCCATGAGGGGGTCGATGCGGGTATTGCCAAACTTCCACTTCCAGAAATCGGGGGAGCGTGGATCGTTGCCGATCTCGGCGCCTGCCAGCCAGGCCAAGCCGTAGGCGACGACAAGCCCGGTGAGTGTTTTGGCGTATTGCTTGGCAATAGCCAGCCGCACGCCGGCCCGATTGCCTTTCGCTAGGAGTAGTGGTTCGAGAACGTATTGGAAGTTCGCGGCCAGGTTGCGTGGCGAGTAAAACGTGGCGCTCAATACCTTGGCAATGGGTGCCAGTTCCCCGAGCGAACCGTATCCGGTGCTGATATTGACGAAGTTCCCCAGCACTTTCAATTGCTCTGGCGTTAAGTTGGAGTTGGCCACGGTCATGGCGTCAAACGCACCTGTCCGCAGTTCGTTGAAGAACACGCGGGCGGAGCGGTTGAATCGTTCGGTGACGCCGCTGGGGTCGATGTTGTTTTGGTTCAGCCACTTTGCACCTGGAATAAATTCCGGCAGTCTCGGCAACATGCCGGCCACCAGAACTTCTTCGTTGCCGCTGATATGCTCGCCTTCGTGAATGACGCGCAGCCCGGCTTCCTGCCACTTATCAAGGTTCGGGCTATTGAACATCCGTTCGTCGCTGGCCTTGGCATATTTTTCCGCGCCGAAGGACTTAAACGCTTCGCGGACGGCGCGGCCATAGGTCGCGGCAGTCTTCGTGTCGCCGACGAGCAGGCCGCCCACGGATGCGAATGCGTGTTTGCCGCCCTGCCGGCCCATGAATGAGAATTCGCCGGTTGTCTGCAACATGCGCAAGACCCCGGCCTTTTGCCACAGCCGGCCGATGATGCCACGTTCTTGCTCGGCTTTTTTGCTGGCGACTTGCTGCTTGAGAATATCGCGCTGAGTCTTCAAGCGGCGCGCTTCGGGTGAGAGTGGCTTCACTTCCCGCGGCAGCCGTTCATCAAACTTCAATGTCGCAAGCTGCCGCTTGAAATTCTTGATATCCGCTTCCAGCGTCACCTTGAGATTGGCGTCATACGCCTTGTCGTCAAACTCCCGTTGCAGTTTGTCGAGTTCCTCCATCGCCCGCGTGGTCTGTTCGTCGTACGGGCCGTTCCGGCGCTCGGAAGTCTTGCTGGCATAGTCTTCGCGGCCCATCCGGTCAGCCAACCGCTCGGCCCGCTTCAAGATGCGGGTTTGTAGCCGCAGCAAGTCTTTCCGCTGCTGCTCTTGCATCCACAGCGGATTGGTTTTGCGGACATCGTTCCGGCGCTGCCGAAGTGCGTTGCGGACTTCCTGGGCCGCTTGCAGATCGAGGTCAACTGCTTTCTGTGCCGCGGGGCTGGGGAAGTTTCCCGTGGCGATCTGCTGTTCGTAGTTAGCAATTTGGTTCTCTACGGTCGCAAGTCGCTTCTGCCGCTGCTGTTCTGCGTACTGCGGATCGTACTCGCGGAGGTTTTCATATTCCGCTCGCATGGTCTGCTGCTTGGCCTTGAGAGCCAGGTACTCCGGGCTATCGAATGTGCGAACCGTGGTGGAGGAGAAATCCCCTTCCTTAATGCGGCGATCGAGGTCGGCGATATTCCGCTCCATCGCCCGCATCGCGAGTTCCATCCGCTTGGCTTCCGTCATTTCGGGCTTGCCGAAAATATCATCGAATTGCACCTTGAGCGCATCCCGCTTGGCCTTAAGATTGTTTGCCTCTTCGTCGTACTGAATGTCGTTCTTCCGCTTGATGGTCTTCTCTCGTTTGCGAATCTGCTGTTCGAGGTCGCGAATCTCGTTATTAAGTCGTGTCTTCACGGCATCAAGCGCCGAACGGGCATTGCTGGCGTCATTGCCCGACGTGATATTGTAAAACCGCTTGTAGTTATTGGCGGTCTTGGTCAGGGCTCGCAGTTCGTCGCCGGGTGCTTCACGTTCGGTGCCGGTGATCTTGGGTGGCCGACCGGCCAGCATATCGATCAGCTTGCGGACTTGTTGATGCTGCCGGCGAATCTGCCGGAGCCAGCTCGGGTACGGGTCTTTGTTGAGTTCGCGAATTGTGCCGTAGTCGCTGAGCGCATCGCGAGCATTGTCGAGCGTCCAACCTTCGCCGAGATATGGCTGCAGGAGTTCGTGGACCGCCATGATGTTGTCTTCGCGATCGTCAATTCCTTTTTCGTAGAAGTAGCGGGTGGCTTGCTTCACGGCGTTGGCAATGTCGAGCCGGTCGGAATCGGGCGTGATGTCAATGTCGTCTGGCGTCCACGGGTCTTTCTTCCGTGTCTTGGCTTGCTTTCGTTGCCGATCGCTGGCTTCCTCGAACGCCTTTTTCTGTGTTCGTCGCCGACCTTCGGCAATCTGCTTTTCGAGTTCTTGGATGCGTTTGTTGAGCCGGATGATTTCCGCTCGCTCGGCTTCGGTGAGTGGGCGCCCGCCGAGTGCTCCGCGCATTCGCGACTCTAAAGCCGCCAACGAATAGTCGGCGTTCTTCATCGCCTTGCGGGCGACGAGTGCCCGGCCTTGCTCGGTGCCCGTCGCTTCCATTGCCACGTTGGCCGCGTGAATCTGGTCGGAGAGTGTGCCAAACCGGGAGTTCAGATCGTCGATCGCCTGTTGATCGCCAGCGTCGTAGGCGTCGGCCAGTTTGTTGCCGACTTCATTTTGTTCGTTCATCAGCCGCGTCTTGTGGTTCAAGACGACGAATACTTCCCGTTCCTTGAGAGGCCGGTCGTTGACGAGTAGTTCGTCGACGATCTTCTGTCCGGCTTGCGGGTCGCGATAGAGTGCCGCCAGGGCTTCCTGGTCCCACTGATTGAACGATTCTGGCTCAACTGGCGGGCGCGGCGGCTTTCCCATCGCCGCCCGATCGGCTGCGGTGACGGCGTTCTTAATGCCAGTCGGGAAATCAGGACCGCTCGGTGCAGCAGTCTCTTGAAACAGCCCCTGCTCGCGACTTAGTGCGAAGTTGGCTTCGGGGGCTGGGGTGGCTTGGATACCAGCTTCCGGCTCTGCCGGGAGGCTTCCATCGCCGCCTCCCGGAACGACATCCCCGCCTTCAGAGACTCCAAGAACTTTTCCAGCAGCAGCTTCTGGCGATCGTTGTCGGTATTCATATTCTTGCCCCAGTAAGTTCAATAGGTACTCTTCCGTGGGCACGCTGTCAAACTGCTTTGCGCCGCCTTGCAGAATATCGAAGAGCCCATCCGATAAATTCCCGTTGCCACGTGCCGAGGCGTAGCCGGCTAATGCTGGATATGTGCCATCTTCTAATTGCGACACCGCCAAGTCAAACCCGCGAATTCGCGTGTAGTCGCCGGCATTCCGCTCGACCATCCGGGCGCGGGCGCTGGCCCGGGCGGCCGGACTGTCTTTCCGAATGATCCGCTTTCCGCTTTTGGTGATAAAGGACTTCACATCCGGATTCGATCTGTACTCCCCGAACAAGGAATTGAATTCCATTTTGAGAAGTGATCGCAAATCATTTTCGTCGCGAGCAAAGTCGCTAGCACTCCGCCACATGGCGGCTTTGTCGGCATCCGACTTCTCATCCCACAGAGCTTGATATTCTTCGCCAATCTCACCGCCACGCTGGAGCTTCCGAAATGCCTTGTTCGCATCTTTGAGATGCTTCTGTGCTTCGGCGTCAAGCTCGTTGACACCAAAATCAAAGCTCGCATCCCCACCCCGCCGTTCGGCAATTTGCGCATCGGTTGCGCCTAACATCCGGTCGAACACGTCCCGCAGCTCAGGCGGAATCTCATCCTTGAGCGGCCCGCCGGCCAGGTTGCGGTAAATGTTCGTGAGCCAGGTTTTGAACCGCTCGAACACCGTAGCGAGCTTGGGAGTCGGCGCTTCGCCGTCGCGGAGATAGCGCTCGAAGTGTCGGGCGAAGCGTTCCTCTTGGTCGCGCGTCCACTTCTTGCCTTCCTTGACGCCCAGGGCTTGCTCGGCGATGCGCAAGTCTTCTGGCAGCAGCCACCGCCGAAACACGTGCGCGGTTTCGTGCGCAAACGTGGCGAGGTTCTGCGCGCCCCTGAATGCGCGCACGATTGCCCGGCCGTCGTTGAGGTGTACGGTTTCGCCGCGGACTACCCGGTTGCCGTCTTTCTGGGCCAGCACTTCCTCGATTGCCGCGTCTGCGCCGTCGAAGATCACGTAGTTGTGTGTGCGGTTCTCCGAGTCGTCCTGTGTGGCAATCCACTCGTCCGCTTCCGAGAACGTCTTAAATTGCTTATCAATAGCCTTTCCGGTTTTGGCGTCGTAAACCTCCACGTCGGTTTTGTTGTCGGCCCACCGTGCCCGGTAGTTCATTTGCCCTGGGGGGGCAAATCGGCTTTTCTGATCGGCATACTTAATGCCTCGAATGCCAAATGACTGCAACAACTGCGATGCAGCTCGCTGGGAATCTTGCAGTGTTCCCTGCCGGTCATTAAGCCTCGCTTGTTGCTGCAGCAGTTCGTAAAGCCTCTCGCCGGTTATGTCGTGAAAGCGACCAGGCGAAAGCGTTGCCCCATGATGATCGAACCAGCGACGGAACCCTTCGACGTCGCCGGCTTGCACGAGATGCCATCCATCGCGCAGAACGCTCCTCACCCCCACATCCGATGCAGCGTCCCGCTGGACGCGATCACTGCGAAACAAATGTTCTGCTTGTTTTAGCGATGGGTATGTGGACGGCTTGATGACATAGCCCGCCGCTTCCAATTTCTGCTTAACCCCTTCGGATTGCTGCGATAGAGGCTTGTCCCATTGCAACAACTCGTCGTCGGTCGGCTTCAAGTCGACCTTATACATGGCCGCGCCTTTTTCTCGCGGCAGAATTTCGATCTTGTGGCGATCGTAGAAAGTCGGGTCTTTGGCGTGCTCGCGGGCGTAGTTCAGTGCGTAGTCGCTGTCGCCAAATAGGCGGACGTAATAGATCAGGTCTTGCAGGTCTTCGTATTCAGAGCCCTCAAACTTATGGATGGCGTCATTTTCGCGAACGCCGTCGATAACCACCTCCGGCACAGTCCGCGCGTTCATTCGGCGATCGAACAACTGGTGGTAGTAGTCCGCGACTTCCTTGTTGCCGGCAAAGTACAATCCCCACCCAAACGCTTGCGATCCCTCACCGCCGCCGATGTTGTCTGTGGTGAACTTGTCAAAACGATGCGGCGATGCGTGATAGGCGGCTTGGGCGAGGACGTTCGGATTACTCGCATCACTTGGCGGCGCATCAGGATACTTAGCCAGATAGGCGGAGTATTTTTTGTCCACCCGCTCGACGCCCGCGATGGCCTTAGCGACGAACGCACCCAAGCTGTCACCGCGGTAGGCTGCAAAGTCAGAATACAAACTGATGATCGCGTCGGCCTCGCTAGGGTCGATCGCCGTGCGTGCCACTTGCCGCCGGAAGTCTTCTTCCGTGATGGTGGCAATGGCTTCCGCCGCTGCGTTCATCTTCTTGCGAGCAGACCGCTCCTTGGACTTGCTGCCCTTGCCGCGCTCCGCCGCGTCTTTCGCGGCCACATAGTCCCGTGCTGCCACGCGGAAATCTCGCAGTTGGGCGTCCCGCTGCTGCGGTGTGGGCTCCGCGGGTTCCTGCCCCTTCTTCGGCTTGGCGAGCGAGGATACAAAATCCTTGGCGGACTGCTTTGCGAGAAGTTCCTTTTCCGCTTGATCGAACTTCGCGCCCGCGTCGGTTAAACGCTGCCTTGCAGCCAGATACTCGGCGTCGCCAATCTCACGCGCTCGGTATGCCGTACGCGCCTTGTCGTACTCTTTGAAGGCCGCGCTAAACTCCGCGTTGGCGGCAGCATAGGCAGCCTGGGACTGTGTTTTCTTGTCCTTGGCCGTAGGCTTCGATTCCTCGGCAGGCGGTGTCGGCTGTCGTCGCTCAAGCTCCCGATTGATCTGCTCGACCACACTCCGCTGCTGGCGGCGGGTGTCGCGGACGATTTCCCGCACGGCCTTCATGCGGGCGTCGGCTGCCGAGAATCCTTCCTGCCGGTACAGCTTCACCGTATCGGTAACGTATTTGGCTTCCGCCCCGGCCAGTCCGACCTTTCTCAGGCAATCGGCGAGAGTTCCCATGAATCGTCCTCCAACAATACAAACTCCACGACAGCCAGCACCACGGCGACATCATCTTCACGCAAACGGGCTAGCCGCCGTTCGGCCAGCCGGTCGATCAGCCGTAGGCGGTCGCTAACGTAACTCCCACCACCTCCAAATACGGCGACAGGCGGAGGGATCGGCGTGGGTGGCTGTGGTATCTCGACCGATACGCAGCCGCTGCCCAGTGGCCACAGCAGATAGGATCGGCAGCCGGCTTCGACTGGCGAGGCGACCACCGATCCTGAGCTAGGCGGCCAGATGCCAAATGATTTAGTTCCCGCGTTGGCCACATCAGTTGATTCCTGTGATGGGCTCGGCGGCAGGATTGGTCGTCAGCGTCTTGGTGGCGAACGTGGTTGCGCCGTCGGTCTTCTTGATCGTGAGTGTGGTCCCGCTAATCGCGTGCTCCAGCATGGCGAGAATGACGCCGCACAGACTGTGCTCGCCGGCCGTGTCTTCGACGTTGGAGGCGTTGCGGAGGAGCACGGCGTCGGCGATGGCAATGGCGGTAGGGATGTCGCCAACTGCCGCTGGCGCTGCCGGAAGGTTGTCCGTCTTGGCCTTGATGGCCGCGACTTCCGTATCGATGTACGAAGCGATCGTCGTTAGCGTGGCTTCGTTGGCTGGCGAGGCCGGTAAGTTGTCGGTCTTGGCCTTAATCGCACCCACTTCTGTGTCGATGTAACCGGCGATGGTGCTGAGCGTGGTGTTGACCGTGGAGAAGGCTGCGGCCACGTCGCTCGCATCGGCCGGGTCGCTCGGCAGATTGTCGGTGTTCGCTTTGATCGCGGCAACTTCTGTGTCGACGGCATCGATCAGCGTCTTGAGCGCTGCGTTGCCATAGGTGCCACTACCCACGATCGAGCCGGCGTACGCTTTTTTGAGCGTAAACGACCCCACTACCGCGCCCACAACCGACACCCCATCCACGCTGCCGGTAGTAACCACCACATCAAAGAACGAACCCGCTGAATAAAACGTGCCGTCGGCGCTGGTGTCGATCGCGAAGTGGTTGAGACCAGTGACACTATCGAAGTCGGCGGTGAGCGTGACGCCCGTGGTGCTCTGCGTCGTGCTATTGTCCTTATAGACACTGAGCGCCGGCGAGCCAGCCAGCGTATAGGCTGCGCCGGTCGATGGGCGGAACGTCGTGAATTTGCCGTAGACGACGGTGGAGGCATCGAAGTCGCCGAGGTGTTTGCTCATAGCACAAAACCTCCCACGGGACAGGCTGCCGTGCTACTTGCGTCCTGATGTTGTGCAGCTCCGATGTCGGGATAACCGACGGTGGAAGTCAGGCCCGTGCCGAACGCGCCGCGCCCGGCATTTTTGGCAGCGGCCAGATTGATCGTGAAGTTGCCGTTCGCCGGGTCAACCCAGGGCGTTACGTCGGCGGCGTAAGTGATGGAGCCGGATTCAACGATGCCTTTTAGGTTATTGGTAGTCCCGGAAGTATTAGCTTGAGTTCCAGCACCGAAAGCGCAATTGATTAAGTAGCCGCTCCATCCGGCAATTCCCGAACCTCGCACGCCATAGCCGCCGTTCTTGATGAAGTTGCAATTCACAATATAGATGTCAGCGGTATTCGTCCCAGTTTGAATGTCAATGCCCTGGCCGGTGTTGTTGTAGATATCACAGTTAATACAATGAATGCCACTTTGGTTATTAGTCCCAACTTCGACGCCGTGGCTTGTGTGGTTGGCGATTATAGAACTTATTACTTTAGTAGTATTGATTGATCCCAAACCAATACCACGAGCTGATGCTCCCGCTGGGTCGTGAATATAACAACGGAGAATTAAAGAACTTTCTGCATTGCTGTGGGAGCAATAAACGTGATAATCACTGCCATTCTTTACACTTCCAACAACTTCGCATTCAATGATTGCATTCGTGCCATAAAACTGTACGGCCGTTCCACGAAATCCAGAAAATTTACAGCGATACCAAGTATTGAATCGGGTGGAAGATGTGTTGAGTAGAATTCCTTTCGCACTACCAGTTGCTCCATTGTTCTGGAAGATCAAATCCTGCCAGCGGGTGCAAAATGTATTAGCCGTATTGAAGTACAGTAAATTGTAAGAAGTACCCGAAGTGCCACCATCAATGGTGGCCCGTCCACCATCGTTAACCGTGGAAGAATACCCCTGGACGAAGTATGGTCCGCTCCCTGTTACGCCGATTGTAGCCGTGACATTGTACGTGGCGTTATTCTTCAAATTTACGCGAGGATAATCGCCAGCAGCGTTTGTCAGCGTATTGGCAATTAACGTCAGCGGGAACCCGTCGGCCGCGTTGGGGCCTTTCCACGCACCAGCGATCTTGAGTGTTCGCGTACCCGTGCCGTCCGTCGGGGCCGTGCCAATCTTCGCCGTCAGGCTCACGGTGATGGTCGTTGCATCTCTCGCCGTGACCCGACCCACAAACCCCGTCGTGGTCGAACCGTTGGCATAGACGCTGGCGAAGTCTCCAACCGCCACGCCGTCGGATGATGGATTGCCAGACGCAACGGTGAAAACGCCAGTGGACGCGACCCAATTCCCACTGGCATAGGTGAACGCCGCCGCGCTCGCGGTGGTCGAACCAGCGTTCAGATTTGAGCCGTTTGACGGGTCACAATAAAATTCCGTAAATGCCATTACCTGCGAGCCTCAATGCTGTGAATCAAACCGTCCGCATCACGGTTCACCTTGAATGTCCATTGTTTCGGACGCTCCGCGAGACGCCTGAGCATCGCCGACACTTCCGCCAGAGCGTGATGAACGACTGCCAGGGCGGCTTCGGAGTTAGCCCCTGTTTGCTGGGCCAAGCCCTTCATAGATTCTGAGAGTTCGGCGAGCAGCGATTCAACCCTTTGCAGGTCTTTCCGAGGTGCGTCGACCGCCGCCGGCTTCGACGCCTTGATGGCGTGGCGGTCGATTTGGTTACGGAGAGCCGCTTTGCGCACCGATTTTTCGTCGAGGATTCTCATGTTCGTAGGCACTCCAGCAGGGCTTTGAACTTACCGGCCGACGCTTCGAGTTCGTCGTAGGCTTCGCGGGCGTTCTGCTTGATGGGCACCCGCTCGCGAGTTTTGGCGCGGATCACGTCGTAGGAAACTTCCAGGTCGGCGGGAATCGTTTCCCGGTCGATACTGAGGGCGCGAGGCTTGCGCGCAGAAACAGCCGGCGATTGATCCGCCGGCTGTGACGATTCTACTTGCGAAGAAACTTGGGGCGGAGAACTTAGCAGTTCTTGCCCTTGCTCATTTTGCCGGACTTGGCTTTCGGCATTGCCTTGCTGGACTTCTTGGCCGACTTGGCCGGCTTGTTCTTGGCTGCCATTGGATGGCTCCTGGGGTTGAGTGGGTGCGACTGTCGCAGCCGTTATTTGTAACGCGGACTGCGACGCCGATGCAAGATCGGGATACTCAGCCAGGACGTTATCAGGAACTTTCTCGCCGCGCTCAATCGCCGCCAAGATGGATTGCTTGTGTCGCCGCGATAGTTCAACGGTCGGAGTGCGTGGCAGTTCATCACCTTTTTCGATTGCGCGCCGAATCCCCCATTGATCGGCGGCGTTGTCGATTTCTTCTGGGTAAAGTTCCGCAAGTATGGGCCTTGCAGCCTGCAACTCCTCACGATTAGACGGGGCGACAGCCTTCAACACTTCGTCATAGGTCATTTCCCAAGGCCGCTTGGGGCGAGCTACTTCTTGTCCTGCCCCGGCACCCACCCCGTTTTGCGCATCGTTCCGTACACGTACGCCGCCGCTCTCTTGCCCTTGAGGCCCTTGCGCTTCGCTTCGAGTTTCAGCTTGTTTTCCAATTCCTTGGGCATCGGACACCTCCGGTAACATTGTGTTGCGATCGACCGTGAACGATTCTGCCCCGCCTTCCGGCCCAGCAATGAACGACTCGGCGCCACCCGGCATCTGCGGATTGAGCGTGGTGAACCGCATCATCGCTGCCGGGATTCGATCGGTAACTTGCTGCCGAGCTACCTGTTCCTCACGCGGCATCAGTTGATCGCGGACGTACTGCTCGGCTAGGGCGTTGTACTCACTCGGCTTGTAGCCCCGCGTGCTGACGCCGACTGCCGCCAGGTCCGCACGACTAATGGCGATATTACCGGCCGCGAGCTGATCGATGAGCCGCTGTTCGGCAGCATTGGCTCGCGCCATCGCGCCCGGTAGCTTGGTGAGTGCCCGCGACCACGCCTTGCGGGCAAATTCCGGCGATGCGTGACCTGCCGTGCCGATGGCCCCGAGTGCTGCCCACTCGCCACCGGCCTTGATGGTTTCGGGCCACAGATTCTCCGGGTCGAGTGCGTCTGGCCGAGCGCCGGTCGCGGCATCAAAGACGCTCTGCGCCACATGAATCGCCGCACCTTCACCGCCCTGGAAGAGAATATTCCGGGTTGCCGTGCCCACGCCCTCTTTGGTGAACACGTCCTGTGCCGCCTTGGCCATCGCGGGCGACAGGAGTTCTTCACGTGGAATAAGCCCAAGTTCTTTACCGACGCGGCCAGCCATCACCATCAGCGCCGATTGCAATGCCGCCGTGCCTGCCGCATGGATGGCCGCCTTGTCTTCCGACATCCCTTTCTTGCGATTTTCGCTGTACGTCGTGTCGGCAATCTGGGCCGCAAAGCCAGGAATGACGGGAATCCCCAAGGCTTCCATCGTTCCAATCGTGGTCAGCGTTTCGGCGGTGTTCTGCGTAAACGAGGCCGGCAGCAGATTTCGCTGGCCTTGGTTTGCCGCCATGACTTGGCGGCCGAATCCCAAGGCATCATTCCGCCGATTCACATAGGTATCGGCATCACCGAACAAGCCAGGACCAACCGGCTGTGTGCCATCTTCGCCGGCCGCAAGTTTCTGCCGCACTTTGTCAGCACTGCGGAGCAATACGTTCGTGACTGTGTTGCCTACTCCTGTCAGGCCCAACAGCACGCCGCGAGCTACGTCGCCACCTATGTTCTGACCGCCGAGATTCGACACCGCCTGCATTTGTGGTGATTCGGCAGCCAGTCCTTGCGTGTACGTGAGTCCGCGAGCTTCTGCGTCCGCGATGTCCCGTCTCGCTTGAGCAGACAGTTGTTGCCCCGTGGCGTGGGCCTGAATGAGTTGTTGTTTCTCAGGGCCATCCGGCAAGGATTGGATTTGTTCGAGCGTGGCGTCGAGGACTTGCTGCGGAATTGGGACCGGAGTGCCAGCCGGCTTCGGCGGCAGCTTGGACGGGTCGATCTTGTACCCCGGCTGTAGCTCCTGATCGCGGGCCACGCTATTGCGAATCAGCCAATCGCGAGTGGCTTTGTCGGGGGCGTTGTCGATCGTGTCCATTTCGACCGCTTGCCGGCGTTCGGCGTCGGTCATTTCCCGCCACGTCTTACCGCTGGACTTCCAGACTTTCGTGGAGAGTTCGTCATTCGGGAGAGTCGGCACCGAAATAGCCGGCAGTGGCAGCAGCGACATGTGCAGTGGATCCGGATTGCCCGCTTGCACCAGCATTGCCCGTTCTTCGGGCGACGGCTGCGAGGCCACGTAACGACCGCCGAACGTAGGGTCGAGTACGAGCGGTTCCTGCGATGCGGGCGACGACTGTTCATCGTCCCACACGATGCGACCGGCAGGAGTTGGCATGGGCGGCGCTACGGCACCGCCCTGTTCGTCGTCCCAGGTAAACGGCATGGTTAGGGCTGCCAGATGCCGGTGCGGCCCTGCGAGGTGATGATGGGCGTTCCCGGCGGAAGGTTAAGGGCGCGGGCTTCGTCCTCGCTGTCAACGACCACGCGATTGTTTAAGAGACGGTATTGCGGGGGCTGCGATGGGTCGGCGTTAGGAATTGGTTGCGGATGATTTTCGGGCGCGTTGGGATCGCCGCGAAATACTTGGTCGCCTAACGGTGCTGCCTGCGATAGGTCAGTCGGCGGCGGTAGTTCAGATGGTGCGTCACCCTGAACGGCAGAATCGAATGTCTGCCAAGGTGAAGCCGTTGTGGTGTTCTCAGGTGGCGACTCCAAACCAGCCATCTGTTCGCTGATTCCATTGAGTTCCTGTTGCACAGCTTCGTAGTACGTGTGGGCGCTGTTGTAGGCGCTAATTGCCTGTTCCTTCGACATGGGCGGCTTGCCAGCAAAATCATTTGCGTCCACCCGCTTTCCGGTGTCATCGATTTGCTCGCCGTTGTAGACGCGATTTAACAGCACCTTCGTTTGTTGCACCCGATCAAACGCCTCGCGGAGTTTGTCATTCAGCTGGTTGCGGCGGGTGACGAGCGTGTTGTTGCGCGTCCAGTTGGTGTTTTGTCGCTGCTCCTTGAGCTTGAGTTCATGCAATTTTAATTGCCGCTGATACTTCCGCTCATCCGCCCAATCGTCGAGATGGACCTTTGAGATCGGGTCGAGCTCCGGTTGCGGCGTGCCATTACGGTTACCCAGATACTTCCGCACCGTAAGCCCCGTGGTCGGGTCTTGTTCCTCCCAACTAATCTGCTGGGCCTGCTGTTGGGGCGTCTGCGGCCATTCGTTGGGAGGCACGTCTTGCGGTGCCATGTCGATGGCCCGAATCCGCTCGCGGGCACTCGCAATATAGGTGGCCCGCTGTTCCGGCGTGAATCGGTCGTCCGAGTTGATCTTGTCGATCGAGTCGAATAACTCCTGCCGCTCGCGGAGTTGGGCTGGGCTATATCGCAGCCGCCCGCTGGAAATCCCCTGTACGATCCAACTCGGCAGATCAGCTGCAAACTGCCGGCTTGCGATCCCGGCATCGCGGACAATCTGCTCTTGTAGTTGATGCGCTAGCCGGTCGTTCTGCAGCTGGGCCTGCTGCATGAATCGCTCCTGCGCTAGCGCATCTTGATTCTGATAGCGCTGATCGGCCAGGGCGCTCTGCAACTGCCCACCCAGCAGGGTGCGATTCAAACTGGTGTTA
>ERZ724522.1047-NODE-1047-length-15842-cov-9.157598_pt1 | contig 15842 bp, 22 predicted proteins | sample MGYA00376055_ERZ724522 | MGnify/ENA primary metagenome ERZ724522 (study PRJEB28724, sample SAMN07190884) | wastewater metagenome | isolation source: effluent of sewage treatment plant in Hong Hong | place: Hong Kong | collected 2016-03-17 ... | reverse complement strand
TATATAATCCACCAGTTTGAGCCGTCTGTGAACACTCCTACTGATTGTCTACCTGGTACATTACTGAATGTAAATGATGATGCACCATCAATTGTTTCCGTTGAATTTGGAAGGAGTCTTACTGTGTTTGATGAACCACTTGCACATTTAAATGTAAATACTGGAGAAAGGTTATTTGCAAAAAGAAGTGCTGGGTCAGGAAGTGTAATATCAATATTTCCAGTGCTATCATTTATTTTGTTTAATGCCTTAATGGTTGAAACTGTTAAAGTATCAGTTGCATTGATAAACCCATATGATTGAGCAACATATCCATTTACTTGAAGTGCAGCAGCAGAAACAGTGTTTTCAAAGTTATCATATCCAACTCCAACTTTACGATTTTTGAGAATTGTAAAGGCATCGTGGTTTGTTCCTGAACCTGGGTCTGTGTTAGACGCACCTACTACTAACAGTCTGTCTCTATCATCCCATCCACTTGTACTTACTGGAGTGTATACAGTGTTTCCTTTTCCTGTAACGATTTCACTGTATGAGTAGGCAGCTATATTATTACCAAGTACTACTGATTGTGTTCCCTGTGCGTAAGAAGCTCCATTGGTTGCAAGTGCCATCGAAGCTGGTCCATTTGCATTTGCTCCTGTACCACCAAATGCTGCTGCTGCGATACCTTGTGTACTACCACCAATAGCGATGCTTGAAGATACGTTTGCATTTCCAAAGATTGCTAATGAGTTATAAGCACCAGTAACAACTGACCCAGCAATAGCGATTGAGTTATCAGCTCCAACTCCTATAAATCCATGGATTGATACAGAGTTGTCAGCATCACACGTAGCATTGTTTCCTATTGATACAGAATTGTCACCACTTACTGCAGCTTGTGTTCCAGATACAAAGTTTTCTGCATATAATTTATAATCTGGTGTAATTACTGAAAGAGGAGCTGAAAGAAATTTACCACTACTATCTGTATAAACAAAGTTTACTGGTGTAAATGTCCCTGTGTCATCTCGTACATCCTGAAGTGTACTTAATGTAGCTGTGTCATCAGTAACATAGAAGTGATTACTTCCTATACCATCTTGGTAACTTAATTCTACACCATTTGTATCGACAATTACCTTAGTAATGATGTTATTTGTGATGTCTTCGTATCGTGACTGTATTTTATCTGACTGTAAGTATAGCTGTGATTTATAAGTAGTGTCATCAGTATGTTCTATAAATGAATTACTATCATTTGTTCCAAATGCACCAGATACTCCCAATACATCATTACCATATGATAAATCAAGACCTACTTCATCTATTGTCAATATAGAAGTAATATTGTTTACAAGGTCTGCATATCCTCCTAAAAGTGCATTAGTATTCCCTCCAAAGGGGGTCATATCGACAGTACCAATAAATGTAAAGTTGTCATTTACTGCATCATGACGTTGGAATGCTGCACCATCTGATAATGCTCCACCTAAGATGTTTCCTAAGTGGAATGCGTTTGAGAAGTCTCCTCCACTTGTACGATAACCAATATATGTTTCATTTGTTACAGAATCACGAGTAGCAAGTGCATCACTGGTACCATTACCAGCATTGTCTATATACACTATTTCTGTTGGTGTCCCTGTAAGAGATGTTACTGGAGTACTACCTCCACCACCTCCATTTTTTGCTGGTTTACTAAAAAACATATGTTAAAACTCTGTTGCAGTACAACGTATAGAAGTACCAGCAACACTAATTGCACCTACATATGAAACGTAGTTATATGAGACTTTCTCTCCAATACCATCATCATTTGCAGTGCCTCCTGATAAAATAACATCAAAATCAGACACAGATGCGTCATTTCCGAACTTAACAAATAACGGATTTGTACCTAAATTTTGTATAATAATTTCTCTACGATCTTGAAACTCATTAAGAATTGTTCCTGCTGTTGTAACAATTCCTGTGCGTGTATGTACTTGTGTTGATTGTTCCATTTTAGCCATATTTATAACTCTACTCTAAGGCAAGGTAAGCCTGCTATACTATCTGTTGTTAATGTTGTAATTGTTTTATTACTATCATCAGTTATTGCTGCTGCTGCTTGTCTAGTATTTTCATCAATTCTTATATTTTCACTTATTGCTACAAGTGGATCCATTGGATCTGCTCTCGGTATGATCTCAATCAATAGTTTATTATTAGTTGGATTTATTGAGAAAGGAAGCACCATATTTTTTGTGCCTTCTACATATCCTAAACCAACCCATCTACTATTTTGATCTATTGTTCCCATAACGAGTTAAAAGAATATCTAATTCTTTTTCTTTTTGCTTTAAGTTGCTAATAAAGTTTTTGAAATCTGCCTCAGCGATTGCAGCACGTTGTATTTTGTCTTCCAGAACCTTTGTCTTTTCGTAGTATTCTTTCTCGAAGTTTATCTTGTCTTGTTGTGCTTCAAATAACACTTCTTGTACTTGTTTTTCTTTCAAAGAGACATTTTTTTCACGAGAATTTAATTCTTGTCTTGTCTTTTCTAATGTGTCTAAAAGTGATTTACTTTGCCTTGTTTCATTTTCTACATTGTTTTTAATGATAGAAAGTTCTCGCTTTTCATTTCTTATAGACTCCAATAAATTAGAGTTGTCTTCTTTTAAAATATCAAGTTTCTTTTGTTCAGTAGTTATTGGAAGTAACATTCTATTCTTTACTTCTTCAAGAGCAAGGATTTCACTTGCTACACTAGATTTCTTCTCTAAAAGTACATCAATTTCTTTTGTAACTGCACTAATAGTTGTTGTTCTAAATGTAGCAAGTTTATCTTCCTCGATGGATAATGTACTGCGTAGTTCGTCTACTTTTTTTGCAATTCTTACCCCATTGTCTATTTGCAACTTCTTGTCATCATTTTGATATTTAATTATTTCATTTTTTGATAGTAGTTGCATATAGTTTGTTTATTCTAATGTATCTAGTTGTTGCCCAATATCAGAAGCGTTACTCTTCAAACTTTCTTTGTCTCCTACAATTTTTGTGTGTTCAGAAACAGTGATTGTTTGTTTTACTTTTTCTCTTACAGTAGCCCGTGCTGCTGGAAGTGGTTCCAAACATTTTTGAATAAATGGAGCGAACTCTTTATCTTCATCAAATGTTGTTGGGACACCTCTTGACTTTTCAGTCAATGAATTTAATTCATCATAACGTGCACCTTTGTAAAATTCTCTTTTTGCGAGACGTTTTGCGAATATTTTTCTAATATTTTGCACATTTTCAGGAGATTCACCTGAAATAATCATTGGGGATCGAGATTGTTTTGGAAAAGTATACTCTTGACCATTCCAAAGAGTTGTGAAGTCCTCATCAGTGAAGTTCGTAAAACGAAATACACCATCAAAGTCCTCAGGAAGTGTGTATGTTTCTTGATTCATACTATGTTTTTATTTATCTTATAAAGAGGCAACGACTCCTCTCGGGTTCTGAACCCGTCCAGTTCCCCTACCGAAGTAAGGGACTAGGACTGATCAAAAACTAAAGATCAATAGAAACTGCACGATATTCTGTGTCAACAGTATCTTGTACTGTTGTACCAACAAAACCTTGTGCAATAACACCTGATTCGATAGCACCTGCTACAGCATTTGAAGGAGAAACTGCAACACCTGTTGCAACAACACCATCTGCTAATAGAGATACAATACCTTTTGTTGCAATATATCCATATTCACCGATAGAAATAGGATATATAGTTGCACCAATAACTTTACTTGTTAATGTTGTAGGAGCAACAATAACATCTTTGTAAAGATCAGGAATAAGTGAAACGTTTGACGCTGTTGTAATTGCTGTTACTGGAGCGTCTTCAAGTGAAATAACACATGAAGCAGATCCTAGAGCAGCAGTATTACCAGTAATTTTAAGAGATTGACCTTCACCTGCACCATCGTTTACGATAAGATAACCTTGAGCGTATTGATTTTCAGTAGCAGCAGTAGCACCTAGAGTTACAGTTACTTTTGCTGGTGTACCAAGTTGTACATTAGCAGCAGTATACGCTGTAACTACAAGGTTAACGTGGTTTGCAATAACTGCTGGAGCCTGTACGAGTTTACCTGATACCAAGTCAACTGCACCTGCTTTAACAATAACTACTTCACGTCCATCTTCAAGATCAAAACGTTGACCACACGCAGTTACTAAACTTGCGTCTGTTGACTTTGTGAAAAGTGAGATTGGAGCACCTTGTCCTTTGTTTGTTAATCGAGACATAAATTGTGTTTGATTAAATGAATAATTAAGCAGCAGTAGTTACAGCAGTCCAAGTTGTGTTTCCATCAGTATTGATGTAAGCACGAGTTGAAGTTGAAGAACCATCTGTGCGTAGATAAAGAGAGCCTTGTGTTGCTACAAATGTTGGAGCACCTGCATCAGCATAAATAGCCACTTTACCTTGAATTGATTGTGCCATGCCTAGGGCAGCAGCAGGATCATATTGTTTTGTTTGAGTAAGAATCATATCTTTATTATATCATATTATTAATAAAAATACGACTATTAGTACCCAGTAATGTCTGTAAGTTTTCCTTGACGGAATGGTGCTGTACAGATAAGTTGACCTCCGAGGATCATGAAACCATTGATTGCTCCTTGGTTGTAGGCACGAATCCATCCAGTCCATGAGAATGCTTTACCTGTTGAAGAATAAGGTTGTTCACCATAAACGTTTCCAACAATGTTTTTAGCAGCAACAGAAACTGATGAGCCTTCCCACCATTTAAGACCATACCATGAAAGGAAATTAGTATTTAATAGATAGAATGTACCAGAAGTAACTTTTTTATCTTTTGAAATAACAATGTTATCCCACATAAGAGTGTCATATCCTGAACCTGCATTTGTAGTATTCTTACCATTAGCGTACATATTTTGTTGGAATGGCATCAAAAGTTGTTCAAAGTAAGCAGCAGTGTTGTAATCTGTAAGAGCAAAGTTTGGACGTACACCACCATCAGAAATACTGTTTGCAAGTTGACGCACTTTAAGAAGTGAGATTGTACTTGTTGAAGTAACTGTAGCGTTAAGACCATTGTATGTTGCACGAGATAGTCCTCCATAAGTTGAAGCAACTGATCCGTCATCAACAATGTTTCCTAGACCTGCTGGAGCTTTACCAGCAAATGCTGTACCATCACCTTGGAACATATTACCGATGTCATCTGCTGCATCTTGTGCACGAGATTCCATAGTAGTTGTCATAAGATCAAGTACTTTCATTTTAGTATTGTTTTGTGAAAGATCTGATCCAGCAAGAGCAACGTTTGTCGCTACGAATGTAGGATAGAAAGTCATGTTAACAGATACTGGCTGTTGGTTAATTGGAAGAACATCGAAACCATTAAATGCCACAGATGCAACGCCTTTCTGATATTTAATCATTTGTTACTACACATTACTGTGTGAGAATACTGCTTCTTTAGAGTGTCTTTACACTCGAGTATTCTTCTCTATATCTCTATAGAGTTCAGACTATTACATCACATTTCTGTGTTGATTCGTTTAGTCGTTGAACCTGTCTTTTGTTCTACAATAGATTGACTTAGTAAATTTCTTTTTTTCTTCACTAAGTTTTTTAATAAGTAATTCTCTTCGCTCTTTTTCTTCTAAGGTTGTTTTTTTACCTTGATTTCTTTCCTCAGAAAAAGAAAGTGCTAAAAGTGCTTGTGGTTTTTTATATTTTAAATATGGTGTAATTTTTTTTAAAGTTTCATACGCTATTTTATTTGTTGCAGTCCATACATAAGAGTTGTCTCTTTTTATAAAATATGAACCTCCTCCAAAATTTTGTACAATCCAATCAATTGTTGCACCATCTTTTTGACCAATAGTTATGAATACAGAATATTCTGTATATTTATTACGAATACGTTTGTTTATTCGTACACAACCTTCGCCATCAAAAAAACCTGCCATGTATATATTATTTTCCATATATACAGTATATACTTTCCTATTATAGATGTCAAGGGACTTGGTCGGCGTTGCCCGTTTGTCCTAATCCTTACGGATTTTGGCTCTTGGGGTTTTCGCCGTATATTAGAATCAATTTTATTTCCCCATTAAGAATATCAAACTTATAAGTTTAGGGAAAAGCATTTGTGAACCTTCATAAGATTTAACTTTTTTAAGGATTTCTCCGAAGAAAAAGTTGTCCATTTTGTTATCGCAGATTTTTTAATTATTCTACATCATTAGTTTTATTTATACTTGGCTAGATATAATTTTGCTTTTTCTACCCATTCATCTCTTTCAAGATGCCCTAAAGATAAGTTGCAACTGTCACATAGAAGACCTCTTACTTTCCCAGTCTTATGATTGTGATCGATACTCATTGATCTTTTTTGTGGTTTAGATTTGCATATTGCACAGCCGTGACCTTGTTCATCAAGCATTTTATAGTATTGTTCTGGCTCTATTCCATATCTTCTTATTCTAGAGTTTCTTGTATAAATTTTCCTTTTTTCAGGATTTCTTTCTTTCCAAGATTTTTGGTACTCTTTTATTTTAATAGGATTTTCAAGAGCAAATTTTTTTGCTTTTTCTCTTACAGAAAACGGATTTAATTTGTATGTGCTACTAATTCGTTTTAAAATTTTTTGTTTATTTTGAATATAGTATTGTGCACTTTTTTGTTTTATATGCTCTTTATTTTTAGCATAATATTGTTTTCGTTGTTCTTGCAAAGAAATAGTTTTCATAACAGAAGTATATACTATTTATTTATGCTTGTCAAAGTTCTAATGTTCAGACTATATCACCATCTTTTCAGATGTCGGGCATTCGTGGAAGGGTTATTGATTGCATTCTCACCTTCTAGTCGTTAGAGCGTCAAGTTACTTTCATTGCTTTCACTTGCTTGCTACGGGATTGTCCTTTTTGGAGTTTCCCCGTTTAACCCGATTTTACTTGCGCAACTAAAATCTACGCAAGACCAAGTCAACCCACATAGGAGCCAAGTATTGGTTTGTTGTTGTTGTAATATTTACATTAGGTTGCATATATTATATTTGGGTTAATTATTAATTATAAGCCTAGAACAGATCTGATACCATTAGCACCCATGCCTGATACATAACCTTTAGGTTCTGTTTTTATTTCAGATGATGCGTTAGATGATGCAGATCGAGACGCTAGTGCTTTGTTTACTGAATTGCTTGGTGCACTTTTTGATTTGATTTGTTTAAATATTTCAAAAGATGTACCAAAATCAGCAAAACTTACAATATCTCCATCTTCATTTTTTGGTGATAGTCGTTGGACGAGGTCAAGAAACTCTGAACGATCTTTCTTAGATAAACTAATATTATTTTCTTCTTCTATTGATTCAATAGATTCTTCTATAAAATTGTTTACTTCTGATTCACGTTGCTTTTGAGAATATTCTTTTTGCTCAATAGATTTTAACAAATCTTCTTTTGCTTTTTCAATTTCTCTTGATAAGATAGATTGATTATATTCCCAAGCCTTTAGAGAACGCTCGTCATCACCATACATCGCTACCCATTCTGATGGCACTGATGACACAGATGGATTTTGTGCTGGAAGACTATTTCTTGTAAATTCTTGCTGTGTGTTACCCATTACTGATTTTAAGCCTTTTTGAACTTGACGTTCAATGTACTTTTTAATCTTAGGGTTTTTGTTAAAAGGAAGATCCTCATTTTCAGAATCTATCTTATTAACAGTGTTTCCATTTGTTTCAGGTTGTGAGTCTGATAGTGTTGGATTCAATTCACTATTGATGTCAAATCCTTCTTCTGAATTTGGCAAACTTTCCACAAAGTCATCGAATGATGATGTCATTATATCGGTTCGTTCTTTACTGTCTGCGAACTAGAGAAAGACGTTATTGTATAACAGGGTTTGCTTTATAGTCCAACACCCAGAAAGGACAGATCTTATTATATTATGTTTTATTATAGACTTGGCATACCTGATGAGTTAATCGGAACCTGTGATAACTCTGGTGAAGCAGGATTTGCTGATAATGATTCATTCATATCTGGTGCAATATCCTGTTCAGGTGCTACTGCTCCTTCTTGTGGCATTTGTGGCATTGGAGGTGGAATATCAGGGAAATATATTGCCATGTATTGTTGTGGATTTGTTTTCCACATAACTACACGTTTTGCTGTTTCTTTAGGATCAGAATCATTTAGTCTTTCAAACAATGATAGAGGATCAAGCCATCCAGAGTTTGCAAGATCAAGTGCTTGGTTTATTTCTGTAATCTCATCATGTGGACGCATTGAGTTTGCTGCTACAGATACAATAACTTTTTCTGTAAGATCAGAGTTTTGAAATGTAATATATTCTGCTGCTCGTCCACGTCCTAGAATAGAAGCATAGTGAGGTTCATCATAGAATACATAATACATTTGTACCCACCAGTTAAAGACGTTATCTGCAACTTGTTCTAATGCGTCTCCGATTCCTCCACCAATACGAGAGTTATCTTGTTGTTGGTTAAGTATTTGTCCTCGTACTGTCTTTTCTTGTACACCACCTGCCCCACTGATTCCTAGAGTTCCATAAATAGAACGTAGTCTATTTGTCATGTCTTGCAACTGATTGAAAGCGTCAGAAGGAAGATTTGAGGCTGGTAATCTTTCTATAGCCTCTCTAATAGATTTTCCTCGTGGAACGAGGATAGGTTGTCCTGCTTCTACAGCGTCTGATGCTTGTTTTGCTGTTTCATTGTTAAAGTTTTCAGCAGATAATGCTAGAGAGTTGTTTGATACATTAAGATTTTTATTGATCTGCTTGATACGTTGTAGGACTAAGTCTTGGTTTGGTATGTTTTGTTCAATAAGAGAAGTATCATCGTGTGGGTGTTGTCCTGTTGAGAACACACCTAGGAAAGTATAAGGCATTTTAGGACGTCCAAAGTGGTTTTTGCCTGGTGTTACTGTTTCCTCTGGTTCTTCGCCTTCTTCTGTTGGTTCTTGTTTTTCTGTTACATCATAGTTATAGAATTGATTTTTATGCTTATCAAGAACAATACCTTTGTAAGTATAGAAACAATATTCATTAGTCCACCACTCTGTATACTTAACTTCTGTTCCTAATTTTCCATCAACAGAAGCAGTAATAAATGCAACATGTTCTGAACTAAGTTTATTTGGGCTGTATTCTGAACTAAACAAATCAATCAATGCTTGTGCTGTGCATTTCTTTCTTTCACCTAGATATGCTCCCGTATAGTTTCCATAAGAATCTATAGAAGCATTTTCATCAAGAATAAGATTAGATGGTAAGATAACATCAAGACTAATATCTTCTACAGAGTCATCCCATCCATGTTTTAATGCACCAACAAAATAAGTACTCCAGTGTCTTACAACAAGGGATAACTTACGTCTTAGAACAAGTGTATCTGCATGATATTGCAGCATTGTCTTTATGTTCTTTGCTATTGTATCTCCTATTGGATTAGGACTTGCAGGATATACTACAGGTGTAGGGTTTTTAGCAAGTGCTGCTGGAATAAAGGTTTCTTGTGCTTCAAATATAAGATTAGAAGGAATCACTTTGTCAGTATCACCTCCTGCATATTCAGAACGCCCTAGATAGTATTTATAGTTTAATTCTTGTCGTCTTTTTAGTTTTTCTTCGTATGTTGAATAACTTGATTCCCATAAATTAGCAAGTTGCAAAAGTTCATCATCATCAAGATCAAGAGATAAAATGTGCTGATAATTGCCAATAACACCTTCACTATCTGATTGTGGGTTTTTAAAAGTTTTATTTACTTGACTGTTTACAAGTTGTTGTACTCCGAGAACGTTTAGTTGTACTGGATCCATATTATAAAATAAAAACAAGACTGCCCTTTTTGGGACAGCCTCGTTTCGTTACGTTGGCAATTTAATATTTATTTAACTATATACATTATATCATATAGTAAAATATCATGCAAGTTATTTGCGAAAGTGTCGTGTTATTGATGTATGTTGTACAATACCATCTTTATCTATGTCAATAGTAATAGATGAGTTTTTTATATTATACATACCTGTTGACTCCATAAAACCTATTAAGTACCCAACAACATCGTAATACTGTTGGAACTTCATAAATAGCATAGCGTCTTCATCTGTGAGTTCTATCTTCGTCATATTTAATCAAAAAATCTCCCTATAGGTAATCCTGCAAATATGTCAGATCCAACTACTTCTGCCATACTTTCACTGTATTTATCCATACCTATTCGCCAATAAATTAGACTATGCACCCAGTGGTCTGCTCCTGTTCTTTCCCATTTATATTCCATAATACCAAGTGCATTCTCTGTCTTAGTACGATATATATTTCCAAAGTGTTCAACAAGCCCATCATAGTCTTCACGTTTCCCACATAAAGTAATACGTTTGTCGCCCAACTCGTCAATAACTAATTGCATGAGTCTGTTTCTATCTGCTGTAACCTTTCCATATTCACCACCTTGACCCCAATCAATAAGTCTTTGTGTCTTTCTGTCTGCACGATAGTAACATAGAAATACTCTGCTCGGATACTTTTCTTGTAGTTTTCTTATACCAATTAGATCTCCACCTTGGTCTGATACAATAATTGCATTATCCCAACGTTTCAAGTAGTTTTCTAATGTATCATAATCATCGCATTTACCATAATAAAATATACCTTGCTTATTACCTATTACATAGTGTATAGGCAATCCTGTATCCACTCCTATAATAATGGTTCCTGATTGGTCGTTGACAATCTGAGACACATTTTGATAGATAGTTTCAGGCATTACTTTATTACCAGAACCAAAGAAAGGTCTCCCTGCTACGAAGTTATCAAAGAACTCTTGCGTCTTTTCACGTTTCATCTTTGATATATCCTTAGCAGACATCCATGGAGCAATCCATAGAGGTATCCAGTAGCCAGACCATTCTCCTTTTGCTGTTGGTAACCATTGTCCTCCTCGTACTTCTTCACTATTTATTTCACCTTTACAACTAGGGCATCTGTATATTTCATGAGTGTAATCTATACAGTTTTCATCCATTACAAATGTTTCATTACATGAGTGTGTAACATGCCATTTCTTTTGGTCTGATTTAAGATACCACTTATGCACACCGAAGTCAGGTATAGAAGGGTTAGAGAAAAATGCTTTTTTAGGGTTCGCTATAGACTGCAGACGTGAATCATATTGTTCAACAATATCTTGTTTACATCTATCATACTCATCTACTACAAGTTTTTTAGCAGTGATCATCAATGCTGCTCGTTCAGTCCAACTTCCTTGATAGTATATAGTATTAGATCCAAATTGCTTTTGTTCTATAGAGTCTTTATCAGTAGTCCAGTCTTGTAATACAGGATTTTGTGCAATCATTTTGTTTGTCTTACCACCAGAGAATCGTTTAACGTCATCGGCAGTAGGCAGAACATATAAAATATCTATCTTCTCATTTTTACATTCATGTGCAGTTTTTAAGATTTCATACGTTGTGAAACCTATTTGAGCACACTTCATACAAGTAATCAATGGACTTCTATCAGCATAAATATCAAACATAAACTTATACTTTTTAAAGTCAAGTACTTCTCCAGATTCTGTTCTTATTCCATTGTTTTGAATCCAAGCGTGGATTGATACTTGTTCTAGTAGGCTCATTGTTATTTATTTCTTTTATATGTCTTAGGAAATAATTTATACCATACAATAAGTATTCTTCTTATTATCCAAAACATCTTATCAGTAGGTGATAACTTTATCTGTAAATATGGAAGTATATCAATAGGAAATATGTAACCTTCCCCTCTTTGCTTATTATGCTTTCTGTATTGTAAGTAGTTCATTATAAGTTTTCTTTAAGTTTGTTTTCATATTCCTGTGCTAATGCTTGTGTTACTGGATTTAATAATACAGTTCCTACATCTTTATTATTTGTTGTTGCATCTATTCCTTCTCTGTATCCATGTTTAGTCAAAAGAACTTTTGCAATAGTTGGATTATAGTCGCCAGAAAGACCATTATTTATAAGCCTATCTTCTTGTTCTGCACCAAGTTGTTCCATAATGTCGGAAAATTGTTCATACTCTTTACTCCATTGATAAAGTGTGTCCCTGTGAACTCCTAAAAATCTTGCTAATCCTCCTTTTGTTGGCATCTTAACTTTTATTTTATACTCCACAACTTCTCCACCTCCTCTACCAATTTTAGTTTTTTCAATTTCATCATCATTACACATTTCAATATATTCTTGTGCTTTTTTCAGCATTTCTTCATTATATTCAGTTGGTCTTCCTGCTGGCATATTTATTTGCTCATTATCTTTTTATTAATTGTTTTGATGTCTTTATAGCATTTATAACATAATTCTCCTTGGCTTGTTGCTTTACCTAGTTTTGGTATGTTATATGTGCGTTGCTTAATAAAGAATCGTTTTTTATTGCAACTATTGCATTTTGCGTAAAGTTTCATATTACCACTGCTTTTGTTTGTTTATAAAGTTCATAGCAATTTGTTCCTCTGTTCTATCTAAGGGGATTGCTATTTTAATAGTGAGTGCTGTACTTGCTACAGATACAGCGTTTCTTACTGCGTTTTTTACTACTTTTGCTGGATCGACTATTTGTGCTTTGAACATATCTACTATCTCTCCTGTTTTTGCATTTACTCCTTTTGAATCAGATAATACTGTATTTTCAAGAAATATATTTGCATTAGCACATATTTGTTGTATTGGTCTCTTGAGTGCCTCCTTTAGTATCTTGCCTCCTAGAGTGTCTGGAAGGCTCTTAGACACGTTTAATAGTGCTACTCCTCCTCCAGATACTATTCCGTCTTGGAGTGCTAGTCTTGAGGCGTGTATTGCGTCTTCTACTTTAAGACGTTTGTACGATAACTCTGTGTCAGAACTTGCCCCTAGTCTAATAACTGCTGCTTTTGTTGTAAGCCATCCTATTCGCCTTATATCATCATCTGTTCCACTCTCTTGAAGTGCTTTTATGTGATCTGATACATCTTTAATACCTAGAATAGTTGTTTCTGCCTTAGTTGCAATAAGTTTATTACAAGTACCAAGATGTTTGATTTCCATTTCTTTAAGTGATGTGCCTGTTTTTTCAGAAATGATTGTTGCTCCTGTTATTTTTGCAAAGTCTTCAAATATAAAGTCTTTCCAGATTACAGGTGCTTTTATAAGTAAAACATTAAATATACCTTTTAAGTGATTTGCTATCAGCGTTCCTGCAACAGCGTCAGATATATCGTCATAGAATATAACAATTTCTTTTTTACCTAGTTCACTTAGTTTTTCAAAGATTGGTATAATGTCATCAAGAGTTGCAATCTTCTGTTTTGTTATTAGAATATAAGGTTTTGTATATTCTGCGTGGTTATCTTTGTTGTACAGATAAGGTGAGTGGCTACCACAATTAAAACGCACACCTTCTTTTATTTCATATGTTGTTTCAAATGTTTTTGAGTTGTCTAGTTCAATAATGCCATCTTTGCTTATCTTTTGGTATATTTCTTGCAATAAATCTCCTATTTCTTTACTCTCTGCTGAGATTGTTGCAACTGATGAAACATCATTTTCTGTTATATCTTTCTTTTGTTCGTCAATAAGTTTATCAATAATTGGCAAAAGTTCAATAAGAGAGTCTTTAATCTCTGTTGAGGATACATCATATTGTAATCCTGCATTTAAAATAGATTGAGTGAGTACTGTCGTTGTTGTACTACCATCTCCACTTTGTTTGTTTGCTCGTGATACAGAATCAAATAATATTTTGCGTCCAAGTTCTTCTAAAGGATCTTCAAACTGTGCTTTTTCTAGGATAGAATACCCATCATTAGTTATCATATATCCAGGATAAAGATTTGTTTCTAGTATAGCATTAGAACCTTTTGCTCCCATAGTAAGAGCAACAGCGTCAGCAATTTTGTTGATACCATTTATTATACCTTGAGTAGCGTATTTATCTGTAAATATATTATTCTTTAGGGTATTCATTGTTATATAGATAATGCCATTTTTGAAGTGTTTGGCGTTGATGATGTTTATAATAGTGTACTGCGTCTGGTTTACCATTGCGTACTGGAAATATTTTAGTCTTTCTACAGCGTGTGCATACTTCTTCTACACAGTCTTTAAAATTGCCTGTGATTTGATAATCATGTAGCCATAGATTTATACATTTGCTTTCTTTAAGTACCATATATTTAATATGTTCCTAGTATGATCTCGTCATTTTCTCTGCAAAAATAGTAATCTTCATTGTCTATTTGCACAGTCCATGCACCATAACTATTGAAAGCAATAGAATCTCCAACTTTTATACTTTGTACTTCACTACCTATTGCTATTACAGTTCCTGTGTCTGTTAATCTTTTGTCGCTTGTTTCAAGGACAGTTTTCTTTTTATTTGGTTTAAAAAGTATATTTTTTCCGAATGGGATCATAAATCAATATTATCTAGTGGGTTAGTAAGGTGTACTATTTCTGCTTTTTGTCTTAATACTTTAGATTTTACTTTATTTATATCTAATTTATTAGCAATTATAGATACTAAAGACAACAAAATCCCAGTTATAATACCTAGGATATAGTTGATCATATTATGCGTCTTTATCTATTACGTCTTGTTTTGCTTCTTTTGCTGTTGCACCTGCTATGCCTGCATCTTTTTTAGGAAGATATTTTGTATCTGAATACCCAACATTTACTGTGTCAACAAAGATTCCTTGTTGTAGTTCAACTTTAGAGATCTTTCCTGATATTACAAGTTCTGATTCTTTCAAGATTTCTGCTATTTTTTTAGCAGCAGTGTCAATACGAGATTGAACATCTTTAATTTGTTCTTCTGTGTAGTTCATAATTATTTGTTTCGTTACGTTAATAATTAATTAATAATATTTATTATAACATTTTTAAAATTAAAGTGCAATTTTTGGTTTTTTAGCAAAATGACCTTTTTTATCTCTTAAAACTTTAACTGTTTTACCTGATTTTGACTTTACTAGATCAGGAATAAGTTTTTTGTTTTTACAAGGACAAACTTCTTTTTGCTCTAAACATTTTTTTAGACCTTTATTATAAAAGTGTGTCGCTGTTAATATTATCGCAAGGATAAATAGTATTGTGATTTTCATATATATATATTATAACATTTTGTTTATTAATTTGCAAGAATTTTTTGATAAATTTGTTCAATCATTTCTGAATGTTTACCTTTGAACATTTCTTTTTTCATGAAATCTACGATCTCTCTTGGTATCTTTATAACTTCGATATAAGTAATATTAGTTTCATATATTTAATTTAATTTATTAATATGTAGAAGTTTTTTTATAATTTATACAAATTTCGCACCATCCTCCTTTTTCATTTAATGGTCTATCTTTTTTACAACCAATACAGCAGTTACTACCAAATTGGTAATAACCTTTGGAATTCTTGCCTGATTTTTCTTGTTGTTCAAAATTATTTTCTTTCATTATTTTAATTTATTAATATGGTTATCTATGATAGAGATTACATCATTTATACCAATTATTTTATACCATTCTGCTATTTTCTCTATATCACTAGCCGCCTTTGCTTTCTTCTCTTCTAAAATAAGATTTCTTATCTCTTTCTTAATCTTCTCCAATTCTTCTTTATGCTCTTGGTCTTTTTGAAGCAATAGGTTTGAAATAAATGCTTTTACATCATCAGGAAACCAATCAATATAAAGTTGATTGTATTTTGTTGTATGGATTAAATACTTCATTATCTCAGATTTTTTATATCTTGTCTCAAATTCATCTTTCCAATTATTGTTTGTCATAT
>ERZ724522.1046-NODE-1046-length-15848-cov-7.479073_pt1 | contig 15848 bp, 19 predicted proteins | sample MGYA00376055_ERZ724522 | MGnify/ENA primary metagenome ERZ724522 (study PRJEB28724, sample SAMN07190884) | wastewater metagenome | isolation source: effluent of sewage treatment plant in Hong Hong | place: Hong Kong | collected 2016-03-17 ... | reverse complement strand
GTAAAGCAGGGTATAAGTTCGGATGTGACTCGAGAGTGAGAGTTGGACATTATGATCTACAAAATGATTTTACTTGGTAAGTTATGACAGAAGAAAAAAAAGAATTAAAAATAGATTTAGGGTGTGGAGATAATAAGAGAGAAGGCTTTACAGGAGTTGATAAATATAAGACTCCAAGCGTTGATATAGAGCATGATTTATTTGTTTATCCTTGGCCTTTTGAAGATAATTCAGTTGATGAGGTTTGGTGTTCTCATTTCTTTGAGCATATCGCAGGAATGGATAGACCAAGATGGATAGAAGAACTTTATAGAGTGCTAAAGGTAGGAGCTAAAGCAACTCTTATCACTCCTTATTATAAGTCACCTAGAGCGACTCAAGATTTCACTCATCAATGGCCCCCAGTAAGTGAAGAAACCTATCTTTATTTTAATAAACAATGGAGAGAATCAAATAAACTTACTCATGGGCTTTATGATGTTAAAGCCGATTTTGATTTTACGTTTGGATATTCAGTTGATGGTGTTTGGGCGACAAGAAACGAGGAAACAAAAGCCTTTGCAATGCGCCATTATTGGAATGCTATCCAAGATTTATGGGTTACATTAATTAAAAAATGACAGTTTTAGGAATTGGACAAAGAACTACCTCTTATCAAACTCCTGCCTATGTTCAGACTGATAACTTTTCGGGAGGCTCAGGAACGGTAACGCCTACCTTCCCTAGTTCTACAACCTCAGGAAATCTTATAATTGTTGGAATTGCTATAGAGGATGCAACTTCAACGGTATCCTCAGTTGTAGACTCTAAAGGTAACACCTACCAAGCGGCAACCAGTATCTCTACCACGTATGGAGGAAATAGAAGGGTTCAGATCTATTATGCTTATAACATAACGGGCGGTTCTTCTCATACTGTAACGGTTACTATTTCAGGGGGAAGTACTAGGGTAAATGCTCATATAAACGAGTATTCAGGATGTGAATCAGCCTCAGATCCTCTTGATGTAACAAGCTCAGGAAGTGCAGGAGATGATCCAACCTCAGGTTCAGCAAACACAAGTTTGGATAAAAGTCTTATTTATAGTTTTGTGGCGGCGGCTGGAACTCTTACAGCAGGGGCAGGTTTTACAGAGAGGGGTGAATACGTTTTTAATATTTATTCAGCTACAGAAGATCAGGTCCAGACTACAGCAGGGAGTATTTCTGCAAGCTGGACAACTTCAGGAACGGCGCAAGGAGTGTGCCAAATGGCGTGCTTCAAGCCTAAATTAGTTTAGTTATGTTATTTTTCTTTAAACCACGAGCTTATAATGGAGGAATAGCGCCGATTCCAGCCTCTATTGTAGGACCTTGGATAGTTCAAGAACTTAAAAAGAGAAAGAAAAGACAAGAGGAAGAGGAACAAAAGAAAGCTAAAGAAGTGCCAACTGAGGTAGAAAAGGCAACAGAAATTGCGATAGAGACTTTAAGGGAAGATTCAAGCCCTAATTACTCTAAAGAGTTAGAAAAACAACTGGAAGCCTTTGCCCTTGCAAGTGCTAGGGCTGAGCTCTTAGCTAAAGAATTAGAGGTTTTAAGGGCTAAAAAAGCAGTCGAAGAGGAGATCCAGCGACTTAACATTATGGTTCAAAGAGAGATTGCCCTAGAAGCAGAAAGGCAACGTATAGCGAAAAAAATCCTTGAAATGCAAGAAGAGGAGGAAGCTCTTTTATTCCTCCTTATGCAATAAAAAATCCTTACAAAATAATTGGCAACTAAGCCTTTCATTTGTCACGATCAGAATATGACACGAAAACTTTACGTTATGCGTGATTTAAAACTGGTGGAAGTAGGGGGAGATATTCAGCCTTCTCAAACTCCATTTGTGCATGATGATTCTATGCCTCCATTAAGGCATTTAGTTTCAGGGCAAATCTTTGATTCAAAATCAAAATATCTTGCAGAATGCAGAAAACATAACGTGTCTATAGTAGGGAATGACTTACTATCAAAACAGAAACATGAGTTACCAGATAGATTAACAGATGCCAAAGTTATGGACGCAGTTCACAAAGCTGAAAGCATTATGGCAGATCCTTCTAAACTAAGAGCAAGAATGAATGAGAATCTTGCGATACTTGAAAGAAGAGAGAGATTATTAAATGGTAGATAATTTAGAAATAGACGCCGCAATTGACAGGGCATCTTCAAGAATTGAAGAGGCTAAAGAGGTTGAGATCTTTGAAGAGTCTCAAGAAAAAACAGAAACTCCTATAGTTGAAGAAAAGGAAGTCTCTACAAAGCCAAGAGACGAATCCGGCAAATTCACAAAAGCCGAGAAAAAGGCCAAAAAAGAGCCTATAAAAACAGATATTCCCGAACAGATAGCGGATGCAGAGCAGCAAGATATAGAAGTTGGACAGAGCGAAGAGCCTGCCCCAACTCATGTATCTCCTCCAGCATTTTGGTCGGCTGAACAGAAAGCTCTGTTCGCTGGTGCAGATCCTAAGTTGCAAGAAGTAGTTGCAACTAGAGAACTCCAGCTTCAGCAGCAGATGAGCAGGTTAGCTAATGAGTCAGAGAGCGGTCGACGCATTGAAAAAAGAGCTATGGAGGTATTCGAACCTTATAGACTCAAACTTCAGCGTGACGGAGTCAAAGATCCATTTGAGGCGGCTGAAAGATTGCTTGCTTGGAATGAAATCTTTGAAAGTAATCCAATACAAGGAATTACTGAGCTCATGGTAAGGAATGGCCTTACTCCTCAAGACTTACATGAGTACGTGCAGACAGGTGGCGTACAGAACTATCAATCTCAAGAAGTTAATGATCCTAGAATAGAAAAGGCTCTATCAGAAGTAGAGGCATTAAAGGCATCACTAGCAGAGAAGGAAAATCAGAGTTTAGTAAGAGAAATTGAAACCTTTAAAATGGGGAAAGATTCTTATGGAAACTCAAGGAAGCCTTTTGCAGAAGCTCATGCATTTCAAATAGACCAAGCCTATCAGTCGATACAAAAAATGTATCCAGACTTATCAATGAACGAAGCTCTTAATCATGCTTATGAGTATGTATTAATGCAGCAACGTGAGTTGTTTGGGATTAATAAACCTAATGGGGTGCCTTCTCAGCCTAAAACTAATGAGCAGTTAATTGCTCAGAGTAAAAAGGCAAAGGCGGCCGCTAGTTCTGTTTCAGGTTCTCCATCAAATGGAACCTCTTCTGTTCGTCCTCGGCTAAAGGGTGATTCGTTTAACGAGTTGCTCGATAGTGCGATGAATAACGCTATGGAGAGAGCCAGCATCCGATAAAGTTATTTGTCGCACAAAAAATAAATAATTTTTTGTGAGGAAATAACAAAATGACAAGTCCAAACAGTAGCTTTAACGAGTTACTATCTTTAACAATTCAAGAGTTGCAAGATGTTCTGTTCGATCAGATCTCAGCTAAAAATGCAACAACTGCACTCCTAAAAGAGCACAATGCTATTAGAGGGGTAGATGGTGGGCCACAAATAGTGGTTCCTATTATGTATGCTGAGAACGGAAGCTATAAGAGATATAGCGGAGCAGAACAGCTTAATACTACTAGTAATGATGTTTTTACATCATTTAACTATCCATGGTGCCAGATTGCTATAAACATTCAGGCAAACGGGAGAGAAATTGCGCAGAACTCAGGAAGTTCTATGCATAGGGATCTTCTAAAGTCCAGAGTGATGAATGCTAAGGCTTCATTTGAAAATAATTTCAATGAAGATTTACTTTCAGATGGTTCAGCAACAAATCAGATTAACGGCTTTCAAGCTCTTATATCTGATAACGGAACTGGAACAGTTGGCGGTATAGCAAGAGCAACTTATTCGTTTGCGAAAAACCAATTCTATAGAGCAACAACTGATGGTGGTGCGGCATTAACTGCAACCAACATTGTTACCTATATGGATGAGTTGGATCTTTTAATTTCTGCATACAAAGGAAATACCAAAGCAATTTTAGCTGATAACACAGCATATAAATACTTTGAAGGTAACGTTCATCCTTTGCAGAGAATTACAGCCAATGATGGAAAACTAGCAAAATTAGGCTTTAAAACTTACGCATATAAAAATGCTGAAGTTGTATTTGAGCCAACAATTGCTGGTATGCCTTCTGCAACAATGTACTTCTTAGATCCTGAAGTTCTTGAGTTAGTTCATCACACTGACAGAAACCTAGTAAGGCTTCCTAAGCGTGAGAGCTTTAATCAGGATGCTCAGATCGAGTACATGGTTTGGATGGGTAACTTAGTAGCCAAGAATTTTAGACGCCTTGGTGTTTTAAATAACGATTAATTAAAAAAACAAAAAGGAGAATAAAAAATGGCCGTAAATGTATATCCAAAAGACCTAGTAGGTGCTCGCTATGATGAGACCTCAACAACTGCCGTCTTTCCAGTAGGTACAAAATCTATTGATAGCCAAGGTGGAAGTTGGGTTTATGTTCAAGCAGGCGAAGCAATAGACCAGTATGCAGCGTGCAAAGTTGATAAAGATTTCCAACTTACTCAGCTAACAACTGCAATCTCAGGTGCAGAGCCTACAGATGTTGGTATTGCTCAAGTTGCTTTTGCCAATGATGAATATGGTTTTGTGTTTGAAGGACCAGGGGGAGGAGATAATTCAGGGATTAAAGTCCTTGCTCTTACACTTTGTGCAACAGACGTAAAACTTTACACAACTGCAACAGCAGGGCGCATTGATGATACAGCAACAGACCTAATCGCAGGTTTAATGTTGTGCTCAACAAATGCCGCTGGTGGAACAGTAGCTACAGAGTGTTATGCGGTGCAGAAGTTAGTAACTAATGCACAAGACTAATGACAAATGAACAGCTCGGGGGGCAATGATGCCCCCCGATTTTAAAGGGTAAAATAATGTTAAAGAAACAATCGCATATAGAAGGATTGGAATACTTCGAGGATGTAGATTCAGCTGATGACATAGATCCAACAGCTAATCTTATCAGTTTCTATGTAGTGTCGGAAGAAATGCCAGCACTTACAAGAGAAGCAGGAAGGACAATTTCAAAAAACTTCGTGCATATAAGAAAGACCATAAACCTTGGAAACTTAATCGTTGAAAGGAGAATAAGAGACACAGTTGAGTATGACGAAAAATCCAATAAGTGGAAGGTTCTAAAACTCGCTAAGAAATCCGACATAAAACAATATCCTGATGAGTGGAATGCATTTGCAAGAAGCGCAGTAGATAATGTAATCGGAACGCCTCTTTCGGTTCTCTTTCCTAACGATCCAGCAAAAGTTGATACATACAAATACTTCTCAATTAAAACAGTTGAGCAGTTATCTCTATTAACTGATGCTCATATTCAATCATTACCTTTAGATGCAAGAAAAGACAGGCAGAAAGCCGAACTTTTCCTTAAAGCAACTGAGGAGAATGCTCCAAGTATAGCGGTGCAATCGAAAATTGAAGAGAAAGACAGACAAATTGCTTTCTTAACACAAACGGTTGAATCATTAAAAGCTGAGATGACTAAGTTTATGGAACTTCAATCTGAGACTAAAAAGCCTAAGAAATCAAAAGCTGAACAAGTGGAGATCTAAAAAATATGACAATAATAAATGATTTAATGAGTCAAGGGATTCCTGCCCTTCCAGCTAAAACAGTTGGACAGGCAATAATTGACTTACAGGGGCAGACAACCAGTACTGCTCCAACAAAAAGCACAGGAACAGGGCTAACAGCGGCAGGAACTACTATTTCTGATGCTCTTGCCTTAACTAAGTTGGTGAACGTGGTAACAACTGCCGCGGCATCAACAGGAGTTAAATTACCAGATGCACCAATTGGTCAGATGGTAACGGTTCAGAATAACGGGGCAAACGCTATCAACGTTTTTCCTCATAGTGCTTCAGGAACTATTAACGCAGGCTCAGCAGGTGCCGCAGTAACAACGGCATCGGCGGCTGGAGCAATCTGTATAAGAAATAGTTCAACTGATTGGACTGTTTGGGTAACAGCTAAAGAAGCATAAAGGGGTTGGATCTTGAGCCAATTAAGAGGAATAGTTTTGCCTGCTCCAACTCGAGGGGTAACGTTTCTGCAACCTAAAGCGGCTCAAGATCCTTCTTTTTGCGATTGGTCACAAAATTTTTATCACGATAATCAAAAGTCAAAAGTAAGAAATGGGATGAAAAGATACGCTTACTTTTCCTCTACAACTCCAAGATATAAAGGAATGGGTTTGTGGCCTGATACAAGTGGCACAAATAAAATTTATGTAGTTGGGAAAGATGGGGCAGATTTTAAGATTTACGATTTTACAAGTTCAGGGAGCGTCTCAAGTATTGCAACAGTAAACTATTTTACTGGATCAACCTTAGATGTTTTTACGGTTTACTATAAAAAGAATCTTTTCTTCTTTCAGCCATCCAACGGAGTGAATACTCAAGGCGTAAGATATGACGGAAGTTCTTGGACTGCAATTAATTATACTCATTCCATAGCTCCAGTTGGGGGGTGTGTTTACAAATCAAGATTGTATCTTTTCGGATCTCAAAGCACAGATTTAGTTTACTCAGAAGTTAATTCTGTAAGTGGCACAACAGGCTCTTTTCCTCTTGATAGAGTTTTTAGTTCAGGTAATAGAATTAGTTGGATTACTACCTTTTCCCTTTCGGATACGGTAACAAATGATGTTTATCTTGCTATTGGAAACGATGCAGGTGAAGTTCTTGTTTATAGTGGTGATAATCCTGAGTCTCTTAATTGGAATCTACAAGGACGATTTGTAATCGGTCCTCCAATATACACAGCTGGATACTTATATAACTATACTCAAGTTATAGACTATCAAGGAGATTCCCTAATTATTACAAGCACAGGGCTAGTATCTCTAAGAGATTTATTTACTCAGGGAAGTAGTGGGGGAGGAAATAAAACAATATCAAGTGAAATTGATGATTACTGGATTCGGTTGGTAGCTGGTCAAAAGTCCGTGGGACTTACGCAACAATGGGGAGGGTGTTTTTATCCTGATAAAAAAAGAATTGTAATTTTTACTCATGGCTTTATTGAAAGAGACGGATCACTTTCTCAAAATAAATCGTGCTTTTTTGTGTTTAATACTCAAACTTTAGGATGGTCACTATATTCTCAGAGCAATGATTCCTCTTATATCCCTAAAATGGTTTATGCCAATAATATGCTTTATTTTGCTCATGGCTTAGTTAGTTCAGTTGGACAATGCATTTATGAGTTTGAAAGCAAAAACTATTGGAAAGACGATCAAGCAAGTGACGGGACAAGTGGAACTTATGAGTTTGAACTTGATGGGGCTTGGAATAGTTTTGGAGATCAACTCTCTTCTAAAAAAGTTATAGGGTTTCAACCTATAATTAATACAGACTTTGCAACTAGTGCCTCACAGTTTGGGATGCGTGTTGCGGTTGATATGGGAAGAGTGGTTTCAGGGCTTGCCGAGGTTCCTGCTCCTAATAATAGCTACAGCAAAAGAGGTTATGGCGTAGGAGATGAAGGAACTTTCTTTCAATGGAGACTCGAGGGGGATTCTACAAGTACAAGCTCACCAACAACAGGACTAGAACTTTATTCAGTGAACGCACTTTTTGAACAGGGGGATTTAAAATTATAGTATGGGCTTAACAATTCTAAATATTGCGAAATCTTTTTGTTACGAGGACAAATTAACGGCTCCAAGCTCATTAGTCTCAAGTACAGATCCAAATGCTCAGCAACTTCTATATTTAATTTTAGCAGTAGGAAGAGAGCTATTAAGGGAAAAATGTTGGGTTCAATTAAAAAGAACTCACAGTTTTTCAACAGTAGATGGTGATGATGCTTATGCCTTACCTACAGATTTTTATTGTCCGATACATGAGACTTATTGGGATATTACTAATAAAAGAAGATTAGTAGGTGGAATGACGGATCAGACCTATGATGAATACTTATACGGTTATGCAGTTGGGCCAGTAAGTTCAATATATTTTAGAATCTTTGGAAGGCTTGGGACGGATCAATTTCAAGTGCAACCAACTCCAGATTCAACAATCTTAACTTTAAAATTTGACTATATGTCAAACGCTTGGATTCTAAAAGCAAGTGATAGCTCTTGGCAGTCTACTATTGCCGCCGATGCAGATACAACGGCTTTTGATGATGACTTAATGATCCAAGGGCTTCGCTGGATGTGGAAAAAAGCCAATAAAATGGATTACCAAGATGATGAATCATTATGGAGAGAGAAGATTACAGCAATACAAACTAATTTAATGCCTGCAACTGTAATTGATATAGGGCAAAGACATGGTGGTCCTCAATTATTAAGTGAAAGAAATTATCCTGAAGGGAGTTTTTAAAAAATGTATCAGCAATATGATCCTAGAAGTTATGATGAGAGATTAAAAGAGTACATCATACAACAAAGGGCAAAAGAATATTCAGGGCTAGGCTATCCACAACAAGAAGAGGCTCAAGGGGGAGGAAATCCAATTATAGGATTAGGAGGATCTTACCTTGGCAAAAAAGGTGGAGAGATGCTTTATGATGCCGCCTTTGGAGGAGGAGCCACAACGGGAACAAGTGCAGGAGGTGGCCTTTTAAATTCTATCGGGGCAAGTGCAGGCGGTGGCTTATCAGATGTTGCTTCAAATGCTGGTGGAATTAATGCACTTGGATCTGAAGGAACTTCTCTTTCTAATTTTGCAGGGTCAGCAACTCCATATTTAGGAGGAGCAGGGGTAGCCCTTGGAACCTATGGAGCCATTAAAGGTATTAAAGATAAAAATCCTCTTGGTGCTGGTTTAGGTGGTGCAGGAATAGGGCTTGGGCTAAATGCTATGGGACTTGCACTTGGTCCAGTTGGATGGGCGGCTATGCTTGCAAGCCCTATCGCAATGGCTCTTATAAATAAGATGGGAGATAAAGACAGGTGGAAAGAGGAACAATCAAGAAGAAATAAATTAGCTGAAAGCGGTGTAACTGGATGGTCACTATATAATTCTAAACAACCACAACTTACAAAGGGCAGATCTTTTGCTTCAATGCATAGGGGCGATTTAGCAAAAGATTTTATTGGATTTGCAGGAAAAGACGGCAAATCCGATTGGGTCAACAATAAGTTTAATTCAAGTAGAGATGTAAAAGATTTAAGGCCCGAGGATATATGGGGATATTCAGCCTTTGGTGAGAAATACGGAAATGATTGGTTTGGAAAATTCAACGAAAACCAAAGAAGAGATATAGCCAAAACTTATCTTGATGCAGGGGCGGTAACTGAGGGTAGAGGACAAATTGCCCTAAAAGCCGACACAAGCCTTGATGATAAGATTAAAAAATATTTAGAAGGTAGTAAGAAAAAATAGTCAACTGATAACTTTTTTTGAGAGAATAAAATTATGAGCTTTATAAGTGAAGAACAAGCAAAACAAAACCAAATGGGACAAGAGTCTCAACCAATGCTTAGGCGTCCGATGCCTAATAACTGGCAACAATACTCATATCCAATGCAACCAAGAGGGACAATGCCAATGCAGGGAATGCCTCAGGGTCAACCAATGCAAGAAGGTATGAATCAGCCTCCTCAAGATATTAATAGAATGCAGAACTATTACGATCCTCAAGGGCCTTACGGTGGACAAATAAGAAACGTAGCTTTTGGCTTTAATGCGCCACAGCGTCCAATGCCAATGCCTTGGCAAAGTCAGCAAACTCAACCAGTTCCACAACCTCAAGCTCCTCAGCGTCCAATGCCTCAGGGAGAAGGAAAAGGAATTTTATTAAGACCTCCACAAATGCAGAGCAATGGAATGCAAAGAGTCTCAGCTGGAGTTTATAGAAATGCTAAAGGAAAACTTGTAAGGGGATAAAATGGCAACAGGAATAATTTCAAAGCCTCCAGCTAAATCAACCTTAACTAGGGTTTCCCCTGGTGTGTATAGAGATGCTAAGGGCAACTTAACAAACTCATCTTCAGGAAGTTCAAGTTCAAAGAAGAAAAGCTCCTCAAAAGATAGTGGCTATCTTGGGCTAAACAAAGCTCAAACAGGGCTGATAAAGCAACAAGAAGGTTTTGATCAATCTCTAGGTAATTATGCTGGAGAGCAAATGCCAGCTATAGGAGAGGCATATAAAACTAATCCTTGGGAAGATATGCCTGATGCTCCATGGAAACAATTTAATGACATAAAAGGAATGAGCCAAAGCTATCAGGATGAGGTTTATAATAACTTTGCTAGAAACGCGGAGCCTCAGTTTCAAAATCAGATGAAAGATTTTGAACAGCAAATGGCTAATCAGGGTATCCCTATAGGATCTAAACTTTACGATCAGCAGAAAAAAGCCTTAATGGATACTCAGGAAAATCAAAGGCAGAACATAAGAACAAATGCTCTTACTGCTTCTGATGGTTATGCCAATAACTGGAATAATATGGGTACGCAGAACTACCAAAATGCATACCAATATGGGCAAGCACAAAGAGATCAAGCATTAACTGATTATCAGAAACTACAAGCCGCTCAATCGGGAATGAGAGATCAGAATCTTGGCTATTCTCAAGGGTTAGGAACTGCCAAGTTTGGAGCAGACCAACAAATAAGAGTAGCTAAATCGGTTCCTCGAGGTGGAGGCGGTGGAGGCGGCGGCGGTGCTGGTCCAGTGTGGGCGCAGTATGGTTTTAGTTCTCCGATGGAATACGATCAATACAAAATTAATCAAGCAAGAGATCAAGCAAGTTGGGAAGCAAATCAAGCAAGAAAAAATCAACCTAATCCATGGCTACAGGTAGGGGGGAGTCTTTTAGGAAGTTTTGCTCAGGGTATAGGAAGTAGTTTTTTTAAATAATAAATTATGGTTGATATAACTCAATTATTGGCAGGCAGTATGCAAGATGAAAATGATTATCTTGCACAAAGTCCATTTTTTTTAGGTGGTGTGAACTTAGCAAAACAACAAGTTGCACCAAGAAATAATACGGAGGCTTTTTTATTGCCTTTGCTTCAAGGGCTAGGAAGTGGCGTGCTAATGGGATATGGAAGAAAAGAGGCTCAAGATGAGGCTTTTAAGGAATATAAATCTTCTCCTTTTTTATCTGCACTTTCAGGATACCAAACAGAAGAAAGGCCAGAAAACTGGACACCTAGGCAGGGAAAACTTGATATTTACGCGGCTCTTTTAGCTAATGAGCAGAATCAAGCGTTAGAAATAGAACAACAGAAAGCAAAAAATGATTTACAAAAAACTTTATTAGGTAAAGGTGTTGCTTTAAGTCCAGAGGGTGGAGTTGTTCCAATTAGTGGCCTTGCAGAAGCAGAAGCGCAAGCCTCGGCATTAAAGAAGAGGCAGGAGGTTCAAGCAGAAAAAGAGGCAACAATAAATGCGCTAGGATATAATCCAGAAACTAAAAAAGAAGCTGATGACAGAAGGGCTGAAGTTTTAAAACTTCCAACGGCGCAATCTTTGCAAAAAAGCTTATCGGTATTACCTTTATTAGAATCATATAAAAATGATGATACTGGAACCTCCGATATTCCTTTCATCTATCAATTCGTACAAGCTCAAGATGGTGGCGTTGTAAAAGAAGGGGAGTTTAATCTTGTTCAAGGCGCAAGCCCTATTTTACAAAAATACTCTAATCAACTAAACGGTGCTCTTAATGGAGCCTCAAAGCTTACAGTTGCCTTAAAAACTCAGATGGTAAATGAGATGAAAAAAGCAACTTTATTAAGAAAAAAATCTCTTGATAAAGAAGCGGAGCCAATATTTAAGTTGGCAGAAAAAAGAGGGGCTTCAAGAGAAGATGTTAATCCATTCGACAATAGGGCGTTACTTGAATCCTTAGCTATTCCAACAGGAAAATTTCATAAAGATGGCAGACCTATAGTGATTATAGATGGTGTGGAAGGAGTAATTGACTAATGGGATTTAGACCTATTACTCCTGATGAAGTTGCCGAAGATTCAACTGCTTCTGTTTCTGATGGATACAGTCCTAAAATTTCTCAAGTAGGAAAAGGATTAACTTTTGGCTTCTTTGATGAGCTTCAAGGACTTGAAGCAGGGGCAAGTAATTCTATTGCCAATTTGTTCGGTCGTGGCAACGACCAAGGCTTTTGGGGAAATTACGATGCGACAGTAAAAAATATCAGAGAAAAAGATCAAAAATATGAAAAAGAAAATCCTTGGACTTCTGCAGGATTGCAATTATCGGGTGGAGTTCTTCCAGCAGTTGCCTCAGGTGGAGCATCACTTTTAGGGCTAGGATCTTCTGCCGTAAAGACTTCAACTCCAACCTTACTAAAATATTTATATGGTATAGGGCTAAAAGAAGCTCCTACGGTTGGTCAATTAGCAACAATCGGAGCAACTGGTGGGGCATTAGCTGGAGCAGGAGAAGCGAATGATGGTAGTCGTTTACTTGGGGCAGGAATCGGAGGAGTAGCAGGGGGAGTCATAAGTCCTATAGTTGGTAAGGGATTAGGCTATGCAAGTAATTCTTTATTGGACTTTTTAGCAGATAAAGGGGTCACAAATAAACTTGCTTCACAAACTGGAGCAATTGGGAATCTTGGATCTCCAAAAGTTCCTTATACTCCTGAAGAGTTAGTTCTTGCAAGGCAGTTAAAAAATACTCCAATTACAAATATAGATAATGCTTTAACAGAGCTATCCCAAACAACCTCTTCTGATATTCCATTATTTTTGCCTGAGGCGGTTAAGTCTCCAAAGGTAGATAGAAATGCAAGATTTATTGCTAATTTTGAACCATCACTAGAATATTCACAGAATGCAATTAAGCAAAGAACAGAAGGAGCAACGGAAAGGGCCGCAAGTTTATTAGATTTACTTTCTCCTGAAAAAAGTCCTTTTGAAGGTGCAAAGAGCCTAGTCACAGGAGCAAGTGATATAATAGAAGGGGCAAAAAACCAAAGGAAAGCAATTGCCGATCCTGCCTATAAAATGGCTTATCAAGAAGTGCCTCTTATTCAATCTGAAGATTTAACAACCTTACTAGAAAAAGACAAAGTCCTTTCTCAAGCTATATCAAGCATTAAAAAAACTGCTAACAATGCAGACCTTCCAGAAAATTCAAGTTCTCTACTTGTCAAAGCAAGACAAGAAATAGGCAATAAAATTGAAAATGCAATAACTCAAGGTAGAGGAAGAGAGGCGGCTGATTTAACTGATACATATAATAGATTAAATAATATTTTACACGAAGCAAATCCATTATTAAAAAAAGCAGATGAAGGTTTTGCGGTAGCTTCAAAAGAAATAGAAGCCTTAAATGATACCTTTCTTTCTTCTTTGAGCAAAATCAGTGACGACAAAGTAAAAAATATAGGGCAACTTTTTAATCTTTCGCCTGAAAGAATTAGCGGGTTAAAAACACAATTTCAGAAAGCAGGGAAAATAGGAGAATGGGAGGCAGGGGTTAGAGCTTACATTCAAAATGTAGTTGATGGGGTCACAGATAACGCAGATTTTACAAAAAAACTTATATCAAATGAATCTTCTAGGAATAAATTAAAAGCAGCACTTGGTGATAAGGCCGAAGGAATAATTGAGGGATTAAAACTTGAGCAAAGAATGTTTGAGGGGAAAAATAGATATTTTACTGGATCAAGCACTCAAACAAATCTTGAAGAAGCTCAAAGCACCAAAGGATTTATCCAAAAAATTAAAGGGTTGGTTAGCGTTGATGGACTTTTAAGTGCGGTATTTAAGGATGGATTACCTGATGATGTTGCAAAGGGATTAGCTAAAATCTACTTTGATCCAAAATCAGGTTTAAACAGTTTAGAAAAAATAAAGCCGTTATTAAAAAGTTATGCGAAAAATAAAATAATTGCTTCCAATATCTCATCGGGGGCTGGATCTGCTTCTCTTAAAACTTCTCTATCTAATGACTTATTGAACTCAAATACAGCAGAATCTTTTACTTCAAAGTCGTCACAAAAAGTCCAACCACAAACAAGCCTAAAGACAAACCTATCTGCATTGGAAAGCTCGAAAACACAAGGGCAAAAAATCCCAAAGTTGGCATCACCATCCATCCAAAAAGAATTGCCAAAAGGTTTTTCCGCAATAGAACCAGAAACGATCCCAACAAAATCGAGGGGGACAGTATCACCATCCATTGAATCCATTCAGGAAGATTTACCATATAAAAACACCTCCTATGACGACACAGAAACTACTCCTTATAATTTCATAGATTTAGCTCTTAATCGAGCTATTTCTCAGATTGATGACGCAGATTTACAAAAAACATTACCCAAAGGTAAGAAAATGACAGGAGATATAGACTTAGACGCATTAAAACAGTCGGTTATAAAGCAAGAAAGTGCTGGAAATGCTAAGGCCGTAAGCCCTAAAGGGGCACAAGGGCTTATGCAGTTAATGCCAGCAACGGGCAAAGAATTAGCAAAAGAGATAGGCGTTAAATACGATCCTTATGATGCAGAGCAGAACCAAGAGCTAGGAATGCTTTATTTAACTAAGCAACTTAAAACTTTTGGATCAATGGAGCTTGCACTTGCCGCCTATAATGCTGGTCCTGCAAGAGTTAAAGATTGGCAGAGAAAATACGGAACTACATGGAGGCAGATTGAACAAGCTCTTTTAAAGAGGGGGAGTTTTAAAGAAACAACCGATTATGTGAATAAGATAAAAAAGAATTACGAATTGAAAGCTAAAAAAAGTACAGGAGCAATTGAGATATGATTACTTTAGAATCAAACGGAACATGGAGAAATTTAGGAATACTACTTTTAGGGATTGGACAGGCGGCAGAATTTGTACCGCTTCTTATTCCTTATGCTGAAAGTATTAAAATACTCGGTGGAGTATTGGCAGGTACAGGCTATGTAAAAAATAGGATTGTTACCAAGTTAAAGGCAGACAAGAAAAAAGGGTTAAAACTTGTATGAGTTACTCCTTTACAGCAGTTAATCCTAAAAAGTTCTACGAGATTGGAGGGGTAAATTGCGAGCTTAAAACAAAAGTAAGTGAGCTTACAGTCTCCAATAATACGTTGGTGGTTACAGCAGTTACAGGAAAAAGGATTAGAGTAATGGGGTTAATCTCTCAGGGAGATGGGGGAACGGTTGGGAGTTTCCAATATAAATCAGCCAGTGGGGGGACAATGATAAGTATTCCTATTGTTTCTCCTCCAACAACAAACGGCGATGTTCTTATAATACCAATTAATGAAACTGGATATTGGGAGACTGTAACAGGAGAAGGGTTATATGTGGATTGTGTGACTGCAAGCCTAAACTTACAGACTTACTATGTGGAATATACTCCATAAGTTTTTTTAATTATTTTTTAAGGAAAAGAGGAGGTATGGAACGTGAATTTTTATCATTACAAAAAAAAGCTGATGAGACTTTGGAAACGGTAAAGCGAATTGAGCAAACTACTATAAAGCATATAGAAGTTACTAACGGCATGAATGGAGTAATAACAAAACTAGAAAGAACGCTGGAAGATATAGCCGTCTCCTCAAAAATCAGTGCAGAATCAAGCCAAAAAATGGCGCAAGCCGTAACAAACGTTTTAGACACCGAAAACGGTTTAATTTCTTTAGTAGCAGGGAAAAAACAGATTCCAATGATTTCTCATATAATAACAGTTTTAGTTTTAGGAATTACTATAGTTTCTTTAATTGCTTTTATGACTAAAACAAAAATAGAAGTGCCTAATTTTGGAACTATATCTCACCAATGAAATTTAACATATTCAACTACAAAGATAAGAAAAATTTAGGGTGTGGCGTTGAGCCTGTTATGTCATCAAGAGAAGATGTGCACGATCCAGCTTGCGTAACTCATGACT
>ERZ724522.1045-NODE-1045-length-15853-cov-5.439486_pt1 | contig 15853 bp, 18 predicted proteins | sample MGYA00376055_ERZ724522 | MGnify/ENA primary metagenome ERZ724522 (study PRJEB28724, sample SAMN07190884) | wastewater metagenome | isolation source: effluent of sewage treatment plant in Hong Hong | place: Hong Kong | collected 2016-03-17 ... | reverse complement strand
CCGCGCGATGCCGAGGCGCTGGTGGCCGTCCGCGATGTAGAGCTTGCCGTCATGATCCTCGTACACGAGCACCTTCCCGGACAGCCGCCGGTCGAAGGTCGTGGCCGCGGTGGTCTCGGCGCTGGTGACGACGCCCGACTGGTCGGTGCCACTCTTGAACTGGAAGCGCTCGGGGTCCACGAGGAGCTGGTCGGGCGTGAACGATTCCAGGGTGTCGGCCTCCGCCATCCGGCCGCCGGGCATGAACTGGCTGGCTGGCACGACGTGCTCGACGTCGGCGAGCAGCCCCTCGTCGGCCTGCGCGACGGCGGTGTCGACGGCCTCGGAGTGAGCCTCTGGCGCCACCGCCGGCGGCCGTGTCTCCTCGCGGCGCACGATCTCCTCGCCGATGGCCTTGGCCACGGCAGGGTCGATACCCTCGGCGACCAGGCGCTCGGCGATCTGCTTGGTGGTCGCGGCCTTGATCACGGCCACCCCCAAGTCGATCCCAGCGCCCGCGGTGGCGCGCACGACACCAGCGCCAGTACCGGCCGCCACCACGTTCATGATGGCCTCGGCCTTCGTGTACGGGCTCTGGATGGACCGCTTGAAGTCGTAGACCTCGGACTGGATGACGGCCTCGGAGGCAGCGCCGATGACGAACTCGGACGCGAACCCCTTGGCGGCATTGGCGAGGATCGATCCGCCCTCGATCCAGCCATAGCCGAGGGGCATCGTGGCGAGGACGACAGGGTCAGCCATGAGGCCGGAGGCTGAGCCGAGGAAGTTGGCGAGCGGCCCCGCCCGGGACGCCACTCCGAGATTCTGGTGGCGGCGCTGCGCGAACTCGCCGCTCATCTGCTGCATGATCTCGAAGTCGCTCGGCACCTGGTCTGGGTGGTCTCGGTGCAATCGCCAGGCGTAGGCCATGGAGGCGAGCTTCTGGTACGGGCCGCCCCGGGGGCCGCTCATGGTGGCGCGCCGGGCGCGCTCGGTGCTTGCCGTAATCTTGCCGTCGTCGTCGACGGTGATCTCGCCGGCGCCTACCATATCGGAGTAGTCGCGAAAAATTTCGCTGTTTGGCGCGATACCGTAGTCGATGAACCACGGCACCGGCTTGCCGGCCACCTTCTCGATGGCGCTGCGCCGCTTGTCGAGGTACGGCTGCAGGGCCCGTATCTGCGATATCGACGTCTCCTCGTCGAGTGTGAAGCGGAACCGGGCCGCCGCGCCTTCGAGGAAGCCTGCGGGCTCCACCTGTTCCGGCGAGGTGACCGCGGGAAGCTGATCCAGCGGGTTATCCTGATACTGCGCCTCGTAGAGCGACGTCACTTTGGACCGCCGAGCGGCTGCCATGGCCGGAAGGTGAGGGTCACAGGCTGGCCATCGGCGCGGCGCAGGACGCGCGGCACACCGTCCGGGCTGTCGATGGCGACGCCGTAGCGCCCCGGCCCGGTGGCGACCAGGTTGGCGCCCCGGTGGAATGCCTCGGCGGCCTGCTGCGGAGTGACGCCGGCGACGCCCTCGAAGTCCTTGGCCTCGAGGTGCATGGCCCACGTCGAGAACTGGTCCTGGGTGACGCCGCGCGACGGCGCCGGCATGGTGTTGCCGCGCCACTTGACCAGGCCGCCGGTCACCAAGTTGACCGCCTTCTCGAGCCGGTCGCGGTCGAGCACGCCCGAGGCGTCGCCGGCATCCGCGGAGAGCCCCACGTAGGCCGCCTTGATGCCGTCCTCGATGGTTGCGCGGGCCCGGGTGCCGATGCCGTAGGCGTTGCCGAGAAGCCCCGGCAGGTCCGACTGGAAATCGGCCTTTGGCGGCACCATGGCCGGCGTCGAGGCCGCGGCGATATCGCCCTGCGCGACGGCGCGCGCCGCCTGGGGCGAGTCCTTCATGAGCACGCCGGCCAGCGCCATCTGGGTGTGGTTCTGCTTGTCTAGGGCCTCGAACACGGCGGCGGCCTGCTTCTGGCCCTGGGTTGCCGAGATCTTGCCGAGCAGCCCGATGCGGTCATCGGCGGTGCCCTCGCGGTACTGGCGGCCTAGGCTGTCGAGTTCCTCCGCGGTGAAGCCTGGCACGGGCTGGCCGAAGTGCGCCGAGGCCCGGCGGGCACCGTCCGCGCGCGCCACAAGCGAGGCGTCGAGGTTCTGGCCGTCGAGCGGCGCGTCGGGCGCGATGCCCTGCTCGATGGCCAGGCGGTACGGGTCCGCCTTGAAGGCCGCCGCCTGGCGGGCATAAATGTCCTGCGCGGTTTCATAGATATGAACTAGCTGCGGGCTGGCGCCGTCCGCGTGCGCCTCGGTGGCGAGGTGCGTGATGACGTCGCGCTGCGCGGCTGGAGCCATCTTTGGGAACCCGATCCCGGCCAGGTAGTTCATTGTCGAGAGGTCGCGCTGGAACTGCCGGCGCTTCTCGTTGTCGGCCGGCAGCGCCGTCACCTGGGCGGCCATGGCTTCCATGCTCGCCGGCAGCGGGAAGCCGAGCTTGAAGGCCCGGAAGGCGTTGTCTATATCATCGTCGAGTGCCGCCACCTGCGCCGCTTGGGCGGCCTTCGCCGCCGCCATCCGCTCGTGGATCTCGGACTCCTTGCGGTTGACCAGGACGCCCATCTTGGTGACGAGCTGGTCGCGCAGCTCTGGGTCAAGGTGGAGGCCGCCATCCTTGCCGGCCTGCACGCGGGCCAGGACGGCCTTTCCGCGGTCCAGGCTGGCGGTGAGCTCGCGCTCGAATTGGCCCAGGACGATCTGCTCGTCTCCGGCGGCATCCATGCTGCGAAGGATCTGCTGGCCCCGGACGGGATCGAGGAATCCCGTTCCTCCCTCGGCGATCGGCTTGGAGTTGAGCGCGACGTATCGGGTCATGTCGCCGGCCAATTTGCCGTACAGGCTGAGGTTGCCTTCCCGGGCTGCTTGCCTGGCATCGGCGGCCATGCCGTCGATTGCCGAGAGCACCTCGGCCTGGTTCTTCCGGGTCTGGCTTTCGATGAACCGCGCCTTGACGCGGATCCCGGCGCCAGTTGCCATGTCGTCGAATATCGGCAAGAAGACGTTGGCGACCGGCTGCTGGAGCTCGGCGATCATCCCGCGGCGAAGTTCCGCTACCTGCTGCTGGAAGGCTTCCGGGTTATCGCTGTTCTGCTGCTCGAGGTCGGCCAGGCGTGCGCGAGCGTCGTTGCGCGCGGACGCCTCGTATGCCGCGATAGCTCCGCGGTTGTACGCCTGCGCGAACACGTTGGAGCCGGTCTTGAGCGATGGCGCGCCAGCGGCACCGGCGGCGGCCCCCGCGCGCTCCTCACGGTCTGCCAGGATTGGCGTTACTGTTCGCTCGGCGATGCGCTGGAAGTCGCCGATGGCCTGCGCAAGCGAGGCGCTGCGCGCAGCCGCGCCCTGGTCGATGTTGACCGGCTGAAACGTCTCCTGACGCTGGTATCCGCCCCTTGGCATGGTTATTACGGCGTCTTGGTCTTGGTCTCTGGCAGGCCCATGCTCGCGATGTAGCCGCCCGCCTCGAGGATCCCGCCGACCATGCCCATGCGGCCAATGGCGGCGGCGTTCTTGCCGGCACCTCGGAGCGCCGCCTGCGTGGCGGCGTCCTGGCCGATGGCCGTCGTGCGGTCGAGTTCGTACTGGCGGAAATCCTCGCTGAGGATGGCGCCCGGGCTGCCCTCGAAGCTCGTGCCCTGCGTGCTGAACTGCGCCGAGCGCTGGGACAGTGCTTGCAGCAGCTTCTGCTTGCGCTCGATCTCGCGGTCGCGAGCCGCGAGCTGCTCCTGGCGCGCCCTTGCCTGGTATTCATACTTCTGCGCCAGCCCGGCCTGCTTCTTCTGGTAGCCGGCATAGATAGAGCCGGCTGCCATCAGGCCGATGAAAATGGGAACAGCCGCGGCGCCCATTAGTTGATCTCCACCTCGTACTCTATCCCCAGGAGGTGCATGGGGAGCGGCTTGTCCTGGGTGATGACTGGGGCGATGCTCACGTCCCAGCCGCGCAGGCGGAACTGCACCACACCGGAGACCGCGGTTGGCGCCGTGTCGAGCGGCGTGACATCGCACCGTCGGCCGTCCATTTCGTAGCCGTCGAGAATCAGGCCAAGGGTGTCCTTGATCCGTGCGAAGCAGCGCTTCAATCGCGCCCGTCGATGCACCGCGATCAGGTTGGCACTCACAATGGCCGCTGGCATCGGCTGGATGATGGGCGTGAACCCGAGCCCGATCTCGAAGGAGAGGACGGGCGTGTCGAGCGTGACAAGGCCCGTCGTCGTCGTCATGTCCTTCATTGGGGTGTTGTTGCCGCGCACCTTACAGATAAAGCCCCACAGCACGTCGGGGATTCCGCCAACGGTAGTCGACGGGGCGCCGCCGGACGCCTTGTAGGCGCAGTCGGTGTAACAGGTCTCGTCGAGCCTCTCCACTGTGTAGACGATGCTGGTGTCCGGCTTGGGACGGGCGACAACGAAGTAGACATCGTTGCCTGCCAGGGCCGCGACATAGCAGAACTCCCCCACTGTTGCCCACTGAGTCCAGCCGAAAAGCTCCGCGCTACGTTCACTGTTGAGCACCGCGGCCGTGCCGTCGCCGTTGACCACGATGATCAAGCTCGCTGCGTCGTCGGCGTATGACGAAATCGCCGCCATGTCGATCGGCGCATTGAGAAGGAAAGCAGACAGGCGAGACGCGCTGGTAGCGGCGTAGGCCTCCTCCACCTGTGAGTAGACGAACTGGCGGAGCGAGTTGCCGGCCGAGTCAAGGAACCAGGTCGCGCCCTCCATCTGCACCGGGCGCACGCGCACCGAGCCGTAGGTGGTCTGTGGGATGACGCCGCTGTTTTCCGGCGTGATCGGCTGGTCGGGGAAGTAGAACTCAGCGCCCTCTGTGAAAACCTGCAGGTTGCGGCCTGGCACTACTGCGGTGATCTTGTTCTGCTGGTCAGTGTCGAGCGTGCGCACGATCGCGTCGTCGTCGAGGCCTTGGCCAATGCTGAAGCTGTAGAGATCGTTGATCGCGGACAAGAACACCGTCTGCGGCCGGCTCTTTGTTCCGCCGAATACCATGCGCGACTCGTAGAAGCAGACGGTGGTCGGATATCCGCGGGTCGCGGACCACGCCGGTTCTGTTCGCGGGACACCGTTCGTCGTTTTGCCGACGCCGCCGCTCAGGGTGCCGGTCACAGGGATGTACGTCATCAGACCATAAGATCGCGCGCTGCCGCCCTGGAACGTGACGGTGTACGTCATCGCTCCTGTCCTTGCGACAACAATGTCGCCGATACCGGTTACATAAAGCCCGCTCAGCGCGTCCCTTATTCGCTGCTTGTTGGCATTCTGTGCGTCGGCGGACCCATCGCCGGCCCATGTTATGGCGCTAGTAAGTACGCCCTCCAGGTCCAGCCGATACGTATCACCGGCGGATCCGCTGCCAAAGACGATGGTCTGGACTTCCGATGTAGGCGTCGGCGACAGCGAGTCGTTGAAGTCGATGTCCGGGATGGCGTCGAAGGTGATCGACGTCAGCGTCCACAGGTGGTCTGCCCCGCCGTTGACGAGGGCGCGCGGGTTGTAGTCCTCGTGCACCATGATCATGACGTCGCCGGTCTGCGCCCAGCGGATACCGGCGACGGCTGACAGCGGCCATGGCGTCGCCGCGAGGTATGGGTTCCCGCTGCCATTGATGTTCGCGATCAGGGCGCCGTTGCGATAGAAGTAGATCTTGTTGTCGGCGAGCAGCAGCAGGTACTGCACCGCGTTGCTGTTAATAGAGAAGGCGACAGGACGTGGTGCGGCCGCCAGTCCTGAGAGAGTGCCGATGTGCCTCAGCCCGCCACGCCGGCGGATACTGCCAAAAGGCGTGATCACGCAATTCGTACCCTGCTGAAGGCCGCGCTCGTAGTTCGCGATGTCGACGCGCGAGTAGAGCCGCGGGTCGAGGACGCCGCTGGTGAAGCTCGACTTGACCAGGTTGGCTGTCGGCATCAGAGCGTCCCACGCCTCGCCGACACGAAGGGACTGCTCAGGAATCGGCGATTCGGCCGCTGCTGGGAATCTATGGTGAGGGATACGGCAAGATTGGCCCGCCTGGCGAGCTCTGCATTCTGCTGGGCGGCCGCCGATCCGGTCAGGGCCGGCGCCATCAGCACGGCGAGCTCGAACCCCAGGTAAAGCTCGAAGTGCGGCGGGATCAGTGCCTCCGTCTGCGCGTCACGCACGACGTAGTCGGCAGATGCGGCGCTGGAATTGGTGAGGATTCGGTCCCGGTAGATCTCGTAGGCCTGGTCCGGGTAGATCCTCTCCAGTCGCAGGCACTCTGTCGGTATCTGGTACTGGTACGCCCACTCGTTGAGCGGCGGGCTGGGGATCTGGGACAGCTCACCCTTCACTGTGGCGAAGCGCCAGGGGCCGCGGGCCAGAGCGGCGTTGAGCGCCGTGTCGTAGTTCTCCACGCCTACCTGACAGGCCAGGCGGTTCTCCGAAAGGGAGGCTAGCGGCTCGTCACCGAGTACCGCGAGCGCGCGGTTGATGATGGCGAGCTTGGAGGTCGCCATGCTCGCGGCCTTACTTCGCGCCGGTCAGCGAGGGGCTCGTGTTCGGACCGCGGACTGAGCGTGCTGCCATTGCGTGGTTCCTAAAAAGCGCCGGGAGGGGCTGCCTCCCGGCGAATTACAGGGGGAAGCGAGAAGCCGCCGATTAGTCGGTATCCGTGCCGATATTCAGCGCCGTGTGATCAGACACGTCCACCACGCCGCCCGAATTGGAGTTGACGTGGCAGATGCCGGCGGCGGACAAGGTGCCGCCCGCGCCGATAGCCGTGGCCCACACCAGCGTGTGGATTTCATCACCGACGCTGAGTTCATTGCTCGCCTTGTCGAAGTAGCTGGCGGTGTCGACGGTCGCGAGTGGGTCCAGCGTGTCGTACTTCCAAATGCGGCGCGGGCCCGCGGCCGGACCTACGCAGTAGAGGTACTTGCGATCGAATGGCATGGTGTGTTCTCCGAGAAGTTGATGTGGTTGCGCAGTCGCCGCCCGATTACTCGTAGCAGGCGATCTCGACGATACCCTTGATAGCGGCGGATCCGGCCGCACCATCGCGCGCCACTGCGCCCGCCTTGTAGTCCTGGCACGCCAGGTGCGAGCGCTTGGTTGGCACCCAATCGACGGTGACCGCCTTGTCGATGGCGACCGCTAGACCGATGGCGAGCTCGTGGTAGGCGAAGATATGCCGGTCGTTGGTCACCTTGAGCAGACCGCCCTCGTCCTGGTCCGGAATCAGGTGGAACTTGAAGCCCATGAAGGTATCGATGTCGCCGCTCACCAGTGCCTTCACGCCGTTGTAGTCAGAGCTCGTCGCCTGGGTGGTGCCGAGCAGTGACTCTAGCGCGATGGCGTTGACAAGGATGTGCCGGCCCTGCTGCGGAACGCCATTCGCGTTCATTAGCCTGGAAGCCTTCCGCAGCTTGTCCACGTTGAGGTTGGTGTTAGTGCCACCGATCGATGTTGCCACAGTGTAGGTCGAGCTGGCGTCGTCCAGCGCGTTGATGATGAGCTGGTCCTCGCGCCGCTTGATAGCCTGGGCGATAGCCATCGCGAGCTCTTTCTGCTCATCGAAGTTGACCTCCGCCTGCTTGAAGATGTCGGTGTATTCGGCCGCGTGCCAGTCCGCGAGTGTCGCGACCTGCAGGCTGTGGCCGACATTCATCGGGATGACGTCGTCCTGGGCCGACTTCTGCTTGGCGATGCCCTTGCCCATGGCGCGGAAGTCGTAGGTGCCGCCGATGACGCCGCCGCGGAAGGACACGGTGCCGCGCAGCCCTGGGGTTGCCTGGTAGGCCTGCTTGACCTCGGCGTCGAACTCGGTCTGTGCGACGTCTGAAAGGAAGATGGACATGACTCGGATCTCCGGTTACGAAAACTGTTGAGTTCTCGCATCGGTAGGTCCGGTCGAGCCGGGCCGACGCTTGCGCGGTACGCCGCGCCTCGCGTCCTGGTAAGGCCGGGCCCTCAACCGAGGGTAGGTCCGGCCACCTGTCGGACGTTCAAGGGAGAGCCTACTCCGGAAATGCGGAGATGAGGCGTGCGATTCCGGAGTAGGCGCGCGGATTGGCTAGCGCCGGACGGGCCGGCGCTTGAGCACCTCGGCGCGCCGGCGGCGCACCTCCTCGCGGTACTTGGGATCGATCTCAACCTTGCGCTGGCCGTGCTCGTTCTTGGCGTTCCAAGCCAGGTCGACGGACTCCAGGGTATCGCCCGTGGGCACTTCCCCGCCTGCCTCGAGGGACGGCGGCAGGGTGGTCTGCATGAGCTCCTCTATGGCCAGGAACGCGCCGGCCGTCTGGATGCCGTCGTAGAGCGACTGGAAGGACTCCGGGGACACGGTGGCTTGCAGCCAGGTGCCGACTTTCTCGATTCGAGCCTCGTAATCCTTGCCGATGGTCGCGAGCTCGGCCTGCAGGATCTCCTTCTGCGAGGCCTCCTGCGCCTGAGCGAACTGGCGCACGAGGCCGTTGAACTGCGCATTCGACAGCTCGCCATTATCGCGAGCCCAAGAGGAGACGGCAGCGTACACGGGGTCCTTGGCAATTTCAGCGGGAGGCTGCCAGCCGTCGCTCGGCTCCAGTGTGTACTCCTTCGGCGGCTTCTCGCGCTTATCGCCGAGCTTGCCCTGGAGCCAGTTGAGCTGATCGAACACTGCGCCGATGCGGATCTCGCGCTTTTCGGCATCCCAATACTTCGCGGCGACCTTCTCCGGCCGGCCGGTCTTCTCGTCCGCCTTGCCGTAGAGCGCAGGATCGTATGACGGTGGCGCCGGCGGGGCGGCGGGGGGCGCCGCTGCAGGCTGTGATTCCGGCGCCGCCGGGGCCGGCTGGTTGTTCGTGGCGGGATCGGCGGCAGGCGCCGCCGGTGGTGGTGCCGCTGGCGCGGCTGAGCTCATGATGGTCATGTTGTGGGCCCCTGTTTCGCTCGTTCTATCATCGCGAGAAGTTGTCGCACCAGGTCGTTCTGGCCTTCACGTATGCCGGCGGCGCGCTCGCTCGCGCTGCCATCGCCGGTCGGCCGCAGGATCGTCTGCTGCGCCATCCAGCGCAGCAGCTTCTTCCCGGCAGGCGTGCCGAAGGTCTCGGCCGCCAGCATGTCGAGCGCGAAGGCCTTCGAGGCTGCCTGCTTGCGCCGGCCCTTCGCGATCTCCGGGTCGAGGTACTGCCAGCCGCGGAGCTTGAGGATCTCGTCAGGGTTCATGCAGCCGCAACTGGTGCCGGCTGGGCCCCGGCGGCCTGGGCGTTGGCGATCGCCATCTGCTGCTGGATCTGCTGCAGCTTCTCCTCGCGTTCGTCAGCCGTGCGGACCAGGTCAGCCGGCAGCCCGGCCTTGCGGAACACGTAGCCGGGGATTTCCTCTACCTTCACGGCGAGCGCAAAGGCCTCTTGACCGGCCGCCACCTGGGCCAGTCCGACGCCATTCTGCAGGGCCATGAGTTCCTCGTTGTCCTGCGCGCGCGCAAGCGGGCTGGTGTGCTTCAGCTGCACCTCCATGCCGTCGACCTTGAGGCGCGCCATGCGTCCGATGCGCTGGAGCAGGTCGACCACGCGGTTGACCAGGCGCTCGATAAGCTCCGCCTGGATGCGCCCGAACGCGGCGCCGGTCTGCTGCACGAATTCCCGGTCCTCGACCAGGACCTCGGTCGCCGACTGGATGGGGCCCTCGCGGCGGCGCGGATCCGCGAGCAGCTTCTGGCGGACGGCCTTGCGCATGTCCTCGAGGATGAACTGCCCGAGCTCTGGGCGGATCTCCGACAGCAGGGGCCGCAGCGACGGGTTGCTGTTATCGTTGCTCGCCACCGGGATAACCGTGTCCGGGGCGATCATGGCGGTGTACGGATTGAGCGTGCCGTCGGCGACTCCGGTCAGCGGTGGCGACAGCGTGAGGGCGGCGCCGCGCAGCACGAACTCCATGACCTTGTTGAGCGTGCGGATGTCGGGCAACGCCGACAGAACCGGGCCCCGGCCACTGATTTCCCCCGGCACGACGCTCCACCGGAACACGAGCACCGGGTTCGTGGACCCGAGAGCCGCGTAATACAACAGCGCCCGCGGGGTCTCGCTGAAGATGACGAGGTGGTAGGCCTTGGCCTTCGGCTCGTAGATGACCGCCTGGACGAAGCACTTCTCGGCTTCCTCCTGCCCCTTACGGGTCCACTCCGCCGGGAGCTGGAGCTCGCCGCGGTACAGCCGTTGCAAGCTGCGCACCGACAGCCGCTTGTCCTCGAAGGTGGTCTCCACCATCCCGAATGGGCTCTCCTCGATCGCCAGGCGCGAGATCGGAATCGAGTCGAATTGCAGGCCGTCGAATGACTCGTTGAGGTCGCAACGCAGGGCGCCCATGCCGACCGCCAGATCAATGAAGCTCTCGTGCGACTTCTGTGCAAAGTTCGAATGGTTGATGAAGCCGTGGAATACGGCAGTCTGCTCTTTCAGGAAGGCCGCGATCTTCGGGTCGTCGCGCTCCGGCTTCGCCAGCCCCGGGCCAGGCGCCAGCGTCGACCATTCGCGCCATGGCGGGCAGATGGTGGCCTGCAGGCGGCTCGCGAATTCCTGGACCGACGTTTCTGCCGTGGAATCGAACAGCTCGGCACCGCGCTCTGCGCCCTCGGAGACAGTGTCGAAGGTCTGCCGGTTAGGGACGGCGAAGTCGTAGGCCTCGCGGTACAGGTACGCCCAGGCGTCGCGGCGTGCGACGGCCTTGCGATAGCGGCGGCAGATGCTTTCGAGGCCGCCGAGTTGTGGAGGCAGGGCCCTTGTCGCCATTCGTCAGACGCTTGACGCGCGGCTTGGGGTCGACGGCGTCCGCACCCGCGCGTTGTCGGCGCCCGGGTCGGCATCGAGGCCGCCTTTGAGGCCAGACTTCAGGAGCGAGGCGCGGCCGCCGAGCTGGCCCTTGATGATCCGGCTCTTGCGCGCGTTGATCTCGCTGTCTTGGTTAGAGAGGGCGATCACCTGGGCGCGCTGGAGCGCGAGCTCCTCCGCCGTTGGCGGTATCGGCTTCGCCTTGCTGCCGCCGCTTCCCATCAGAACCTCCGCCGGATCTTTGCTGGGTAGTCGACCAGGGTCGCCTCGCCCGGCCTGGCGCCGGTGGTAGGCCCCGGCTTCGGGATCGCGCCCGTCGGTGGGCCCTGTGTACTGCTACCCATGACGACGACGAAGGTAGCGCGCCAGCTGCGCCGGTGTCCATACCCAAAACCGGCGGATGCCTAGGAAACACTTCACAACCTCTACGCAGCTGACCGGGCCCCACACCCAGGGATTGCGCATCCGCTCGTCCCACTCCGGCGCTACCTCGATGACCTCGGCCTCGGTCTCGCAGATCTCAGGCCACCTCGCCGGGTGCAGAAACTCCACCAGGTCGAGCACCACTAGCTCGGTGATTTGCCACGTAGGATGGACGTGGAGCCAGAGCGGATCGTCCCACACCAGCAGATGACAATGGCCGTAGCCTCTTGATAGGAACAGGTCTAACCAGTGCGGGTTGCCCTGCTCGAAGACGACGAAATAGCGCCTGTGCGCCGGCGGCTTCAGGATCGGTCTATCGGCCACGCCGCCCTGCCTTGCCCATAACGGACCACGTGTTCTTGACGCGAATGGCTCCGGCCGGCAGGGCGGATGCCGGCAGCGCGCGCGGGTTCTCTCCGCCGCCCAGCAGCCCGTACTCGAGCGCCTCGCACGGGTGGCTGTACTCGTTCTTTTCGGGCTTCTCCTCGTACCGATCAGTACCGGCCAGCGCGATGCGCCTGTAGCGGAACTTGCCCTGCAGCCCCTTGCGGATCATCACCGCCGACGGGTCGATCACGAAGCCGGGCTCGCCGTCGATCAGACGGCCCAGGGGCCCGTCGAGCGCCTCGCGCCGGATGGTCGGCTCCTGGCTCGGCGCGGGGCGCGCGTTGATGCCTGCCGCCCGGAGCAGCGAGAAGGCGGTCTCCTCGCTCGCGTCGCGGATATCGCCGGCCGGGTCGCCCCAGAGCGCGAGGCTCTGCGCCTGCGGGAAGCGCTCGCGGATGAACTGCGCTAGCAGCGGGCCGAAGCGCTTGATCCCCATGTCGGTCGCGCATAGCTCCCCGATGCAGCGCGCCTGGCCATTGATTCCGAACTGCAGGAAGGCCGCGGCCGGCGTGAGGCCAAAGTCGAGGCCCACGACCAGCGGCCGCCCGGGCACGAACGGGGTGGGCCGGCAATGCAGCCCATCGCGGTATCCGGGGTGCACTGGCTTGCCGTCCTGGACGTAGCCGTAGTCGCCGTCGACGTAGACGCGGATCCAGTCCTCTGACTTGCCGGCCATGGTGAACTCGTAATAGCCGGGCCGCAGGTTCGCGAGGTTCTCGGCCTTCGGCGATCGCCCGCTTGGCTGGGCGTGGAAGGTCATAAGCGGCTGGCCAGGCCCCAGCACGCCCTTCGCGCGCAACTCATCCTCGGCGGCGTCCATGCTGGCGATCATCTGGCGGTTGCGCTCGGTGCTGGTGTCGCGCTCGGCGAGTGCATACCACCAGTGATCGGTATCCGGCGGGTTGGTGTCCAGGAGGATCTGCGCATTTGCGCACCCGCCCTCCTCCTGGCGCGGGTAGCGGCCGACGCGGGCCATGAGCCCATCGATGATGGCCTTGGGGATCTCGCGCGCCTCGTTAACCCATGCGTCGGACAGGTCCATGGAGAGCAGCTTCGCGACGTCTGCCTCGGAGTCGAGCGCGATGAACCACACCTCCCACTCGATCTTGTGCTCCGGATCGACCAGGGTGTGTGCCGGCGGGCCGGTCTCGCGCCAGGTGCCGCGGTTGCGCGGCATCCAGTCGTGCCAGGTCTTGATGGTGGTGGTCTTGAGCTCCGGGTAGGTGTTGCGGATGATGCCCGTCCGCCGGCGGATCCAGCCGTCGCGCTGCCGGGCAGCCTCCTGGCAGTTCTTCACGAGTTTCATGATCGACGCCGTCGACTTGCCGGATCCGAATGGGCCGCGGATCCCGTTGATGAAAGCCGAGGACAGCAGGTAGGCGTCCGCCACCGGGCCCGGCGAGTTGTAGACCGTCGTCTCCGCCGTCACCGCGCCGCGCCGATGTTGATCTGGATGTTGAAGACGTTCCCGCCAGGTTGCTGCGTGGCATCCGGGAATATCGCCGGGTGATTCGCCAGCAGCTCGAGGGCGCGCAGCTTGCTCTCGCGCTTGATCTTCAGCAGTCGGCCCACGGGCGCGCCGTCTACAGCGGTCTCCTCGACCTCGACCCCTGCAATCTGCGCGGCCTGCTCGCGCGTGAGCTCGTGGATGGGGCGCAGTTCCCCGCCGTCGTCGTACAGCTCGCGAATGTCGGCGAACGCCACGTGCGCGATCTCGCGCAGTACCTGCGCGGCCTCGATGCCGGCCCGGGCGGCAATGTCCTCATTCAGCTCGGCCAGGGCGGCCCGAACGTCCTCCCTGGCTAGGATCTTCGAGGCGCGGACCTCGGGCCGCTTGAGTGTCGGATCGACGAGGCGCATGGCCGCGGTTCCTGTCATCCCTTGGACGTACAAGTCGAGAAAGCGCTGGTGCGCCGGCACCAGCGCCTTGTAGGCCCTGCCCTTCATCGATCAGCCGCCTGGCGCCCTGCCCTTCCCGCGCGATTTCGCCTGGCTGATCGTCAGGTCGTCGAGCGCGGCCTCAATGACCGCAGTCTCTATGGCATCGGCGAGAGCGGCCACCACGCGGCGGATGGCCGGGTGATCCATGCCGCTCGCCTGGGCGCTGGCATCGAGCAGCTCCTCGGTGGACATCAGGCCGGTGAGCTCTTTGTCACTGATGAACTTCCCGGCCTCGGTGCGCAGGCTGTTGCGAGCGGTCTGAATCATGTCCGCGGCGTGCGTCTCACACAGCGCGCGGATTCGGTCCTTCTTCTCGTCGGTCATGGTCGCTTGCTCTCCTGTGGTTGAGCCGATTCGAGGGCGGCGATGATGCGCTCGAGCTCAGCGATACGGTTCTTGTAGGTTGTAATGCGGGCCCTTGCGCGCGCAGGGCCCAAGCGCGCCCAGCGCCGGAAGGTGCCCGCGCAGGAATCGCAGCAACAGCCCGTATGCGTCCAGACGTAGTCGAAGGCGTGGCCGCAGGCTACGCAGACGCCACTCCGCCGCCGCTCCTTGCGCTCGCGCAGCTTGGCGGCGTCTATCTCGTCCTGCAGCCACGCACGCCGCGCCGGCGCCGTGCTGCGCCTGCCGCCGCCGGCTGCGCCGAAGCGCTCGTCCTCGTCCTGCCAGGTCACGAGCGCAGCTCCTGCCGGCGCCTCCCCACCCACGCGATGACGTCGTCGACGCTGGACAGCACGGGGAAGAAGTCGTCCATGGCCACGCCGGCCCGGCGCATCTGCTCGCGGAATGCGACCTGCTCGTCCGTCAGGCCGCCGCGGTCGGTCTTGAACTCGGGGAAGTGCGGCACGCCGGCGACGATGGCCATGGCGTCCGGCCAGCCCGGGAATGGCGGGCGCATCGGCTTGGCCATGACGTGCAGATCCTCGAGAGCGCGCAGGAGGGCGACCTCGTTGGCGTCGCGTCTCTGGCGGTAGCGGGGTGCGGCCATCAGGCTGTGCTCCTTTCCGTTCCTTGCTGCCGCGCGGGCGGCTTGGTCTGGAATTTCCGCTCGAAAATGGCGTCGTTGATCTCGGCCTCGGAGCGGCCTGCAGGGTCGATTCCGTAGGCTCTGGCGCTGGCCTCGAGGGCTGCGCGGTCGGACGCGGCGCGTTGCGCGTCGGTGGGGATGCGGGAGCCGCCGGCTTCGAGCTCTGGGCGGTCTGTGCGCTCGCGCCTCGGCACGGTCCAGTCGCCGGCCCAGCGGTCTTTGCCGTCCTGGTCGAAGAACCGCTCGGGCGGCGCCACCATGGTCCCGGTCGCGCGGCAGTAGGCGGCGTAGGCCGCCACCTGCGCCTCGAGTTGCGGCCACGTGGACTGGCCCTCGGTGACGAGCCGCAGCGCATGGTGCTCAGCGAGGATCCAGTTCCCGCGCGTCGGGGCCTTCGGGTACCGGGCCTGGATGGTCAGCCAGTGCTCGCGGTACTCGGCGGGGGTTTCACGTGGAGCGGGTGCGCGCGAATCTTGCTCTTGCTCTTGCTCTTGCTCTTGCTCTTGCTCTTGCTCTTGGCTTCGGAGGGGCTTCGGAGGGGCACCGGAAGGGGCTTGTGATGGGCCTTCACTGGTGAGCATGTCGGCGACGTGGAAGGCGTCACCGTAGATCTGCAAAAACCGTGTCCGCAGAGCACCTTGCGGCATCTGCTCGACCTCGCGCCGGATCGCCTTCACGCGCTTGTCGCTGGGCTTGAGGGCTTCCGCGACCTGGTAGGCCGCCATCCGGTACACGAAGACGGTCTCCGTGGCCTCGTCATAGGCACAAAATCCCGCTTCGATGAGCCTTCGAAGGGCCTTCGATGCCACTTCCAATGGCATCCCGGTCTCGTGCGCGATGTAGACCCGCGGCACGTGGTAGACGCCCGTCATCGTCGCGTGAGGCGACGTCATCAGGTACAGCGCGACCACCTGGGCCTCGGGATCCCCGCGCAGCTCGCGGCCCGTGCCGGCCAGCCAGAACTTCGGCGACACGCTCCCGTAGTCGCGCATCAGCTCCGCCCCCGGCGCAGGCGCACCAGCTCGGCGCGCTCCTCGATCCGGTTGTCCTGGCGCCGCGGCGTCCACAGCCTGCGCGCCAGAATTTCACGTAACACTTTGGCTTTACGAAACATTCCCCACCGTTCCCCGTTATGTGACCTGTGCTTGACGCCATACCGCCCGAGGGGGTAAGCCTCGGGCTGAAAAAACATCAAGCGACGCGCTTTTTCTTCCGGAAAAAGGCGGCCAGCTTCTCGATGTGGCTGACGCCGGGGTCTGCAATCTCT
>ERZ724522.1044-NODE-1044-length-15862-cov-4.632694_pt1 | contig 15862 bp, 26 predicted proteins | sample MGYA00376055_ERZ724522 | MGnify/ENA primary metagenome ERZ724522 (study PRJEB28724, sample SAMN07190884) | wastewater metagenome | isolation source: effluent of sewage treatment plant in Hong Hong | place: Hong Kong | collected 2016-03-17 ... | reverse complement strand
GTCCACGACGATGTGCTGCTCGTCGTCCTTATTGGGTGTGCCCTGCGCTTGCGTCATCTACCGCTCCAGCTCGGTGTTTCGTTCCGGCCCTCCGGAGGTATCGCCCCAGAACATATGGTGCAAGGACTTTCTTCGTGACTGGATGCAGGATCATTCGATGTGGTTGCAGACGTTGAGTGATCGACGGGAAGCTAGGGTACGAGTGATCAGGAGATCGACGTAGCCCAGAGCAAGTGACGTAGGTGTACGGACGTAGGTGTACGACCGATTTATCGGGATGTACGACCGGGGATCTACGGACGGGGTTCAACGACCGGGGATATTTATCGGGGGCCTGTGATAAAAATGACGAGCGAAATGGGGTAGTTTCGCTCGTAGGTTTTGCGGAGGGCGACATAGGTAGAACCTGGATTATGGGGCGAAAACAGGCGCGAAACAGGCAAGCGAAACTACCCATTTCGCTCGGCGATATTTCCTGGGAAAAAGCAGATCACTCGAAGGAAAAAAGGAAAAGTTGGCGCCCACCAGGGTTATGTGACCCGGAACAGATGTTCAGGCTACATAACCAGACGGATGAACCGCCACTTTAGGTTGTGTGACCCCCACCTCCAGACCAACATCAGTAAGAAAAACGACGACGAGCGAAACTGCAAGCGAATCGATTCTGCATTTCGCTCGTCCGTTTCGGAGTTCCCCAAGCGTAGGGGGTCTGGGAGCATTTTTCAAATCGCGAAAAGGCAGATTGGAGCATAGGGTTATGTGACGCTAAAAATATAGGGGGTCACACAACCAGATCCTGGCACCATTTTGCCTAGCAGGATAGGAGACCGAGGTCAGGCGGGCCGGATACCCGAACGCAGCCGACGCGAGAGCCAACGCCGCACACGCCCACCCAAGGCAAGCCCGAAGATCGAAAGAACCAGGGCAACGCCAGGGCGACGGTAGGAAGAACCGGCCCGCCTGACCTTGCAGACGAGCAGCCAGCACAGTAGAGGACGAGGGACGCGCTAGGGGTAGCAACCCGAGCCGAGTAGTAGATCCGGTAGTTGCTGGCCGAGGAAGCTGCCCGGCGCTGAACGTGGCCTCGCAAGCCAGGAGCCAGAACGACCCGGAGTTGCTGCCGGTAGTCGATCTGGCTTTCGTCGTTGCGGGATCCGTGTTACACCCGGCACCTACCCCTGGTGTAAGATGGCTGGTGCAGAGGACGACGACTGGATCCCTACGGGGAACATCCCCTTCGAAGCTATGGAGCTGCCGCCCTGCCCTGTGCCGAGCGGTCGCCCCAAGACACAGGGCATGACACCGATCGACGCGAAGAAGGTCGTGGCGATCTGTAGACTGGTGGAGAAGTTCACTCCGATCGGCGCAGCCTGCGGTCGACACGGCGTGTCCAAGAACAGCCTCACCAACTGGCGGGCAGCGGCGGAGGACGATCCCTTCTACGCCTGGGCATGCAACTGCCTAGAGCTGGCGGAGAGTTCGGCCATCGCCGACGCCACCTCGATCATCCACACGCTGGCGCACGAGGGCACGAAGGAAGAAGCCGTCCGTCTCAAGGCGGCTAGCTTCTTCCTGGCGCACAGATCGCAGGAGTTCCAGCCCGTGCAGAAGGTGGAACACAGCGGACAAGTGATGGTGCAGCACGACATCGTGATCAGCCGTGTCGATCGCATGCTCTCTGGTGGGCAGGTGTCCATCCAACAGCTCATGGAGCGAACTAGCATGCAGCAGATCCCTGAACGGCAGATCATCGAGGGTGTCATGGTGGACGAACCGCCCAAGGTGATGGCGGTACCCGAAGGCGCTCTGCGTCGCCGCGTGAAGCGGAAGAAGGAGGACTGATGGCTCTGATCACCCCCGTTTTACCTCGCGATGAGGTGGAGTTCCTCCCTGGTGGATCTATTGGCTACGGACCCGATCGACCCGACGACCCTGATTGGGTTGCTCGGGATGAGATCGAGCAGGTGGCGGCGGTGCATTCGCTGGCGGCCTTCCTCCGGTACATCTGGCCAGTCATCGAGCCCGGTAAAGATCTCAAGTACGGCAAGCACATCGACGTGGTGTGCTTCGGTCTAGAGCAGCTCGTCTACGGAAGGATCGAAGGCAACGAGCTGGTGATCGCGATCCCACCGCGCATGCTCAAGTCGATCATGGTGAACGTGGCCTTCCCCGCATGGGTGTGGCTCTGGGCACCTTGGCTCCAGACGATGGGCCTGTCTGGTGCGGCGGACATCGCGCTCCGGGACAACAGGAAGATGAGGACGCTGATCGAGAGCCCGAGGTACGCACGGCTCAAGAGGACAGCGATCAAGATCTTGGCGGAGCACGGCAGAGGCCCCGGTGAGGACTGGCAGCTCGTCAAAGATCAGAACCAAGCCCAGCGATTCAGCACCAGCCTGAACGGCATGCGGTTTGCGCTTGCCTCGGGAGCCAAGATCACTGGTGAGGGTTGCGATCTACAGATCGTTGACGACCCCATCGACGCAAAGGATGCGTTGGAGGGCACGATCGAGCAGATTGGCGCACGCATGAGACAGGCTGTTGTGCGCTACGAGGGTGTGTGGTCCTCGCGACTCAACAGCCCAGGCGAGAGCTGTCGTGTCTTGATCATGCAGCGGCTACGGCAGGGGGACTTGGCGGATCATCTGATCAGCGAAGGCGCCGTTCACATCGTGCTGCCTATGCGGTACAATCCAGATCACCCGCATCTGTGCCCCTTCGACTGGCGCACACAGGCAGGCGAGCTGCTTCTTCCAGATCAGTACCCCGAGGCAGAGGTCAGGAAGAAGGAGGAGAGCGACGACTTCGATAGCAACTCACAGTTCGGCCAGCTACCGTCTCCCGCCAAGGGCGGATCTTTTGAGCGGGACAACTGGTCCTGGTACGACGATCTGCCCATTATGATGGCGCAGAAGATCTTGAAGGCTGGCGGTCGCCTCGATCTAACGGCGGATTGTGCGGCGAAGGAGGGGCACCGCAACGCCTACACCGTCATCCACATTGTTGGCTACCTGCGTGGTGAGATCTACGTCTTCGATGAGTACCGCGCAAAGGTGGAGCTGCCCGAGCTGATCGATCTCTACGAGACAGCCTGCCGTGAGTGGGTGTGGGTGAAGAAGCGGTGGATCGAGGACGCATCCAATGGCACGTCTCTGATCCAGATCAAGAAGGCAGAGGGCGACGACGTGGAGGAGGTCTCGCCCCAGGAGTATGGCGGCAAGGAGACCCGAGCTGGCTACTCCCTGACGTACCAGAGGAAGAAGAAGATCTGGCTACCTCGTGGCCGCGATTGGGCAGACAAGCTGGTGGACGAGCATGCTCTGTTCCCGACCGGAACGTACAAGGATCGTGTGGATACGATCTCCCAGGCGGCCATCAAATATAAGGAAGTCGAGGCGACGCTGGTCGGCAAGGGCGGGGACAAGCTCGGCTGGCTGGAGCGCATGCTAGGCGATCCGATGACACGCCACGGCTTCTAGTTCTTGGCGAGGTGTATCACATTCGATACATGATCGAGCGGTGGTGTATCACTTGTGATTCCTTACGTGGTTATTTTCTTTCAGGGATCCGTCCGATCTTTTCTGTTCGATCCGAAAAATATTTCGATCCGGATCAACGCACACCACCGGGGGGTGGGGGGTCATTTTTCAAAAAGATCCCCCCGGAGGGGTACCCCCCTACCCCCCACCCCTGCGGATCGTTGGCGTTCTAACGTCACTTCGGCGCGGTCGAAAAATACGAAGCGATCCGGATCCTAGTTCGATTCTGATCGGTGTTCGGGGATCGCACGATCCAGATCAGGCCCCGTGCGCAGGATCGAAAAAATACGCCCCGCAGATCCAGATCGTGATCCGGATCGTATTTGGATCGAGGGCCATATTTATCGGCGCTCGAAAAATATCCGGCGCGCAGATTTTTTGAAAAATAAGTTGGAAGGCCCTAGTAGGGGTTTCCCCGATCCGTTTCCGATCCGTATTTTCGCCCAGGCGGCAGATCGCGTGATCCGGATCGTGAGGTCGGTCGATCCGGATCGCCACACCCCGACAGATCCGGATCACCCTCGACGGATCGGCACGACGGATCGCTGTACAGATCGAGCTTCGGCCAGAGACATTTCGTGACCAAATCGTCGGTGCTGATCGAGACTGACCGGCTTACGTTGTTGGTGTCGGATGGACCGACAACGGAGGTGCGGCGATGCGCGGCGACTACGAGATCCTTCCCTTGTCCGATCTTCTGGAGCGCAACGCCTCTTTGGCGTTGGACAGCTCGGAGGATCGCACGAAGCTCCACGGTGAGATCGAACGGTGGTTGTCGGGCCGTAAGACGGTGGCCGAAGCCATCGCGGCACGGATCGAAGCGCGGCTGAACTGCATCGCGCGGGGCAACGGCGAGTGGAAGATCCGTCACGAGCGCGCCGTCGAGACCTTGTGCTACGACCACGGGCCTAGCGGCTCGGGGATCGACGCTGGCACGAAGATCGATTGGGATGCCAGCCGGATCGATCGGATCGTGCTGGTGACGGCGTTCCACCACATGGACCAGCACGGCGTGTACAAGAGGTGGACGGATCACACGGTCGTCGTGACGCCGTCGCTCGCTCGCGGGTTCGACCTACGGATCACGGGCGAGAACCTACACGAGATCAAGGACTACCTCCACGAAGTCTACAGCGAGTGGCTCGGATCGCCGATCTCCGCGAAGGCGTCCGTGGCGACGGATCCAGCGTGACGCGGGGCAAAGATCGGGACTACAGCCTTCTGGAGCTGCTCCTGACGATCTTGGGGATCAGCCTCCTGTTCTGCGGCTGCTAGCCGATCCGCCCTTCGGGGCCTAGTGGTGGTGATCCGGATCGGGATCTGGATCGAATGGATGGCGGGAGCTTGTCGGATCGCTGTACAGATCGAGCTTCGGCTAGAGACATTTCGTGACTAAATCGTCGGTGTCGATCGAGACGCACCGTCTTATACTATTGGTGTCGGATGAACCGGCAACGGAGGTGCGGCGTGAGCAGAGGCAAAGGGATGCTCTTTCAGCAGAGGGAGATCACGTATGACGGACGAGCCTGCGTGATCCGCGTGGACTACGGCTTCGATCTGACGTTCGCCGAACGCAACAACCAGACGCCCTACTACAGCGTCACGGGCAAGATCGCCGTCAAGACGCCGCACAACGCTCGCGAGCGTCAGGATCCGATCCTTGCCTGCGGCCAGATCACGGAGGACATCGCCCGGTATTTCCCCGAGATCGGCGCGACGCATCGGTGGCACATGGCCAGCGCCGAAAGCCTGCCGATGCACTACGTGGCTAACGGCGTGTACTGGTGGGAAACGGCGCTGGGGATCCCCCGGCTCAAGCCGCGCCCCTACGACTCCGATCCGTGGAAGTGGTTCGCATCCACGATCGTCTACGGCGCTTGTCCGGGTGAAGATCTGGAGACCTTCGAGGTGATGATCCGTCAGCGGTTCTCGCCGCCGCAGCCCGATCCGATCAACCCGCACAGCGATCTGCCTGCGCCGGTCAAGCCCGACTACAGCGAGATCCGTGGCCGTCTGACGGCGTGGCTGGAGGATCGCGTCCCGGCCTTGCGTCGGGCCATGTTCGACGATCTGCTGGCCATCGGCGTCACGATCCCCGGCATGGAACCGGCCAAGCTGACGCCGATCTGCGCCGACGACAGCACCCGCACGATCGTGCAGGAGGTGCTGGACGATCTGGGGGTGCCGTCGTGATGATCTTCGCGCGGGATCGAGAGAGCATGGTGGCGATCTGCCTGCTCCTCGCGGCGGAAGGGGCGACCTTCGAAGCCAAAGAGATCGGGTCGTCTTGGCGGATCGAGGTGCTCGGGGTGTGATCCGCCCCTTCGGGGGTAGGGCTCGATCCGGATCACGATCTGGATCGTCGAGGCGGGTCGGAGCGACGGATCGCTATACAGATCGCTTCTGCTGTTAGAGACATTTCGTGACCAAATCGTCGGTGTCGATCGAGACTGACCGGCTTATGATGTTTGTGTCCAGAACGGACAACGGAGGTGCGGCGATGGCAACGGACAAGCACGAGCGCGACACGAGCGCAAGCAACTATTGGGAGAACGTCGAGCAGATCGCCAAGGATGTCCAGCAAGCGGCCCACGACGGCCAGGACGAAGGGGATCGGCTCCACGAGGAGATCGACGGCTCGTGGTGGATCATCTACAACCACGCGAGCCGTGCGGTGATGGAGCACACGGAGAACGACGACGCGATCTTTGACGAGCTGGGCAAGGACGCCGTGGACGGCAAGGGATCGTTCCAGGAGATCGTGACGGCGTGCGCGTTCTACGCCATGCGCGCGGACGTGCAGGATCGGATGGGCCGCCTCGATCCGATTGAGGACGAGGAGGAAGACGAGATCGAGGAGGACGAATGATCTGGACAAGGGACACGCGGGAAATGGCGGAGATCTGTTACGAGCTAGCGCACCGTGGGGCCAAGTTCGAGGCAGTGTGGATCGACGGCAAGTGGCGGATCGAGGTGCTGGGCACATGATCCGCCCTTCGGGGTTGGCCGCTTGATCCGGATCGTTACTGTGGTAGATCTGGATCAGCTACGTCGGCCGAAATGACGGATCGGCCGTGACATTCCGAGATATTTGGTGACAGGATTGTCGGTGTCGATCAACACGTACCGGCTTACTGTGTGTGTGTCGGATGGCCCGACAACGGAGGTGCGGCGTGCGAAACAGTGAGGTTGCAAAGTGTTGGCGCAACGGCAAGCCCGGCAAGTCCGGCACGGGATCCTTCCACACGGATGGCAAGGATCTGTACAGCTACCGGCTGCGCATCGGGTACACCGAGGATGACGGATCCAAGGTGCTGTTCAACTACACGGGCAAGGATGGCCCGTCCCTGACCACCACGGCGCACATCCGCGAGGCGCACTGGATCCGCGACTGCGAGCCTGCGCAGTGCAAGATGGTTCCCCCGCCCGCCCCTGCGCGAAAGATCTACGAGCCGCGCGGCGGGGGGTGGTAGATGGGATCCGTCGTCTACCACAGCAAGTATTGGCGCTCGCACCGTGTCCGCGAGATCCGTAAGCCCGTGTACGTCCAGACGGCGACCGGGCACGACGGCTACAGCGTGAAGACCGGATCGCTGATCCTCTACAACCAGGGCAGCGGCCCGATGTTCGGCCGCGTCCTCGGATGGATCGAGTTCGCGGACGAAGATCACATGCCCAAGAAGGATCGGACGAAGCAGTTCCTTGTCTTGGGTCTCGGCGGTAGCTACATCGGCCGCACGACCATCGACGTGACGCAGATCGACCGCATCCTGTCGACGGAGCCCACGGGGGAGCGCGTCGACTGCACACGGCGCCTGATCCTCGCGCTCCTGGGCGAGCTGCCATCCTACGCCACGATCTTGGCGATGGACGAGTACGGATCGCTCATGGGCAGCTACATCGAGAAGCAGATCGATCCGACGACGGGATCGCTGCTCAAGGAACACGTCAAGTAGATCCGAGTGCGGGTCGGCCGTCCGATCCGCCCCTCGGGCTATAGGGCGAGATCTGGATCATACGACCCGGCTAAACGACGGATCGGCCGAGACATTTGGTGACAAGCACCGCGCCGTAGATCAGCTATTGTGTTGGTGTCGGATGGACCGACAACGGAGGTGCGGCGATGGAGAAGGCAACGGTATTGACGGGGCGCAGTGAGATCCGCTTCTACGGGTTCCTGGTGGCGCTGTCGGGCGAAGCCCTGCGCAGGAAGTTCAAGGGGCTCAAGGATCCGCGCGTGGGGCTGGCCATAGCGACGGTCGACGACGGTCCGGAGCTGGAAGGGCACAAGGTGCGGACCATCGCCGCGATCTGCAAGCCCAAGGGCAAGGGATGGGAGCCCCTCAACATGCAGCCGATCGTGACGAGCGCCGAGCCTGACGAGGTGTGGGCGGCGTTGGACGGCCCGTCCCTGCGCGGTACGGCGGCCCGCAGCGGTCTCGTGCGGATCGACTGCAAGGCGACCATCGACGTGGACGGGCACAGCTTCACCCTGACGGACGTGTCCGCGATCTCCATCGTCGGCGGCTAGGCCCGGACCCCTGCCTCGGATCCGATCCGAGCAGGCCCGAGCATGTAGATCCCGATCGACTCCAGGAGCCAGCCTGCGGATCATGCGCGGATCACAGAGACATTCCGTGACCGTTCGTGACGTGGTTAGGGGTGCTGATCGAGACGCACCGGCTTATACTATTGGTGTCGGATGAACCGACGTTGGAGGTGCGGAAATGGCAACGAACCAGAGGCAAATCGGCGCAGCCTGGAAGAAAGGCGAGCCGCGGATCGAGGGGGCCGTCAGCACTGACGGAACCGTCGTCCGATCCTACCACAAGGTGATCGGCTGCACGCTGCGCAAGGGGGACGAGACCAAGCGGATCGTGTTCGACTGGCGCGGCCCCAACAACGGGATCTCTGTGACCACGTCGCGCCACGTCAGCGGGGCGGCCATGTTCGCCGATGCCGTGATCCCCCCGACCCGCGGGTCGCTTGACGTGTTCCTCAACGACGGATGGATCGTCGTCGGTGACGTGGGCGCCAGCGTCCGGGAGGATCTCCGATGAACCGCAACAACCACATGGAGACGGTGGAGATCGGCACTGTCGGCGTTCTTCGGATCGTCGCCTACGCGGATCCGGAGTCGTGGAGCTGGGGAGATCTCGGCGACTGCATCGGCACGACGGAGCACACGGACCATCGCGACCAGCGTCCGGATCGAGCCCGTGGCCCGCTTCCCTCGCGCGAGCGCGGGTATGTGTGGTGGGTGCCCCCGCCCGAGTCGGAGATCCGCGCCTACCGCGATTCTGTGCGCAAGCGCGGCGCGTCCAAGGGAGTCGCGGCGGATAGGGTCGCCGAGTGGCTTCGATCCCTCTACCAGTACGCCTACGATCTGCACGACGAGACTGTGACGCCGTGCGTGATCTCGTGCGTCGTGCTGGACGAGGAGGACGAGGAACTCGGATCGACGAGCCTCGGCATGTGCGACCTGGACAGCAACTGGCGGAGCCGCGATCCGTACTGGCCCGGCCACGTCCACAAGGACATCGAGGGGCAGATCCGAGACTGCGTCAAGGACAACGCGATGGACGAGGAGGCGCTGGATCAGGCCAGATCTTCCGCGCTGGATGAACTCGGATCGATGGGCAAGCGCGCCCTTGCCCTTCACGAGATCGTCAACGCGGCTACGGCGGAGAGCGCGCGTGCGGAGGCGGATCGTAAGGCCCGCTACGGCAAGAACAACAGGCACAGCAAGCTCGGATCGTACCACTAGGAGGTGTTCGGATCGCAAAACCAACCCGAAGGATCAAGCGACCGAAAAGCAGGCAAGGTAACGATGACGGATCGTTGTTGGAGCTATTCCTCACGATCCTCGGAATCGCCTTCCTCTTTTGCGGTTGCTGATCCGCCCGGCAGATCTGACGATCCGCCGGGTTCGGGAGGAGGAGGTGATCGGGATCGAACGGTAGGATCGCAGAGACATTCCGTGACCGTTCGTGACGCGGTTAGGAGTGTCGATCGAGACGCACCGGCTTATACTGTTGGTGTCGGATGAACCGACAGTGGAGGCAAGATGCGGACAGCGGCAGCACCGGGTGACTTTGCGCGTGGAGATCTCGTTGTCGTCAACGGGGGCAAGTGGGATGGCGAGCTAGCCCGCGTTACGTCGATCGGGCCGGGCGGGTTCAACGTCCGCACGTTGGCGAGCAAGGATCGCGTCGGGCTGGACTACGGCGCGCACGTTGTGACCACGTCGTCCCCCGCGCTCATCAAGCGGATCAAGGATCGTCTCGACGTGTTCCCGAAGACCGCGGTTCGGATCGCCGGGCTCATTGACGGCAGCATCGATCCGATGGAGTACGAGAGCGCGGCGGATCACTACCGGCGCTGCTTCTACGACCCCGGTCGGGAGATCTTGGCGTTGTACGCCATCAACCAGATCCTCGACGCGAACGGCATTGAGGGCGTCGAGGATCAGGAGACTGGTCAAGAGGGAGTGTCCTACGTCAACATGGGCGATCCCTACGTGGCTACCGTACTGTACTTTTCGGGGCGAAAGAACCCGTGGATGATCTGTGGGTGGGGCGACGCTCGGATCCCGGCACACTGGCGCTAGGGTCGGGCGGCTCGATCCGCCCTTCGGGGCCTAGCACTTGATCCGGATCGGACTCATGCCTGATCCGGATCTTCCCGTGTGTGGCGCAGTGACGGATCGGCGTGACATTTCGTGACCAAATCATTGGTGTCGATCGAGAGTTACCGGCTTATACTAATGGTGTCCAGAACGGACGGAGGGAAGATGCGGCGTTACAAGGTGTCCGAATCGCTGGGTACGATGGTCCAGCATTACCTGATCTGTGCTCTGTGGTCCTCGCATGACTGGCAAGCGTGCAAGGACGAGAGCGAGAACCCGCCCCCGATGGACGATCGCTACGACGTGGGCGACGTGTCGATCTCCCTGTACAACCAGTCGGTTGCCGACTGCCGATCCTTCGTGAAGATGGCGGAGGAACAGGGGATCGAGTGGGAACAGAGCTGGGAACAGATCGGCCACGACTTCTGGCTGACGCGCAATGGCCACGGCGCGGGATTCTGGGATCGAGGCATCAAGCACGGCGACGCGCTCACCAAGCTGTCCAAGGTGTTCGGCTCCGTCGATCTCTGGACCAGCAACGGGAAGGTGATGGCATGAACCGGGAAGGACGGATCGCCCCCTCGGGTAGTCAGTGGTGGCTGGAGACAGCCCTTGCCCTGATCTTTGTGGCGATCTTTGCCGGGGCGTGCGTGCTGGCCATCGTAGCCGTCGACCCGATCTGTGATGACTACGGCAACGATTGCCCGTCAGATCGGTAACTGTCCGCCGCGTCGCGGATCGAGGTGCACCGCATCGCACCCTCGATCCGCGACGCGGTTGACTTGCGGGTGTGTTCGATCCAGATCACCCCGGAGGGGGTCGGGGTGGGGGGTCTTTTTTCAAACAGGTACCCCCGGAGGGGTGCCCCCCTACCCCCCACCTGCCTACAGATCGGGCCTTACAGGGGTCTGTAACGAGGGATTCAGGGGTTAGACGACACGAGATAGGCAGCGGCTTGCTCGGGGTCCAGCAAAGGCAAGCAGGCTAGGATGGCTATCAGGCTAGGATCGGCATGCGCAGGGGTCTGTCGTGTGCTGTCGTGCGCGTTTCGAATCGAAGCGTAGATCCGTTTCTGCTACGAGCCTGGCTTTTCTTGCGGAATCGCGGATCGCGAAGAAAGGTACAGGCCCCTAGTAGCAAAAAATCCCCCTTTTTGGGTAAGGATCGTGTGCCGCGCGAAGATGTCATTTTTTGTCACGATTTGTCACGAAATGTCACGATTTGTCATTTTTTGTCACGATTTGTCACGATTTGTCACAGCGTCATTTTTCGTCACAAGTTGTCACGATCCGTCACGAGTTGTCACGATCGGTCATTTTGTGTCACGAATCGTCATTCGGCCTTGCGTCACAAGTTGTCACGATCTGTCATTCGGACTTGCGTCAAAGATTGTCGTTTTATGTCACGACGATCCGGATCGATCGCGCGTCCGATCCGGATCTTGTCAAGGCGGAACTACGTCTTTTTCTGTCTTTTTGTTGGAGACATTTCGTGACAAGATCGATGCTACACAGCCGATCGGCGATCGGCTATCTTGTGTGTGTCGATCGGCAATCAAGCCAACGACAAACGAGGTGCGGCATGGGTAAGGGTACGGCAACGGCGGAAAAGACTTTCGCCACCGAAGCGGGCGCGTGGTTCGGCGCGTTCCAGACGGCTACCTCCTACAACACGCGGATTGCGTTGGTGGGCAAGCTGCCTACCGCCCCGTCCGGTGCGTGGCGTGACATTCTCGCCCGTGCGCGTCGGATCGCGGATGAATCCAAGCATCCGAGCGTAGTCAAGCGCATTGACGCCGCGCTCGCACGCACCGATGCGCCTTGCGTGTTCGATGCTAGCACGCTGGCAGTCTGCACCAATCCTGCATGCGTGCACGGTGGCACGCCGCGCCCGATCGGTGAGGCTTTCGGGCTGCGCAAGATGCCGCGCCAGACGCGCCAGCACGCGGACAACGGCGCGCCGATCTTCCCCCCACATCACGCGGTTGTGGATGGCACGGTCAACACGACCGGCGACGGTAGCGGCGGGAAGGTGACGTTCTATAAGATCTGGTCTCGTCAGGACCAGTGCAGGGATTGCCGGTGAACATCCCAACGGACTACAACGTACCCGTTGACAGGTACCCACCGTGCAAGGCTTGATTGCACAATGGGCCGCTAGGATCGCCGTTACCGTGATTGCTGTCTATGCAATCACGGTGTCCGGTGCACTGCCGATCGCCGTGGTTATTGTTCCTGTTCTAGTGTTTCTGTCTGCACTGACGTTCAAAGACTGTACAGTCAGTGAGTCAACGAAAGCGAACGGAACAAAGACATACAAGATCACGGTTTCTTTGCGGAAATACGAGAATCCCAAAGAGTAGATAACCAGTGGCGGGTACCGCAAAGGCGGATCGCGTTGGGCGATACGGGGGCATCTGATGTCCTCTCCGACATTTGGTTTTCTCCCCGTTTTCTTGTAGGTACCCACTGGCTCGATCTGCATATTATTAGACTTGCCCGAAAAATATCGATGGGGTACAGCCTTTGGGCCAAACAGGAGGGACCCATGAATCTGACCCTTGCCGAGATTGCCGCGGGATTCCGCGCGTGGATCGTCGGGACGCTGGTGGAGCTGTACCAGGAGGTCTCGGCGCTGGAGAAGGCCCGTCCCGAGGATGGTGGGCCTGGGAACAATGACCAGGGGAACAACAACCAGGGATCGCAGGCCGACGCCTACCTGGGGTTCCCGCCGCCCACTCCTCTCGCGGGTGAGACGGTCGCCGCGTTCAACGCGCGCATGATCGCCAACGGCATGCCCAAGCGCACGGTCAGCACGCTGTACCCGGTGGACGACACGACGCCGCACCTGACCCTGGAGCACAAGTACGATCCGTGGGCTCCCATCCTCGACCCGAGCGGCAACCCCGGCTTCGGGTGCTGGGTGCCCGGCAACGCGATCTTCTCGTCGCCCCCGTTCGTCGAAGCGGCGGTCTGACGATGGCCACCACTGGAGATCAGCCCGGCACCATTCCGCAGCCACCGCCAACCCCTGGCGACGGAGACGTTTGGGGTGAGTTGATCTCCAGTGAGCCCGACCCCGAGCTGGTGGCGATGTACGCTGCTCGCCGCCGCTTCGGGATCGAGAAGTACAAAACGCCTCTCCAGCGGGACAACGGCAGAGACCATCTGGAGGACTTGCGCCAGGAGATCTTGGACGCGATCGTCTACGCCCAGGCAGCTCGCCGACACGACACCGTTCACGACCTCCGCAACATCCTGCTCACGATCGTTGCAGACTGGTAGTAATCGGTTCGGTCATGGCCAGACCGAGAACGGTAGATCGCTTTAGGCGGTCCCGAAGTTCCGAGAGCGCGATGGCGTTCTTGAAGCCCAGCTCGATCGCATCCCAGAGATCGCTGGTGACTTTCATCTTGGTGCGGAGGCTTTCGCTCTCGTAGTGCGGGTAGTCGTAGATCACCGGAGCGAGCTTCACGTCGAAGACCTCGATCTCTCCACGGTCCATCAGAACACCTTCCGATCGAGGGCCATGACATCGTCGACCTGGGCGATGTACTTGTCGTCGAGGCCGGTCTGGGGATTGACGACGACGTGGTGATCGCAGATCGGCAGCTCCCGCATCTTGTAGGTGTCGTCCAAGATCACGAAGTGCTTGGCGTGGCCGGGGTTGCTGGCAAGCCAGTCAACGATCGAGGACTCGCGGTGCAGCGACCTTCGGGTGCTTCCGATGACGAGGCCGGTGACGCCGCAGGCATGCAAGATCCTGGACAGTGCCGCGTCGTCGAACACCCGGCGCCAGGACGAGTGGACCACGATGGCGGCGTCGTGCTTGTCGGTGATGTAGTTGAGGATCTTCACCTTTTCAGGCAAGATCCATCCGTGGTGCCTACGCTCCTCATCGCCCTGCGGGTCGTCGGGTGGTTCAGGCGTGGTGTCCGTGTTCAGCACGCCGTCGATGTCCAGCATCACGATCTTCTTGAAGCCAGACCAGCGCACGGGCAAGCCGTTCGGGTACAGCGCCCGAATGCTCTCCGATCGAGGCATGAAGAACGAGACGTACTCGCCGACATAAGGGTCGTAGATCAAGCCGTAGGCGGGGATAAAGCGCACCAAAGCGATCGTGAGCGCCGACACCTCCTCCTTGGTGACGGGCAGAGGATAGACCTTCACGATGATCTTCTGGTCTGGCGGGTAGTCGGAACCGACCACGATCTGTAGCGCGTCGATCCACGGGCACGCCTTGCGGATGGCGTCGAAGTCTTCGATGGTCGGCATGGCGGCTCCTAGATCGACCAAACTAGAGGAAGAAGCATCGGGTCATGGTCCGAAACGAGCTTCTGCTGATCCTGGTTCCAGAGGCCGCGGTCTCCGGGGATCGGGCCACGGATGGCGTCGATGGCCGATCGAGTACGCATGTTCTTGCCGTCATGCCACTGGAGCCTGACGGGATCGCCCACGAGCCAAGCACAGGCGACGGCCCAGCTACCGGGCTTCCCCGCGCGCCCCGAGACGAAGTAGTAACGGCGGTGCTGAACGGCTGCGATCTGGGCTTCCTCGTCTGACAGCATGCTACCTCCCAGGTGCGGGGATGACACGTCCGTGGATCTTGAAGAAGAACCGTGGCGGCTTGCCTCCGGGGTACAGCTCGTAGAACGTGCCGATCACGGGAAGCGCAGCGAGTCGCTCACCGTCGATGCAAAAATCGACGACAACGGTCTCGCCAGTGGAGATCTTGTGCGGCATGACGCGACCGGCAACCTGCTCGTACAGATCTCTAGGAACCTGGAGCAAGAAGCAATCGGGCTCGGTCGGGAGATCAGCCGCCATGATGCACGGCGAAGTAGTAGACGCCGTAGATCGCCCAGGAAGAAGCCAGGATTCCGGCAACCCAGGTGGTGATGAGCGCCCGACGCTCCAGGCCGGTGTTGATGCTGCGCAGCTCCTCGATCGTCGCGTTCTTGCGGCCCAGAGTCGCGCGGAACGACCGATGGTCCTCGCGGTTGTGCTCACGGAGCATGGCGACCTGGGCCTGGAGATCTTCCGGAATGCGCAGATCTTCCGGAGCCGACTCCAGCACGCCATCGCCTTGACGGAACTCTCGATAGGTAGCCGCTCGGTAAAGCTCGGCCTTGTTCGCTCGATCGAAGATGTCCAAACCGCACGACGGGCAAGAAAGAACGCCGCACCTGTCGTAACCACAAGCTGAACAACGCATTGGACCTCCTAGATCACGTCTAACGCGACGGCGACAGGCAGAGCCAGGAACATCCAGAAGATCAACCAGCACAGCAGGAGCAGCAAACCGAAGCACCCCTGCCCGAAGATCTTGCTTCGCAGCACGTTGCCCGAGAACCATGCGATGGCGTGATCGGCAATGACGATGAAGGCGATGTCGGGCAGGCTCGCGTAGCACATATGCCAGAAGACAAGGGCCAAAACGAGGTTCCAGCCCACGTAGATCAGGTAATGCACATTTCGGGTCATGGCTTGAATACCATGTAGATCTTCGCAATCGCCTGACTGATGTGGCGGTGTGCGACGGGATCGACGAGCGACGACGGGATAACATCCCAGATCGCGTCGACCTCCTTGGCCGCATCCTGCCAGACCCTGACGACGCGCATGAAGGGGGTGAACGTCTCGTTGATGGCGACGCCAACGATCCCGGCAATCGCCAGGAAGCCAGAATCGATCAG
>ERZ724522.1042-NODE-1042-length-15867-cov-12.487351_pt1 | contig 15867 bp, 39 predicted proteins | sample MGYA00376055_ERZ724522 | MGnify/ENA primary metagenome ERZ724522 (study PRJEB28724, sample SAMN07190884) | wastewater metagenome | isolation source: effluent of sewage treatment plant in Hong Hong | place: Hong Kong | collected 2016-03-17 ... | reverse complement strand
ATGGGTCTATGGACATGCAAAGGTCGGTGGTGATGCAAAGATCGGTGGTAATGCAACAGTCTTTAATGATGTATAATGCAATACATTTGTGAAAGGATAGGACAATGACCGCTCTTAAACTTCCGGTTCCGGATACATATGATTCTCTAGAAAAAGCCCAAAACAAGGTCAATGAATTTATTTACAAAGATAATCATTATACCAAAAATGGTTTCTATTACATTATTGGATAGTATTATGAAAAAGATTGATGAACAGAAAGAAAGAGAAAGACGAACAGTTTTGGATGAATATTGGCCAGAAACCGGTGAAATACTTGGGGATATTATCAAAAAAGTTGGTGAAGAAGCCGAGGTTAATTTTCGTTGGGATGACATATATTTTGTTTATTCAAGATTGGAAAGCGATGCGGAATATGAACACAGAATGAAAAATCTTGAAAAAAGATTGAAAAAACAAGAAACGTACTTCTTGCCAGAAAACGTTGAAAAAAGACGGATTGATAAAGAAGAAAAATTAGTCAAAGAAAGAGCAAAGCTTGAGAAAGAAGCGATGGCAATCCAGAAACAACTTGATAAAATCAATCGGAGTGTTGAAAATGAATAAAACGACTGAAAAAATTCAAGAAATCATGAATCGTTACAAGTCCAATTTCAACAACATGATTGAATTTGCCGATGTTCTTGATCCGAGCTATCGATTTAGTCGTTTTATTGGTGTTGGGATTGATGAACATGATAATTTGTACTTGATCATGAAGAAAATTGATGGTAACATTTCATATATTGATATAGACGATGTTGATGAACATGTCTATTTTTACGAAGATGATTCGTTTCTGGATAAATATCCGAACTGTGGCCCGGAAGGAACCAGACTAATGCTTTGGCCACTCTTTGATGTTAATGGAGAACATGGTTATGTCAATCAAGATTGAAATGGGAAAAGAATATCAGACTCGAAGTGGCGCGGAAGTCAAGATTTATGCTGTTGATGTTCCGGATTCCAGTGGTTATACGGTTCATGGTGTGATTCATGAAGATGATGGCGATTGGAATATGCAATGTTGGCGGGCTGATGGACATTGTTGGGATGATGGCACCGATGATTTGGATTTGGTTGAAAAACCGAAAGAAACATTTATTTACGTGAACGTGTTTAAAAATATAAATGGTATGTTATATACTAATAATAGTGTTTTCTATAATGAAGAAGCCGCCAATAAGTATTCTATCGGGCGGGTGGGTCGTCTCAAACTCAAGCTAGAAGAAAGATTTGACACATAATGAAAGTATTGTTTCTTGATGTTGATGGTGTATTGAATCATTATGGTTCAAAAGCCTTGCTGGCGATTTCCGATCCAAAGTTGCGGCTATTGGAGCAAATAGTTAACGAAAGCGGATGCAAGATTGTTGTGTCGTCAACATGGCGGAAACTGCCGGAAACAAGACGTGTGTTGATGAAACGCCTCGGATATCGCGGCTTGCGTGTCTATGGTTGGACAACAACCAAATACTGGAAAGAGCGACAAGTCAGGGGGGATGAAATTCAGGCTTGGCTTGATGAACATCCAGACGTAACGAATTATGTCATTGTGGATGATGATGCTGATATGCTACCACATCAAATGTCAAGATTCGTGAAAACAAACGGTCATGACGGCTTGACAAACGATGATGTTGATACTATATTGAGATTGTTCAAACAAGGAGATTAACAATGTCGTATGTCGCACGGGAAATCCTGAATCAGTTGGGTGGTCGTCGTTTTCTGTTGATGACCGGTGCCAAGAATTTAATGACCCTAAAGAATGATAGTGGTTTGAGTTTTTGGTTGCCCGGCACTCCCGGATTTGTCAAGAACAAGATCAACTATGTTGAAATTCGCTTGAATGACAATGATCTGTATGATGTGAAATATATCAATATGCAGGGTGGGTTTGTAAAGCCTGTTGCGAAGTCAAACGACATTTACAACGATATGTTGGTATCGGATTTTGAAAAAAATACCGGACTGGCAACGCGACTTTAACGAAAGAAAGGAACTTTGTTATGTATATTGAACAGAAGAATACCAAGTATCTTCCATTCAAGTTGAAGGCAGGAAAGGAATATTGGTTCGGTGATCCTTGCTATGTCTTGGGTGCTGATCATCTTTGGGATAGACTTTGTGATGTTTGGTTCGCTGAAAAAGATGATGCAAACAATGGTATCATGGTTCATGATGAAGGCGAATGGATTTTCATGACAACCGCCTATGGTGATGGTGGATATAACGCTACAACCAAGGATGGCAAACACATGAATTGTGGTGTTGATGCCGGTCTTCTATCTTGCATTCCTGTTGAACTTATCAACCAACTGAATCCGAATTATAATGATAATGAGCGCGGGCTAGGGTTGACATTTACTCCCGAAAAGGATACTTACATTTACGCCAATTTGGGGACTCGTGATGGCTGGAATCGCAAAGGTTTCAATTGGGATGGTGCAATCAATTGCGTCACCGATGGTTCCGATGACGAGGAAGAAGATTATTATGATGACGAAGACGATGAATTTTCTTCCGAATAATTGAAAAAGGATGTATATTATGACTTACAGTGATGAAACTGGCAATGCCAAAATTGAAAATACATTTTTGGGCCGCGAAGATCATGGAATCATGACATTCATGCTGAATTTGGCAGGCGATGGATCGCGGCAGGGTTTTGGCACATATTCCATGGATACATATAACGGCAAAAAGAGGGTTCCGACTCTCTTTGGTATGGCGATAATCATGGGAATTCTTGATACACTTGAAGTAGATTCATGGGAAAAATTGAAGGGACAATTGGTTCGTTATAAGCGCGTATCTGGAATGATTGTTGCCATCGGTCATATTTACAAGGAAAAATGGTTTAATATCAAAGAATTGTATGAAGAATACAAAGACAATTGAAAGGTTGGTTTGATATGAATGATAATTTTGAGCCGCGGCCTGACTATGAACTGGCCCGCGCTCTCTACGAAGAAATTACAAATAGAAATAATTGGCACGAAATTGACGCCATTTACAGACATTCATGGTTTCAATTGACCGATAGAATTCTGAATAAACTTCGCCAAAAAGATATTCATGTTGTTTTTGGAGATGAAATTAACGGAGGTTAACCATGAAATTTGCATCCGTATCGTCACCGACTTCGAATCGGTCGTTAACAACGTAATTGGAGTATGCGGGTTCGAGTCCTGCCGGGTGCACCAATTCAAAAGGATTTAAGAAAATGATATGCATTCTAGATCATAATGAAAAAATATTTGCAGAATCATTGTCTAGATTCGAAAGAAGAAATGATTGGTCGGTTGAACATGAATTACTTGACCATTGGTTGTTTGAATATCGGCTACCGCAATTATACGAAGATAAAGTCAGAATTTCATTTCGTATTCGCGAATTGACTAAATATTTACAAGCGGAAGGAAAGTGACAACGACCATGTAAAAAGGAACTTGACAATGTTGGGAGAAAATGTTAGTATTTATATTGAACAGGATGATTCTGCCTACATTTATGAAACCATTCTTGGCAAAGTGCGGTTTCGTGTTCCAAAGCATGTGCAATTCAATCCAGAATTTAATGGTGGCCGAATTCCGAATTCTGTTGCTGCTAAATATATCAAAGAAGCATTAGAGCGTCATTAGTTTAATGGGAAAACGTCTCGTTTACACCGAGAATAGTGGGAGTTCGATTCTCTCATGATGCACCATAGGGCAGGTGGTAGAGTCAGGTTTATTGCGCTAGTCTTGAAAACTAGAGAACGTGACGAGCGTTCCGGGGGTTCGAATCCCTCCCTGTCCGCCAGAATTATTGCAGGTGTAGTTCAATGGTAGAACGTGACATTGCCAATGTCAGAACGGCGGTTCGATTCCGCTCACCCGCTCCAATACAGCGAAAGGATTTTTATTATGAGAACAACAGTAGAATAACGCCTCTATAGTTCTAGTGGTAAAACAAGCCCTTGGTAGGGGTGAGTTGTTGGTTCGATTCCAGCTAGAGGCACCATTTTTGGCATTGTGGTATAATGGTAACACACACGTCTCATTAACGTTAGTTACAGGTTCGAATCCTGTCAATGCTACCAATTTTTGATTTGATATCATCAAATGCTGTAGTTGGGGTGTATTCGTCATCGCGATAATGCAATACGATCCAACCATTTTCTTCAAATAACTTTGTTTTAATTTTATCGCGATTTTGCACTTGACTTAAACTGTGATTTGTGATATTCATTTCTTTATAGTGCCAAGGACCATTCCATAGAATGGCAATTTTATAATCATGGATGATAATGTCGGCATCCCAATTATCAATAATTTTGATGTTGTTGCTAACAGTATTGAAATGTTGATTGCATAGATCAAATAATTCTATTTCTTGTTTTGATCTTTTTATATGAGAAGATGATGATTGTCTCCCCATTAAAGAACCTAGTGTTTTTATGCATGATGGATTATTACAACGATTATATTTCCTAATTTCGCATGGATATTTTTTGATTTCTGTATCACAAATATAACAGTTTAAAGTTAGTTGATTATTTTTATAATGTCGTTGTTTACCATTTCTTTTTTGATAATGCCAATTTTGTGTAATAGATTTAGATATTTTTTGTTTTGTGTCATGTGAATGTTGCCTTGAATTGGCACATGAGCGACAACAAAAAACACCGGGTTTATCATGAGTTTTGGAACATTTTGGACATATCTTGGTCATAAATATATTTAGAAACAACAGGAAAGGAACTTTATTATGAACATGTTGGCGTGGTTTTTGTATTTGGGCGATTTTGAGTTTATCAGAAAAAAGGAAAAAAACTAAATGAAATCATTTATCAAAGCATTTCAAAAAGGATTTGTCAAGGCAAAAAAGGACGTTTTGTCCATGACCGCCAATCATTGGGATACAATGGCGAAACAAGCCGAAACAAAGGAACACAAGGCCATATATCGTCAATATGCCAAAGAAACCAGACGTGAACGAAGCGAAGTCGGATTTGGTTGGCCATTGCTGGTATGAAAATCGGACTAACAGCTTCGGCATTTGATCTGTTACACGCCGGGCATGTCTTGATGCTAGAGGAATGCAAGCAACATTGTGATTATCTCATTGCTTGCTTGCAAACCAATCCTTCACTTGATCGTCCGGAAAAAAACAAACCTGTTCAAACAGTCTTTGAACGTTACACTCAATTGCGCGCGGTCAAATGGGTTGACGAAATCATTCCCTATGAAACCGAATCGGAGTTGGTTGATATTTTGAAGGCCAGAGCGCCGGACATTCGGTTTGTTGGCGAGGAATACCGCGATAAGGACTTTACAGGAAAGGAAATTGGTGATATACAGATATTCTATAACTCGCGACGACATCGTTTCAGTAGCAGCGAATTGAGAAAACGAATGAAGGAGAATTGATCATGAATTTTTTGAACCAGTTGGCAATCACTTTCGGATATGGTCTGTTGGTACTGTTCTTTATGGCTGTAATTATGGGCGTTGTATTGGCAATAAAGTTAATTTTCACAATGTTTCCCATGGCGATGTTGGTTTTGGTCTTTATCGTGATCATTTTCTTTATTGGCATAGGATATCGTCTAGTGGTCTTGGACGAATTTTGGGATTGACCCTCTTGACAAACTCCCAAACATGCCTTATATATGGGTTGTGAATGAGAAAGGAGACTCATAAATGGCTTACATGTCGCAGGAACGCAAGGCGAAAATGGCACCGAAAATCAAGGCTGTTCTCGCCAAGTACGGAATGAAGGGATCGATTGCGGTTGACAATCATTCCACTCTCGTTGTCAACGTCAAGTCCGGAAAGCTGGATTTGATCGGCAATTCAAACGAAACTTGCGCGGCAGACCGTTATCAGGTGGCGCACGGTTTTGTTCCCGATAAGGATTACATGCAGGTGAATCCCTATCACTTCAATAAGCACTTTTCCGGTGATTCACTCGCTTTCATGACCGAATTGCTGGAAGCGATGAATGAAGGCAACCACAACAATTCCGATATCATGACCGACTATTTTGATGTTGGGTGGTATGTTGATGTGAATGTTGGCAAGTGGGACAAGCCTTATATCGTGACGAATTGAATAAAAGTGGGCGGAAGTAACACACCACTATAAAAACGGGTTAGAGGCTTTCTAGGTGTGCCATAACATCTAGCGATTTTCAAGCGAAGGAGAATGAAATGCGCTGGAATGATGATAAGTTTAATCGCGATTTTGATACCTTTGACACAATGTTTAACTGGATGTTTGGGTTTGTTTTCGTTTTCATTGTGATCATATTCGTATACAACTTGGCCTTTTATGGTGTTGTTGGATATGGTGTTTACAAAGTTTCCAATGATCCCGAAAAATTCAGCCATGAAATTGGTCGTATCATCAAGCAATTCGATGATGGAATGAAGGGAAATTGATCATACGGATATCAGATCAAACAAATGGATGTTTTAGATTCATTTGATGTGGGAAAGCTGGCATCTATGCGACAAGAAATTAAAGAATTGAGAGCAAGTCTTAACGAATTACTATCAATTGTAGATGATTGACACTAAATAAGAAAGGAATATATGATGCCGTGGCCATCAAAAAATCGCCCAAGAAAAGGGCGTAGAAAGGTCGGTTCTGGAAAGCGCAAGGCCAAAATGAACCGAAAGAAAAAGTAATACAAGCTCCATAAACATAAATGGTGATGTACCGGCTTTGTAACCCGGAAAAAGAAGTTCGATTCTTCTATGGAGCACCAATTTATTCGTTGACAATGATCAATGAATATGGTATGTTTGAATGAATGGGGAGACATGTTCCAAGGGGGCGATGGCGCTTTGCAAGCATCGTGCGGTGAGTTCGATTCTCATTCTCTCCACCAATTTTGAAAGTGTTTTGCTATGAAAAAGAAAAAGTATATTCGTGCATTGACTGAATCAGGTGATTATTATTCTGCGACCAAAGAATTGTGGGATGAATATCATGATGCTGTTCACCGAAATGATTGGGATCATGTTTTGTGGATGGAAGAAGGTTGGTATAAAGATTTTTTCTATGATCCTTAATGTTGGTATAGCTTAGTGGACTAAAGCAGCGGTCTCCAAAACCGCGATCCGGGGTTCGAATCCTCGTACCTTCGCCAATTTTAATGGAACGTAAATCTGTCAGGGTACAGGACATGACTGGAAATCATTGTGATGGTATGAAGAATGCCATTGAATTTCGAATATTCTGCGTTCCGCCAATCAAGGAAGGATTTTGTTATGTTTAGTATAATTCCCGAAATGATGGAAGACCTTGGAGAAGAAAATAAAAAACTAAGGAAACTTCTTGAACGTGCCCTATTGTGGACAGATGCTGAATATGACGTTGATGGCGGTCATAATAGTGGCAATTCATGGCGGGATGATGCCAATGAGTTTTTGGGAAACAAGGAAGATTAATAAAAGTATATGAATGTTAATCAAAAAGGAACTATTGGTTTAACCTCTGTCATTAATGATTTAACAAAAAATGAATATGAATGTTTCATACCAATTCATGATTATAGTGCCGTTGATTTAATCACAATAAATAAAAATAATAAAATTCAAAGAATACAAGTAAAGTACAGAGAATCTAATAAAAGAAATGTGATTGAAATCAACTTTAAGTCTGTTGTGAATAAGAAAAGCATTCCAATTGATTTTTCCAAAATTGATGGTTGGGCGGTATATTGTCCTGAAATTGAAAAGGTTATTTATATAGGTTCCCTCGAAGTGGACAAAACTAAGAAATCATTTAGATTTAGATTGACTCCCGGTGGAAATACGGTTAGAAATGACACTAAAAAATTAAAGTTTTATTGGGAATTTAAAACAATGGATACGTGGCCGAGCGGATGATGGCACTCTCCTGCTAAGTGAGTAAACCCAATGGGTTTCTAGGGTTCGAATCCCTACGTGTCCGCCATTTAGAAAGGAATATATCATGCAAAAGATTGTAATTAATAGCTGCTATGGCGGTTTCGGCTTGTCTCACGAAGCCATGCTTGAATACGCAAAGCGCAAAAATATCACTGTATATCCCGAAAAACATAATTTTGGATTTCACACTTATTGGTTGCAACCGAAACCAATTCGCAACGAATACTCCGATACTCTTTCCGATGGGGTTATAAAGCGCGATGATCCAATTCTAGTTTCCATCGTGGAAGAAATGGGGCCAAAAAAGGCCAGTGGAGAACTTGCACAACTAAAAATTGTGGAAATTCCCGATGATGTGGAATGGGAAATTGAAGAATATGACGGCAATGAATGGGTTGCCGAAGTTCATGAAACATGGAGTTAATATCATGAATTTTATCAAGTATCATTTCATACCAACAATGGCCATGTGGTTTTTCGGTGCAATTTTGACTGGTTTCATGGTTATGCTCGCCGTCTTACTAGATACAATTGGTTCGGTTTTTCTTCTCGGGTTTCTAATATTTTTTCTTGCTATCCTAATGATGGCAATCATATTCAGTTTTATTGCTGGTATATATTTTCTTTTTGAAGGGATTAGATAATGACAAATCAAACGGTTGACAAAGAAAAAATTGCTGATTTGACGATTCAGACAGTTGATGCATTCATAGACAAATTGGAGTTTCCTTGGAATTTCATTCAATGGAAACACCATTATATGATGACGGGAAGCATGTTCGTCGCAAAAATGTTTGGATTTATCCCATTTATTCCGTGGGTTATTGTCTTTTTGCCAACATTCATGGCTTTGATCATAGGTGCATATTTGGGAAAGATCATTTATGAGTTGACATTAGAGGAAGAAAATGCAAAGATTAAAGAAAGCAATATGCATACACCGCCACTATCGGAAGACGATGGCGGAACTGGCGAGACTGACGAATCAGGAACTAAATGACTTGGGATTGATTCGCAAGGATATACCTTCGGTTGCAAGAACAGCCGCTTTTAAGGTATGTGTAAATTGAATTAGTAATGATCATCGTCTTGACAATCTAAGATTTTTGTGTCCTAATTGTCATAGTCAAACCGATACATTTGCCGGGAAAAATATCAACAGAAAGAATATTCTTTTGTAGTGTAATGGCAGCACGTTCCGTTCTGGCCGGGAAAATATAGGTTCGAATCCTATCAAAAGAACCAACATTATGAAGAAAGGATATTTGTTATGGGAACTCGCAGTTTGACTTGTGTTGTATTGAATAATGAATTCAAGGTCGCTCAATATTGTCAGTGGGATGGATATCCTTCTGGAGAGGGATTGACAGTATTGGAATTTTTACATGATCTTATGAATACTCCCGGAAAAGAAACCATTTTTCGTCTAAAGATTTCCGCCTTGGAATGGATTTCAGACGGTGAATTAAAAGAAATGTGGAAATCAGTTGATGCCGATGATTCCAATTGGGTTACATTTGATGATCTGGCTCGCTTTCGAAACAAATGGCCACATTTGGATCGAGGTCATGGCGCGCAAATCCTTGAAACCATCATGACTGTCAATTCTGAAATCAAATTGAAAGATGATCATGAATTTGGTTTTGATGGGCTTTTTTGTGAATGGGCATATGTAATAGACCTTGACAAGCGCCAATTGGAAGTATATGATGGTTTTCATAAGGAATCAGCACCGGAAGGTCAACGTTGGGCCGGTCCTGTTGATAAAAATGGGTATGGTCCAATTCAACTGAAAAGGACATATTCATTTGATGAACTACCCGAAAATGATGTTTTTATTAATGAACTTAAAAAATGAAATGAAGAAGGAGAATGATCATGACTCAATATACCCGCGAAGAAGTTCTTGAATTTGTTGAACGAATGCACAACCATTTGATGCCATCAACAATGATAATTGAAGAATTATTTGAACAGATGGCCGAAGAAATGAACGCAAACGAGCATTTGAGCGCGCTTTTTGACACACAACTTGCAGTCAATGAAGAACTGGAACTTGAAAATGAAATCTTGAAGGAAAGAGCGGTGGAGGCACTAAGCATCATATCCGAAAGCAATGGATACTTGTATGCATTATATGAACTTGTGCCTTTGCTGAAAAGATATTTGACGGTAAGGGCATTGGTTCTCCTTTCTGATTCTTCGGAAGATATACCCGAATTGGATATGTCTTTGAAGGAACTGTTCGATTTCGCCAACAGAAACATAGAACTCTTTGAAGGCGCGGAATAATATCATGCCATGGAAAGTTCTTATAGTGGAAAGTGAACGTGGTTGGGGACAATCGGTTGTTGATATTCGTTATTTTGATACCGAAAACGAAGCTAACGAATTTGAGACAACTTTCAATTCCAAAAACACGGAAAGAATCGTACCTGATTGGTACATGGTTGCAATGCCACCCGAAAAGGTCACGATGAAGCTATGACTGTTGTGAAATCCAACTATGCACCCAAAGAGAACCAGTTTTACGAAACTCCAACATGGGCTGTAGAAGCACTATTAAGAGTTGTAAAGCCGACCGGTTCTCTTTGGGAACCTTCTGCCGGTAATCATCGTATTGCCGATGTTTTAAAGAAAAATACAGAAAATTCAATTGTTACCACGTCAGACATAAAGAGATATGAGAGAAAACATGACTTTATATTTGATTTTTTTAGTGAAACAGTTTATCCTGACAAATTTGATTGGATCATCACCAATCCTCCCTATGGAGCCGGAAACAGACTTGCATCAATGTATGCAAATTTTGCGTTGAAACGCGCTCATAACGTTGCATTGCTCTTGACAGCCAAGTTTGATTTTGGTAAAACGCGTCAACACCTATTCAAAAACAATCCTCGTTTTTACGGCAAATTGAACTTGCTTGATCGCTTGTCTTTCTTTGATAACAAAACTGGTACGGAAGATCATGCGTGGTATATATTTAGTAAAAACGAGAATTTATATCCAAGATTATTTTACGAAGGGATGAAACCATGAAAACGAAACTTGAAACATCTAAAATGTTTGCTAGTTCAAGATATATGGCCGAAAGATGCGAACGAGATTATCGCATGGCATATTTGGCCGGTTTACAGGATGGTTTTGATGCTGTAATGGATTCTGATAAAAGAAATTCCATTGGCGATTTTCTGTCAGACTCAAAAGCCGTAAAAGATTGGGTTGATGGAAAATGTTGAACAATGAACCGCAAACGCCTCTTGACATGGCACTTGTTTTGATGTATGCTCCATTAACGATTGGAATTCCATTCGTCATTGATTATTGGTTTCATATGACGAAGGAAATGTTGGCATATGAATGATGGATATTGGTATTTTTTTCTGATTGACAATAAGTCTATATTAACAATTCCTTGTTTTACAAAAGATAGCATCAAGGAATTGTATGATTCGCGAAATATGTCATATGATCGGACAATTCCGGCGTTTCATGAAGACAATTGTTGGTATGTTTTAGATGCTTTTCCGTCAATAGAAAATTTCAAAAAGTATCGTGAATTCTATATCCAAAAATATCCAAATCATGTCTTTGTTCCTTACAAGATGAAACAGAATTGTAAAGACATTACAAGCAGAATTCGTATTGAAGAAGGTGAGTTATATCATGAAGAAAAACAAGCCAAATTGGATCATTGATCGTCATATTCTGGAAAGTGAGACAGATCAGGGGGATTTCATTCCCGCACTCATGAATTCTGGTTCCGATTTTTTCGTAACCAAATATGTTCCCTTTGCGGATAACGAATATGGTCCAAAAGAATGGGAAAATCAACCAACAATCCTGTATGGTTCATGGAATTATATCAACAAATGTGATATTGGGTTTTCGCCCGGAGCCTATGGATTTTCCAAGAATCTTGACGTAAACGTCTATTATAATCACGTTCCGAAGGATTTGCTCCTGAATGGGGATGGGATCATCACTACATTTGGTCAATTCAAGAACGATCCGAAACGGTTTTTTGAACTGTTCCGTGAATTATCACGAATTTTCATTCGTCCGGTTTCCGGTTTCAAGACATTCACTGGATTTGTGTTGGATATCAATGAGATAGATTACGAACTGAATTCAACCATGCAATTGACTTCTGTCATGGATGAAACCTATATTCTGGTTGCGCCATATAGACAAATCCTTGCTGAACATCGCTTTCTAATTGTTGATGGTAAAGTTGTTGCTGGTTCGTTATACAAACACAATGGCAAATCCCATATTGAAAAATTATTCACGCATGGCTCATTGAATATAGCTGAAAAGATGGCCAAGAATGCATGGCAACCGGATTCAATCTATATTTGCGACGTGGCCACAACTGATTCAGGATATCAGATTATTGAACTGAATTCATTTGCGTGTGCTGGATTGTATGCAATGGATAAGTCAATTGTTATTAACACGATCAACAAATATGCAATGAAGGAATATGGACAATGAACGATAAATTGAAAAATATGGACTGGTGCGTCTTCGCGAATTCTGGTTTTTTGGCCCAAAAGAAGTAACTATCTGGAAGGAAATGGACAATGCCGGTAAAACTTCAAATCAGTAAAGATGGCTGGACAAAGGGTCTTCAATTGAGTATTGATTATAAAGACCCTAAAGACGAGGATATAGAATTGCCGGGCCTAAATTCAATGGTTCATCTGAATTATTGCTTGATCACTTCTTAAATGAACGTGATATAAGAGAAATTGAACATTATCTCAAACTCGCAAAAACTGAATTCAGTAAAGCCCAAGCAAAGACGTAGCAGTTGTATTGCCTTCAAGACAACGAACAGCACGAATATCCAGCATTGTTCCGGCAGGAACATTATAAAATGTAAGAACGGTGTTGGCGTCATTAATAGTTGACGCCAACTCCACTTCAACATTACCAGCCGATCCAACCCAAAGTTTCCGGGTTGTATAAGCAAAAAATGTATTCGCGTTTGGTGTAATTCGGAAACCATCCGAAACTGGACCGAACAATTGATCTTTTTGTAAGCGAAATAAATCGGACATATTGACAAATCCTTTTGTGTGTGGTATATTTAGAGGAATATGAAAATGAATTACGAAGGATTTTGGTACTCAAAGAGTGAGCCGCATTTTTCAATGCCCGTTCCTAATGTTTTGACTCAAGAAGAAGCAGATATTATCTTCACGAAAATGTGGGTTGTATATTACAATTCAAGTTGGTGACAAAGGAAATTGATTATGGGACCAATCAGCGATGAAATTGCGCAATTGTTGACAGTATCCAATTCTTCAATTGATTATCTGAAATTGGATGCAGAAATTACGGCATTGGTAAATGATGCTATCGTTAAGCCATATCCTCCTACCGATGATTATGGTCCAAGGAATCGTTGGCAATTTTATTCTGTTGACGGCAAACATTTCTTGGGAAGCGAACACAGAATTACAATTTTACCGTATTCAACTGATTTGACATCGGCCATATCTCTATTAAAAAAATATTTGTCGCAACCGTGGGAAATTACAATCTATAAGACCTATGATGATCTTTTTTGGCAAGTAACACTTGATGTTGGGAAAAAAAGTGATCCTTATAGAAAAACCTATAGAAATTGGCATGAGGAATTACCAATGGCTGTAGTGAAAACATTCTTTGATGCTATAAAAGAATAAATCTTGACAATGACTCCTAAATAAGATATGATTCAAAAAATCAACACCGAATCAGACAGCGAAAAAAATTTCAAAAATCTGAAAAAAGTTGTTGACAAACGAATCTGAATAGAGTATCATTCAAAAATCAACTCGGGAACGGGTTGACATTTAGATAGAAAAGTATAGAGTAGTTAAAAATTGGGGCGGTTTAGCGTCCCGCTAATATGCCTTCGGGTCTATTAGCAAGAATAAGGATAGTAATATCCCCAAAGGTGTGAAGCTTACATAGCACCGCCATTTTATGGTTCATCTAAACAAGCCCCATCGGCCTAGTAATAGGTGTGTCACTGAAAAGAGCGGTGGCACAAATTGGGAAGCTGTTGTATGGGAAAGAACTTTGGTTCATGCGCCCGAAAGGGGAACGCAAGCCAAAGAAAAGTAACGGGTGGTGCCGACTTCCATGCGAAACCAAACAGTCACCGAAGACGATAAAGGGTAGAAATTCTTGTCCGAGTCTAGCAAACAAGGGCTTGATTTCATTCCAAAAGGGTTTGGGTATCATGTTAAAAGATACACAAAGTCTTGAAAGATCGCTGATTACCGAGCAAAGGGAAAGGCAAGATGGCGTGTTGTATTACGGTTTTAACAAAAACTGTAGCAACAGGGACAGCACGTCACAGTAAGTTGCAAAGTTGAACAATGGTAGTTCAATCGTTTGATGTACGATAGGCAGTCGGTTCAATTCCGACCTTAGCACCCAAAAACGCAAAGTCTGTCCCGGACGTGAATGAAAGGCACCTAATGCCTGAATCCTTTGGATAATCAGGCTTGGAAAAGTTCGCAAGACCGATCCAATTTGTTACAGGTGTTTCGTAGGGGTTTAGCGACTCTGAATTGCTCGCAAGGCAAACGGGAACGAAGTAACTGAATAATTCACGTTGACACGTCTAATGCCTATAGACGATAAAAGGCGGTGTTGGTGATTACATGATTAGCATAAAGCGGTCATGTGGAAGCCGGAAGAAAGCACTTCGCAAGAGTGGTAATAATGTCCGAAGATCACTATAGAAAGCGGTATTCTCACGCTTCTAAATATTAATAGAATGGGTTGAACGCCAGAAATAGTTCCGTGCCTTGCCATGGTTAGCAAGGCATTTATTTTGTCCAAAGGATTGATTATGAAAGTTTATATTGTAGTTAATTACCTAGGCGGTATTCATGGTGTATATAATCATCGCAAAGTTGCGGAAGAAGAATGTGAAAAAGTGAGACGCGACCTAGAAATGGGCGGTGTTGGACCGATGTTACATGAATGGGTCGCCAATGTGAGAGAATTTGAATTGATTTGTGAGGAAACCAGATAATGAACAGGAAATATGAACTTGTCAACTACGATGCATCAACCAATCTTTGGCAGTGCTAAAAGAATATTTGTAATAAGTATAAAGGAGTAAATTAAAATGACAGCTATAGTTAGAATTCAGGCTACGCATATTCCAGAAGGAACAAAAGTTCGAATTGTGGAAAAGATTTCTCCTGATCATGTCCGTATACGACAATTGGTTGATACCACGGATTATGTTGAATTTCATCCATACAAAAATAACCCAATTGAAGTGATAATAGAGGAATATTGATATGGCATATTTTATCGTTTGGTATTTCGTTGTTGGATTAACCTATACCGTTGCGATTCATTTAAGTGATATGGAATTGGTTGATTATACGAAAGCTGAATGGAACACCTTGGATTTTTGGGGTGGGTTTTTCGTTCTTGTTTTGATATGGCCATACACAATTTATTCCCGAAATTTCACTTGACAAACCACAGAAACTTGATATAAGAAGCAAAAATGACAATGGAAATATTCGCATTTATTGATCTTTATGTGACGGGAGTTTTTATTTCTACGTTGATATGGGCTTTGTTGTGGAAATATTGGATAAATGGAGAAAAATAATGGGCAAGAAAAAGCTACGTGCAAAATATACCAGCAAGGGAACAGCCCGCGCAATGGATTGGGCAATTACAAAGGCCATGCGTGCCGACAAGTCCGAATTGGACAAGGCGATTGACAAGCTTGATGCTTTGGCTGCTGGAAAGAATCCTTGGACGACAATTCCGAATCCAAATCCGGAAGAAACCAACAAGAGATTTATTCGTGTTCCATTGAAACAGGATTCAATTTCTGTTCGCAAGGAAAAAGATTTCATTCTCGCAAATGGAGAATGATGATGATA
>ERZ724522.1040-NODE-1040-length-15895-cov-6.188573_pt1 | contig 15895 bp, 15 predicted proteins | sample MGYA00376055_ERZ724522 | MGnify/ENA primary metagenome ERZ724522 (study PRJEB28724, sample SAMN07190884) | wastewater metagenome | isolation source: effluent of sewage treatment plant in Hong Hong | place: Hong Kong | collected 2016-03-17 ... | reverse complement strand
CCTACCGAGAGAGTCGGTAGGGCGTTTAATTCGGCTAGTGTGTATTTCATACCTTCCTGCGGGCAGATACTCCCGAAGCTGTCTAATGGCCTCGGCTTTCTGCGTCTCGCGTTCAGACTTTGAGAGTCGCATAGTATGAAATTGTATCCCCTCCTAAAAGTGAAGAGGTGAAGGATGCGCCCTATCATTTGTTATCGTTTGATATCAGACGATAAGGCGCACGGCTTCATTACAAAGTTAGTAAGCTGGCAATTTCCTCTCTTGCCTCGTTCAGTGAGTTTTTGCACGCTTCCGTGGCGTAGTCCAAGCTCTGCTCTATCGTGTTACCGTTATTGTCAACATCGTTTAACCAGTGGATCGTTTCATCAATAAGGCTTATAAGCTCAATGTTGGTAGTCTTTGCCTTATGATTTTTTAAGATGCTGATAGCTTGATCGTTGGTCATATGATTATGTTATTTACATTTTTTTTCCAGCGTTTTTCTACCTCGTCTACGTGCTCTAGGGCAAAATCTTTTGCGCTTGTTACCGCCTTAGCTAGTTCTAGGTGCATGGCCTTGTGCTCCGCTTCTTCCATGAGTAAGGCAATTTTTGATAAGCGGTATGTATTGTTAAGGTCGAGTAGTTCTTTAAGGAAGCGTATCGAGAACGAAACCACGTCGTCGGACTTATCCATGGCCTGCATCCTTCCGAGTTTTTCGATAACCGAATCAATGGCCTGCATCCTTCCGCAATGGATCGCGTGTACTAACTCCTTCTCTTTCTTAGTCATAGGGTAATAATATGTTATTTAGCGTTCCACATGTTCACGAATTGAGAGACTGTCATCGACTTGCGTTGGTATGCGGGAATGCGGCTCAAGAATTCGTCTAGCTCACGGATTGAGCCTGTAAAGTGGAAAGCGGGGGAGGGCTGCATAGGAGAGAAGGAGAAGAATAAACTACTATTAGATGTGTATGTGAGGCAGGAAAGGAGAAGGATTAGCCGCTCACGGCCTGCCTCACATGGCGAAGTAGGGAGCCTAGGGCTGTGCTTCATGAGGATAAGATATGCCATGATAAAGGTACTAGTCAAGTGGGGGATGGGGATAAGTATAAAAAACGTGTTAGAATACAGGCATGGCAAGACATACTGCATCAACGAAAGAAAGGATAGCGCGACTGCAACAAGAGTATGATTTATCCGCTAGACAAGCGGCTTTCGTTGATATTACAGTCGAGGAGCCTACACTTCCACGGGACACTAGGGGCAAACTTGCAGGGTATCCTGCGACCTCTACAGTGAGCCAGGGCGGGCGTTTGCTAAAAAGTCCTAAACTGAAAGCTGCAATTACAGAGGAGACGCGTAAAAGGGCTAACATCAAAGAGGAGATGCGGGCACTTGACTCAAACCCGCGTCAATATCTGAAAGAGCGTTTTCTTGAGCACGCTGCTGATCCATACGTCGAGGCGAATCAGACACGCGCATTAGAGCTGGTAGGCAAAATGGAAGGCCTGTTCGTGGAACGCATCGAAATTGATCCAGGACAGAATCTAAGAAGCTCGGCAGCCTCTAAATACATCACGGGATTGCTCCCCGAGACTGTGGATAAGCCTGTGGATAACGTATAAGAGCTGTGGATAACCCGCATGAGACGCTAAACGCGTCTTTTTGCTTAGATGATTTTGGCTAACCTAAGCCATTATAAGCCGATGCGTCGGATAATAACCATTCTGCGACGCTTAACCAACCCCAATCATTGAGGGGTTTTAAACGTGCACCTTTATATAGGATATAAGCCCGCGCCTTAGGTGGGAGGCGTAGCATGTACAACCTGCCTAGGAGCGGCAGGGGGGAGTGCAAGGGACAAAGAAATGATACGCGCACACATGATAAGAATTTACCCCACCTTACACATGGGACTCCGATCATCTAAAAAATCTCACCCAGCCAAATATGCGCGCATCATTTTTCAAGTTCCACCATCATCATGGCAGTACGATGGTCTTCCTTCTGCTCTTATACCCCCTTACCTCTCTTCCCCACCCTCTATCCCTCTCTTCCCCACCCTCTATCCCTCTCTTCCCCTATTCCTACCCTCTGCCATTTCCTCTGCCATTTTGCCAAAATGCTTTTTTTAAAAATGGCAAAATGGCAGAGCTTTTGGCATATATATAGTCCGTTTCTGAAATTTCTTGCCATTATGCCATTCTGAAAACAGACACTAACCGGATTTTGGCAGTAAATTCTTTGCTATATATAGCTAAATTTGCCATTTTGCCAATTTTGCCAGTCTATTTTTTGTAACTTAGTAAGAGAAAAAAATTTCAGAAACGAGTATATATATTGGCAGAACTGGCAGCGATTAGTTTCCACCTTTCAAAGCTCACCTCCGACCCCCGCAAGGGGGTCAGGAGGGGTTAAGTGTCGTAAAATATTTTTGCCGTGAACCAAAGAAAAACACCCCTCTAGTCAGGGATGTCTTTCGATCTTGTGTTCCGGAATGCCCTCGCGCTCTCAGCCTACTTCACGGCTTCCTCCCAGTCTACCCCTCGCTTCCAGTCGTTCCGGTAGAAGATGAGGTCACTCTTGGTTCTGGTCACGGCAACGAAGAAGAGCCGTCTGCCTGCCTCCACGTCCTGGTAGACGCTCTCAAGCATCTTGCCCTTTAAGTCGGTACAGACGACGACCTGGTTAGCCTCACGGCCTTTGGAGCGGTGGAAGGTGGATATCTCTATCTCATAGCCCAGGTCTTTTTGGGAAGCGTTTAGACAGCCTTCGATCCGGAGGATTATTTTTTCGCTGTCCGGAGAGTCATCGAAGATGAGATGCCAGTCTTTCTTTTTTAGAATTTGCTGTAACCTTAGCCCAATCATTGGATCATCTATTGGGATGGACTCGTCATTTGGGCTTTCTAGGATGGCGGTGATCCGCTCTGACATTTTGTGGGGCTGATCCCACCAGAGTTTTGTGAAAGGAAAGATCTTCTTTCCATCCAGCCGAGCGTTCTTGATCGCTTCTAAGGCGTACTTTTTGAGTCGCGGAGGGGATTCTGTGATGAGCTTGGCTAAGGCTACCATGCTCCGCATTTCTGCGTCCGGCTTTACCGGAAATCCGTTGGCTTGCAGTTCGTCTCTGGCTTCCTTGGCTTGGAAGTTGGTGGCGGTAAGCCAGAGCACGGTTCCTGTGGGTTTGAGGTTTTCAAGGGTTTGGGCTGCGGTCAGGATGGAGAACTCCTTCCATTGACTGCCTGGTTTCTCCTGGCCGATGACGAGTTTGGGAAGGCGTTCTTTGTTGCGGCTGATGATGCCGTGGGCATAGGTAGCCACGTTTTCGGGGAGCCGGTAGGAGTTTTCGCCGTAGACGGTTTCGATGGCGGGTTGGTTGACGAAGATCTTGGGGTCTGCACCCATGAATTTGTAGACGCATTGGTCTTCATCGGCATACCAGCGGATTTCTGCGTTGGGGAGACTTTTGTAGAGGACTTTGTGGTACTCGTAGAGGAGAGGGCACATGTCCTGAGCTTCATCGACAAAGATGTGGGTGACTCCGTGCGGGACGACTTCACGCTGGATCGCTTGTTCAATCATGCCGATGAAGTCGATGTAGCCATTCTCATTTTTCCAGGCTGTGTAGTCGTTCATGAGGCGTTCCAGGATGGGACGTTCGCGCTGGAATTCGAGCAGGTTGCCTGGATGTTGGCAGGTGAGGCGTCCAAGGTTTATGGCACGCCAGACGGATTCGTCCACGCTGTCGAATTCACCACCCATGTAAGAGGTGAAGATGTCTTCATCAGAGTCTTTCCAGTTTATTTTCCATCTGTATTTGTCGAGAAATTCTTTCCACTCACGCCAGCTTATGAGTTTGTAGTCGTTGCGGATGTAGCCCCAAGAGAGGCTATGTTGGGTGCGGATGTAGCGGGTTTCTATATCCCAATCCCAGTGGCTAAAATGGGAGAGCTTCGTCCGAAGGCGTTCCTTCACTTCCTGAACGGTTGTCTTCGAGAACGACATGATGAGCATGTTCCGGAGGAGATGTCCCTGTTCCACGAGTGTCGTGATGTCCTTGATGAGTTGGGTCGTCTTTCCCGCTCCCGCTGTCATGCTGTATTTCTTGAGGATTGTTCGTGCCGGTTCCGGTGTTGATGGGAGGAAGGGTTGTTGCCTCAGGTTCTGGCTCGGGCTTTGGTTCCACATAACCGGAGTCGGTGGCGTTGAGGGTAACGCGTTGGACGCGGTAGTTGAGGAGCCTGGTTGAATCGGTGAAGCGAAGTCCATAAAGTTCACGGAGAAAAGTTTTAATCTCGCCACGGCTGAAGCGGTGGTCGGGTGCGGCTTTGCGTAACCACTCGATGAGAGTGGCCATAGTGAAGAAGATGTCGTTACCGATGCGAACGGCATTGTGCTTTTGGCTCAGTGCACGTTCGAAGCGCGGCTCTTCCGTTTCTGCCAGTTCGAGGAAATTGGGGAAGAGGTGGGAGAAAAGGTTGATAGGCAGCGAATCGTCGTGGGAATCGGTTGAGGAGAAGGAGACTTTTTCGAGCCATTTGGCGACGTTTTTTTCGTGGAGTTTTTTGTAGCGGCTGGGGTAGACCATTTTGGTATAACGCAGGACGTCTTGCTGGAAGAGACGGAAGGAGAGGATATGTTCGACGTCTGTGATGACTTTCCCGTAGGTGGTATGAAGGATGATCTGCTCGCCTGACATGTTACCGCCGGTCACGAAGTCTTGGTTTTGGCTGGTCTTGAGCGTGGTTTCCGCTTCTAGGTCTTCCTCTTCGATGTCAGTTGGAACGGCCGTGCCGTCGCTCTTCAGGGCTTTATGTCTTCCGCCGTTCGAGCGGTAGACTTGCCAGTTGCGGGTATTGGCGAGACGTTCTTTTTCGAGGGTACGTTGGAATGCGTGGGCTAATTCTTGAGCACTTGCGTCATTCATCCAGCGGTCTTTTTCCAGTTTAGCGATGTCCCAGCCACGGGTGTCCCAAACGGTAGGCGAGATGTCTTCGAACACACGTCCGATGACAAGCATGAGCTTTTCCACCACATCTTCGTTGATGGGTGGTGCTGCGGGTTGGGTAACTTCATCGCTCATACATGAGAACGTTTGGGTGATTTAGCTTTTTTGGGTGGTGGGGGAGGAGCACCTTGGATTCCTGAGATGATGAGCCTGCCTTTGTCGTCGATGGAGAGTTCAAAATCGTGGAAGCCTTGCCGTGTGAACTCGGCAATCATGGTGTGTACAGCGTGTGGGGCGCAAGCGCAGAGGGCAAAGCGTTGAGATGGCATAATAAAACCGCTTAAAGGCGTGCCTGTGGGTGATAGACAGAGGAGAGCGAGGAGGTTCACTTCCCTTTGTTTGTTCCACGGACACGCGTTCAAGCGGTATTACTTGCTGCGCTATCACTCGCAGATGTGTGGTATTGTATGTGTCAAACGGCTTTGTCGTCAAAGAGCTTGATTTTATTATCTATGATTGATTTATCCACAGAAGAGTGGAAACAGAAGTTCATTCAGATCAATGGGATGATCCACAAAGATCTGGTGGAGTTGGGGTTAACAGGTGAGGATTATAAAAAAGAGTTTGAGTTGCGTGTGCTTCATGTGGTGGCTGAATTGGGGAAGCAGGATTATTGGTTTTTTGTAGAGCACTGTTTGATGTGGGGGAATGGGTTGAATAAAGAATTTCATGGTCAGTTGTGTGATTTTTTGCAACTTAAACACAGTGAGAAGCTTGTCCTCTGCCCGCGTGGTCACTTGAAGTCTACGCTTGGAACGGTGGGGTATGCGTTATGGCGCATTGTGCGCGATCCCGACATTCGTATTTTGATTGCGAACTATAAGCATGAGAACGCGAAAGCGTTTCTACATCAGATTAAGAGCGAAATGATGATGAACCAGTATTTTCAGCTATATTTTGCGTACCTCATTCCTGACCTTAAAAAAGTGAAATGGAATGAGAACCAGATCACGGTGCGCCGTAATAAGAATTTGAAGGAGGCAACGATTGAGGTGACGGGTGTAGGTGCTGAAATCACAGGTAAACACTACGACTTGATTTTATTCGATGACGTGGTTGGGCCTGAAAACATCGGAACTCTTGAGCAGTTACAGAAACTTCGACAGTGGTACAACCAGATGCAGTCGATTTTGGAACCAGGGGGAGATCAGATGCTTATCGGCACGCGGTGGCACTTCGCGGATCTGTACGGGTTTCTCATGGAGAACCTGGGGCATATCTTCAAGTTATTCCACCGTGAGGTTTATAAGACGCCAGGCGTTCCGCTTTGGCCGGAGAAGTTTTCGGCAGAGAAGATCGAGAGTATCCGTGAACGCATGGAGGCTGACCCAAGACAGGGGAGGGAGCTGTTTGTGGCTCAGTATTTGAACAAGGTGATTGATGAGGCGACGGCCACATTTAAGTACCAGAAGCTTCGTTGGTATAAGAAGGGTGAGTCACCACGCTTGCTTGCAGTTTCGATTACGTGTGACCCTGCTATTTCGGAAAAAGAATCAGCGGATAGGACGGCGTTCGTGGTTCGTGGCGTGGATAAAGATAATAACTGGTGGATTTTAAAGGTGGTGGCTGTCCGTGGCATGACGCCAACGGAAACGGTGGACAAGCTCTTTGAGCTTTATAAGGAGTTTTCGGCGCTTTATGACGTTCAGGCGGTAGGGGTTGAAGCACAGAGCTACCAGAAGGCGTTGATTTTTTCGATCCGTGACGAGATGCGTAAAAGAGACGTATGGCTTCCTTTGGTTGAGTTGGGTAACTGGAAGAACTCTAAAGAGGTTCGGATCCGTGGTCTTGTCCCGCGTGTGGATATGGGCGCTGTCTTTTTCTTACGGGATGCGGAAGATGACCATGAGATATTGATTGATGAGATGATGCGTTTCCCCAAATCGGCTCACGATGATGCGCTTGATGCTTTGGCTATGCACCAGGAAATCGACGTTTCTGCCCCGCTTTCATTGCCTGATGAGCCGATAAATAACGAGGATATCCATAATGGGCGTGACCGATATGGGTATGCAGTCGATGATGGTGAGTATGCCTATGGCTCACCTAGCTTTATTTAAGGTATAATTTAATCCATAACATTATGGCTTCCTTTAAGACTGACAGCTTCGAGATTGTTTCGAAAGAAATACCTATCAGCAAAGAAGAACAAAAGATCCTGCGGGGAGTGGATGAAATGTATAGCGAGTCGAATACCGCAAAGGAGCCTATCAAAAAGATGATGGACGAATCGTATCTTGCGTTTCGTTCGATTTATTCTGATTTTTCGTGGTCTCGCCGTGACATTGATCGGTATGGATTGGCGATCTATGTCCCTATTACATTCCAAACTGTTGCTTCAATTCAGGCTCAGTTGAACGGAAGACCGCCTTCATACCGTTTATCACCTAATAGTTTACCTCAAGACCGCAGGACGGCGAATGTTTTGGGGGATCTGTCCAAGTCTGAATTTCGTCGAGCCAAAGCGATGAAAAACATTGCGTCTGGAATCCAGACTTCTTTGATTTTTGGCACGGATTTCTTACGTTCTTACTTTCGTTTTGATAAAAAGAAGGGCAAGTTTTTGAAAGAGGTGGAAGTTACGGAAAAAGGGGAGCGTTTTAAAAAAGCGGATTACGAGGAAGATGAGCGGACGATCTACAAGGGTTGGTCGCTTGAGAATGACCATCCTCTCAAGGTGCGGTTGCCTCCTGTTCACCAGCACGATCCTCAGAAATGGCCTTATTATATTGTCCGTGACATTGTTGATGTGCGTCAGGAGAAGAAGTATTACGAGACGTTTCCTGAAAGATTGTGGAAGAAGGAGAATTTGGAAGCGATCCGTCCAGGCGGAGACTTGACGGATGACATGAACGTCTTTTTTAAGATGGATCCGGTATATCGCATGTCTGATGTCCGCTACCCAGGAACGATCAAGGACTTTTTTCGTGTTGAAAATTCGCAAACATATGCCAAGTTAACGAGCAAGCATCATGCCGAGAAGCTCACGATTTATGACATGGTGAATGATGCTTGGATCAAACTTGTTTCTGGCCGTGTTATTGAATATCACCCCAATCCTCTAGATGAGAAAATGTTGCCTGTTGAGGCCATGCGTGACTATAAGGTCGAGTATTCCCCTTGGGGGATGGGTGAGCCGCAACTACTCCGCTATCTTCAGATTGAGGGAAATGCCCTTCATACGTTTGCATTGGATGGGACAAAGTTTGCAACAAGTGGGGTTTTTGGTGTTAATTCTGCCGGACTCAAAAATCCTAACGATCTATCAGTTTATCCTGGACGTGTGTTCGAATTGAAGAACATGCCAAACTTGTCGATTGATAATGTTATCAAGGCGTTTAATACAGGGGATGTGAAGCCTTCTGCCTTCCGAATGCTTCAGGAAAACAACTCTTTGGTAGGGAGAACAACAGGTATTGGTTCTTCTGTTGTGGGTGGAGATCCTATCAATCCCAATATTTCTGCTACGGATGCTAATAATTTGAAAGCAGCAGCCACAACGCGTATTTACGAACGTGCTCGCGCAATTGAGCAGGAGAACATGACATCCATCGTTGACCACCAGCTCGCTTTCGTTTCTCAGTTTTACGACGATGAGATCATCGCTAAGGCTAACGGGGGCAAGTTCATTAAATTTGTCCCTTATTCTGAGGATAAGTACCCAGCGGAAAAGAAAGCGATGGATATTGCAGCGGGTTATGAGGCAGTGGTTTTTGATTCTGATTTGGCTGAGGGTTTTGAAGTCATTGTGGAGGGTGAGTCTACGTTGCCTATCTCTCGAAATGAAAAGCGGATTGAAGGAATGCAGCTCTTGAAGATAGCTTCTGATACGCGTCGGCCACCGACTGCCCAGGAAATTGCGGCGGATCCTACGATTTTACAGAAGTTCCCTCAGGGCATTCCCGTTCTTGATCCTGTAGCGATTGCGGAGAAGATTCTTATGCCTACGTTCTCGGTTGTGGATAATGTGGAAGAGTTTATGTTTGATCCTAAAAACCTTGGGTCTCAGGATCGGCCGCGTGGGGTGGGGAGACCGGAAGATGTTTTAAATGCAGAAAGTTTTAATGGACAGGTAGAAACGGTGCAGCAGGCAGCCCCGCAACCGGCGGAGCAGGGAGTAAATGAGATGGAACGGATGGATAATATCGTGTAATATATTGACCATATGATGACTGAAAAAATGCCCAAGAAGCCAGCAGGTGTCGCCATTATGATGGCGCTAAAGAAGCGTGGTGAGTCGGATATGGAAGAAGAGAAGAAGGAATTGGCTAGTGGTTCTCTTTATTCTTTAGCGGAAAAGATTGATGCGATGGAGGAGGGAAAAGAACGAGATGTTTTGATTGCAAAGATGTCTAAAATACTTGATGGGATGAAGAGCGCCTAGGTATGCCAAGAAAAAAGGAGGTGCGGAAAACCCCGCAGCAGTTGGAGGAGGAGGAATTGGAGCAACGGTTTCAGGCGGGGCAGTCATTCCTACGTTTGTGCACGACCGCCGATTGGAATGAAACGGTGGATAAGCTTTTATGTGAGATGCAAGAAGAGATAGATCAGGCGCTAAGTTCTTCTAGCATTTTGTCTTATCCACCGGATGCGGTGAGGGATACCGTACTCATTTGTCATGGCAAGCAAGCCTTCATAAATAAGTTTAAGGAGCAGATGAAAGTTTGGATTGAGGATGGGCAGGTGAATGAAAAGCAGCAATCTGTTATACTGGAAAACAATAATAATACTTCCATCTAGTTTGTGAGGAACACAATTGAAGAACCCCGCTAAAAACGAGTTGCCAACTCAATCCTTTTCGTATGTGCAACACATTTTCTTAGCGGGGGATGTGAACCCATGCGGGGGGGATTGAGCTGGCAAAAGCCAGCTCTTTTATTCACTCTTTTCACAAACACCATGTCAGAGGAATTGCAGAATCTACCTTCGAATGATGCCGCCCAGGATACTGGAACCGGATCAGAAGAAGCGAAGAGCGTTCCTGCGGATGTCCCCGCAAGTGGCGAACAGGATACGTCCACCGAGGGCGTTCACCCTGAAGGCGATCAAACGCAAGCAGGCAACGCAACTAATGAAGAAACCTTCCATGAGGAAGGCGGTAAGGTCTTTAAGACCAAGGACGAGTACATTCGTCATGTCAATAGACAGCGAGGAGCAGCATCCCGTCTTGCCTTCGAGAAATCTAAACTTGAGCAAGAACTGAAAGAAAAGAGCCAGTTGCTTGATAAGTTGTTGTCTGGTCAAAAAACAGAACAACCAGGGAAAACAGAAGAGCCGGAGTTAGATGAGGAGTCTAAACAGGTTCTTGCTGAGTTAAAGAAACGTGGCGGATTTATTTCTGCCCAGGAGTTAGAAGAGATCTTGACGAAACGCTTGTCTCAGTTTGAGCCTGTGTTGAACAAGGTCAGGGAGAGCGAGATCGCAGAAGCGCAAGCCTATGTGGATAGCTTTCTTGAAGCCAATCCAGACGCATTAGATCGCTATGAGGAGATTGTCGATTTAATGAAACGGATGGAGGAGGCAAAGATTCCTGGCGGTATTAACCAAGCCTACTTTCACATTACAGGTAAGGCTCCATTGGCAACTAAGCCAGTGAAGGAAAACCCTGTTTCCCCAGTCAAAGCAGCTAAGCAAGCCCAAGCGGGCGGCGGCTCTTCTAATGCGTCGTCTGTCGCGGCGACTGTGAAAAGAGACTTTATGGATACAATTCTTACTTCTACTTAAATATGTCTCTTACTCAAGGAGCTGTTGGTTCCAATAGTTATTCCGCTTCGTCTCGGTTTATCGACGGTGAAGGGAAACTGTATTACAACAGGAAGCGTTTTGATACGCCATTGATTTCGTTTCTTGGCATGATGGGTCGTAAGTATGAAGAGCTTGAAGGCGAAGATTTTGGCGGCATGACCGCTCTCAAGGTTAAGGGCAAGGCTCTTGCGAAACGTCAGGTTGAAAATGCAAAGTACACCATGTTCACGGATGAACAACAGGAGTACTCCACGCAGGTTAACAACGGAGCCGGTTACTCTTCATCTGCTACGTCTATCGTTGTTGATGACGGTTCCCTTTTCACTCCTAACGACACGTTGTTCGTGCCTCGCACGGGTGAAATGATGCTGGTCTCTGCCCGTTCTTCAAACACGCTTACGGTTACACGTGCTGTTGGTTCTACGGGTGTTGCGCTTTTGGATAACGATTATGTCGTTAACCTTTCGTCTGCCTACCCAGTGAACGCTTTGTCTGGTACTTCCAAGGCCACGATTCCTTCTGAGGCGTTTAACTACACTCAGATCTTCCGCACCCCAGTCACGATTGGTCGTACGGATAAAGATTCTCGCTTGAACTACTCGGATGAAAGTGATCTTCCACGCTTGATTATGGAGGCAGGTTTCCGCCATATCCAAAATCAAGAACGTGCTTTCTGGTACGGTCGCCGTGATGAGATCGCCGCTATTGATTCTTCCGGTACGCGTCAGCGCACGACTGGTGGTATCTTCCAATGGGTCACGTCAAATGTCATGGATCTTAGTGGTTCGGGTGGGATCATCACGACCCCAGTTGTGGATGCCTTTGCTGAAATGGCTTTTGCTAGAGGCGGTTCTCGTAAACTCGCTTTCTGTGCCCCTCGCGTCTTGTCTAAGTTGAACAGCTTGTACGCTGGTCAAGTCCGCATTACGCCTGAAACGACCAAGGTAGGTTTGAACATTGTGAGCATCGAAACCGCTCATGGTGTACTCGATCTTGTCCGCTGCCAACACTTTGCTGATGCTGGTCTTTCCAGTGAATACGCAAGCTACATGGTGGTTATTGACCCTGAGCAGATCAAGATGGCTCACCTCAAGAATGCTGAGAACGAATACAAACCAAACATTCAAGAGAATGACCGCGACGGTTATAAGGGTGAATGGTTGGCTGAAGCTGGTTTGCAGCTTACCAACGAGACGACTTGTGCAATTTTGAAGGGCGCTTTGGCCTAGTCTTAATTCACTTTTCGCTCTTCTCCTATGAACTCTGAAATCGCAACAATTGCAGAACGGCTGATGGTTCCTCGGAACTTCGCCGTGGTCGCTGATGACCCAACCACTCGTCAATTCCTCGGAATGATTATCGAGTATGTGGGTTCCCAAGCCTCGTGTTTAATCACGACCGCTTCCAACAACTCCATCGCTTCGGCGGTGGGTGCTGCGGGCGCGGAGGCTGCTGATGCCAACTTTACTGTTGGTTCTACGCCAGGAACGATTGATCTTACCAATGCTGCGTCTAACACGATGGGTGAGGTCGTCGACTTCATCAATGGCTTAGCTGACTATAAAGCTCGCTTGGTTGGTCTTCGTCGCGCGGATGATGCTGATACGACCGCTGCTTTGGTAGCTGTCACGTCTCAGCAAGCTAAAGTAAAAGGTGGCCTTGGTCTCGCTATCGACACTTCCGTTGCTGACCAGGTTTCCGTTGAAATCTCCGTGCTTGACGGTAAAATCGCTAACGGTGCTACAGAAGGTCAGGTTGGTACGGACAGCGATTCGAAACGTGCGGCTCAAAACTTCTTACGCCGTGTCGACGGTACGCTTACCTACTCGGGTGCTGATGTCTTCGAGGTCATCGAAGTCGATGACGCTGCTCAGTCTGACCGTGTGATTTACTCCAATACGATCTCTGCTGTTCTTGCTGCCTCTACCTCCGCTGGCACTGAGGACTTTACGAACGCTGGGTTGTCACAAGGTTTGGCAAGTGATGTGGGCAAACGCTTGATTCTTCGCTTGCGTGCAGCCACTTCTATTGCCATCACCAATCTTAATGTGATTGGTGCGACGAAAGTTCTTAGCTAAATCTAATTTAACTAAGGCACGTCGGTGGGGTGGGGTGTTCCTCCCAGGGAACCCCCCACGCTCCGCCTGGGACGGCGTGCCGCCTTCCCTTATGATCTTTGAATCGTTCTCCAAGAACTTGAATCTTTGCGTTAAACATCCGTGGATGGAGCTTGGTACGGCGGGACAACCGCCCACAAGTCATCCAGGCGAATATATTCAGTTCGTTAAGCACAAATTTGAAACAGAAGATGAGGAAAAGATTGCGTGGCTCATGAAGCACAAATCTTTTTCTGAGGAAAAAGGATTTCCAAATAAGTTTTGGGTCTGGACTCCTCCTGTGGATAAGGACGCTCTTCTTCGTGAGAAGATGGAATATATCGCTAAGCTTGAAGAGGAAAATAAGTTGCTTCGTGAAAAGTCTGAAGCAAAGCCGCCTAAGCCGTCTTCGGCAAATAAGTCAGCGGCAACTGTTCCTCCTCAAGATGATGGAAACAAAACGGATGGGAATACCCCTCCGTGGGCTGCCATCATAGGTAATGCACAGAATAAATAATCCAAGTTTAAGGGAGCATGGTTCATGCTCCCTTAATTACTTATCTTCTTATGCCAAGCTCATTTATCCAGCAGGGTCTCGACTCGTTTTCTTACGTGCCCGCACGTGATAGCTATAATAGTGGGGAGGTGTTGGCAACCATAACAGGCACGCCAGCTATTTCTGGTTCCGGAGCCTCAGCTGTTCTACGTTTAACCAGCGCCTCTGTCGCCGGTGTTGCTGCTTTTGTTGGGAATGTTCATGCAACATTTCGTCTTAATGTACCCACCGCACCTACTTCTGGGGATGTCCGTAAGTGGGGATTGAGAAACCCTGGAAACGGTGATCGTAACGCGATCATGTTTGAAATCAGTGGTACAACTTTTCGAGCTGCTATCTACGACACTTCTGGGAGTTTGCTTTACTCTAAAACGATTACCTGGGATGCAGCTTGGTCAGCGACAGATGTCGCCTACACGATCCAAGCTACTCCGAACGAAATTCGCTTTCTTATCAACGATGTTCTGCAACCTCAGTGCAATTTTGAAATCCCGATTACCTCTCATCATCTAACCATGCACAGTCCATTGTTTTTTTACGTATTCAATGACGAGGCTGACAACATGGATCTCTCGGCTATTCACGTTCTCAAGGCTTCTAACTTGACCTAGTATGCCAGGAGCAATCGTCTCACGACCATTATTAAAAAAAATTGTTGTAACGGCACTCGCGGCCCTGTCTATTACAGGGACACTTGTGTTGGTGAGTGGGTCGAGAGTTCAGGGTGATTTTGTTCCTTCGAGCGACGCTACGTATACCGTAGGTACTACAAGCACGCGTTGGAAATCAGGAAACTTTTCCTCTGCTTTGCGGGTTTCTACTGTAAACACAGTTAGAAATGAGTATGTCGCTACAATGGGCACAAATTCTGGGGATTGTACAGATATTCAGGCTCCCTGTCTCACGATCAGCTATGCCATTCTTCAGGCTTGTAATGCGATACTTTCGGGGAATGCAAATATCAATGTTGCTGATGGAACATACAATGAAAATATCATTGCTTGTGATAACGTAAGTACAAGCTCGACGCCTTCCACGGCAGTAACCAGCTTTCCCTATGGCAATAGCCGCGTAAATCTGATCGGCAACCGTACCAGTCCATCGAGTGTCATTATCCAAGGATCGAGCGGAAACCTTGGCGTGTTTGCAATGGAGAATATCAGCACCAACTATTCTCTCGATGGCTTTACCCTTCAAGGTGTCAACGCTTCAACAGAATCAGCCATTTACGCATCAGGCGACAAGGCAAATGTCTTTGTAAACAACATCAATACGACCAGTACAGGCCGCATCATGCAGCTTGGTTTTGGTGCGACGGCCTATTACGACAGTGGAACGGCAGGAGGAAACCATATCATCTCAAGTCGTGGGTTTGTCGTAGGACGCCGTTCGACGCTTTATCTCAATAAAGGCGTGAATGTCACGAGTACAGTAACGAGCGCGAACGCGATGATGGAGGTGCAAGACGGCGGAGCCATTTTTACGGGAACGACTAACCAAACCTATAACTTCACCTCACTCAACTGCGGATCTGGTGCGGGATTCTTACAACCAAGTGGTGCTGAGTCCATTATTCGTGCCTTCTCAACGGGAGATGTGGTGAACGCACGATGTATCACGGGAGGTACGAGCCTTTGGCGTCCGATTAGCGGTGCTCGCGCTCAGATCATCGGCAACGCTACTTTTAACGTATCCAGCACAGCCTCCTATCCATTGGCTGATATTGACGCTATCAGCTATCTATATTCTCTCTCAACGCCTACCTGGAACGTCATAGGCTCAACAGCTCGTGCGATTCGTCTTTATCAAGGAGGCCAAGCGCTTGATCCAAACAATTTTGGTGGAGCAACCGTTACCTACGCGGAATTTGATTCGGATTATAAGTATGGGTACGACGCCAGGTACTCTCTTCAAGGGGCTGGGTCATCTACGACTATGACGATTGGCGGCTCTGCTCTTCCAAGCAATACAAGCCTTTCCGTTATAAATGCTGGTGGAACTACGTCTACATTCCAGTTAGGAGGTAGTGGAAAGCCTGGATGTTTGCCATTTTCGGATGTAACAGGAGCGATTAAGCACGTGAGTATAACGGCGGCAGGAGCTTTTCAGATCTCTTCAAGCGCATGTAATCCATAAGCGTATGCCAGGAATAATTGTTTCTAGACCTATGCTAAAAAAGATTGTGCTGACAACGCTTTCCGTCCTTACTATCTCTGGAAATTTTATTTTGCAGAGTGGGTCTAGGATCCAAGGGAATATTATCCCTTCTTCTGGCAGCACATATACCGTGGGAACGGCTACTACTACATATCAAACTGGGTTTTTTGATGCGGTATCGACAACTCAAGTAAGGGTAGGTGGTCGAGTTATACTTCCTTACTACTCTCCTGCGTCATCAACCTATTCAGCAAGCAATGGGGTGGGAACGGCAAGCAGCACAACCCTCACTTTAACCCTTCCAGGCTCGACAGCAGCAACTACGTTTGCCGATATCCCGCGTCTTG
>ERZ724522.1039-NODE-1039-length-15895-cov-9.464836_pt1 | contig 15895 bp, 21 predicted proteins | sample MGYA00376055_ERZ724522 | MGnify/ENA primary metagenome ERZ724522 (study PRJEB28724, sample SAMN07190884) | wastewater metagenome | isolation source: effluent of sewage treatment plant in Hong Hong | place: Hong Kong | collected 2016-03-17 ... | reverse complement strand
TGTATATGATGTCATTGAGTGATGATAAAAACGCAGCCCCTTTCTGGATAGTTTCCATATCCATATCAATCTGCTTGATTTTGAGTTTTTGGGCTTTGTTTTCATCCAGCTTTTTTTGAATTGCATCTTTTATTGCTTTGGCAATTGCTGCGGCTTGTTCATCCGTTGTAGGATCACCAGGCATATTTTCAGCAATATCCCCCATTATACTTTGCTGAATTACTGGGTCATTAGTGTATTCAGATGCAATTTTTGCAATCCATTTATTTAAGTCGTCGTAATACTTCTTTAAATCGGCTATTTCAGAATCGCTTAGATGTTCTGGAATATCTACTACAACATCATTTTTCTTCTTTTTCTTCTTTCCCTTTTTAGGCTTCCTATAAACATCATTCCCGCTTAAATCAACCCCGCCACTAGCCGCCCTAGATCCCATTCTAGCAATTTTTGCAGCAAGATTGTTCATCGCTATTTCTGCATCAATGGTATCCGTTGTTAAATCCCTGATTTCCTCACGCAATGAATTAGTCCTGCGAACGGCTGAGTTATACCTGTTTACAGCAAAATCTTCATTCTTTGAACCTCTGGCTAATTCTGCCGCAGCTAACATTCTTGCTTCATCGGCTTCCGCTCTGACCAAATCCGCTTTCTTTAACGCTAGTTTCCTTTCAAGTTCGTACCGCTCGGCGGCTTTTTTGTCCAACTCAGCCTGATATGCTTTTGCCATCGCTACGGCAACAAGCGCATCACGAATAAGCATAATAGCTGCGGCCGCTTTCCCTGCCGCTATTTCTTCGTCACTATAATTCTTTAACGCTGTCGGATAAAGCTCTTTTAGTTCATGTGCTGCCCTGATTCGTTCCTGATTACTCAGATTATAATTATTGATCTGCCGTACAAGGGATTCAAATTTCCCTGTTTCTTGACCAACCGATTCAGATAGTTTTTTAACAGCTTCGCTTGTTTGTGTTGTACCAGTAGCAAGCCCAACAATCTTATCCCAGAAAATAGTTACAAGGCCGATAGCTATTGTAAAAATGTTCCCGAAACTTAATAGACTGCTACCAAATACCTTCAATGCGGCTCCCGTGCTACCTGTTTCTGCTCGAAGTGCCATGAATTCATCCGCAAGAATTGGAAGGTTATTCGATAGGGCTAAAATCCCCGTTTGTGCCGAATAAGTAAAAGAAGGCATCTCACGAAGTACCTGACTGAGCGAATGCGTAGCGTTCTCATATTGGCCTACTTTGCGGGTATGTTGGCCCATACTGGCATCAATCGCTTTTAATTTGTCATGGTAAGTATTCGCCCGTTGTGCTGCTTCAAGGAATTGTTTGTTATTCAACCCAAGCTCAGCCCCTAAGTTCTTCGCCTCCCTTGCAGCTTTGGAGTACTCCTGTTCAAGTTTCTTATAAGCATCGCTGGCATAGACAACCGACTTGGCTTCCTCACGGAGTTCACGGTTATTCTTATTGCGCACCTCACGGAGTTCAATCAGTTGTTTGTACTCGCTTGAATTCATTACATCAATCTGGCGCTGCAATGCAATTACCTGATTCTTTACCCGAGTCATTTCATCCAATGCCTTGGTGTTGTTATTCAGTGCATCTGATACATTGTTGTAACCAGTCACATTCTGTGTTAAAGCCTTACGCATTAAATCCACGGCTCCGCTGGTCTGAATAAACGTATTCAGAAGCGACACCAAGTCGGTTTGAAGTTTCTTTACCTCAACCGATGCCGACTGGTCAACTATATCCGTGCCGAATATCTTATTGCTCACCTTCCTTTTCTCGTTTATAGCGATCAGCAAGTAAATTCATGCGAAACAGGATCACACGAAGTGCCATGAGTGCCAGGCATCCCGTAATAAAACCCGCCGTAAAAACTCCTATTAATTGTATCGCTGTCATTGGTTTGAATTTATTTTTTCTTTCATTGAATCCAAATACTTGCGGTATTGGTTTACCATTGAACAGAATTGACCCGTTGTTATTTGATTCGGCATCATAACCGTTGACTTAAACCCTATACAGATCTCAGTAAGTAAGTCAATGAATTGTTTGCGGTCCGATGTCTTTTCGGGTTCAGATTTATCCTCTATCAACTCTGATTCAATCAGGCTGTATGAGGTCCGGTCCAGCTTATAATACCCGATAAATATTCTCAGGAGCTTTTCAAATCCCTCCCGAGAATACTTAATAACTGGCAGCGGGTAGTTGTATGTATAAAGCAAGTTGAAAACGTCCTCCGTGGGTAGCAATTCAGCTACTTCAAGAATGTTCTCAATGCTTCTGATTTTGTTTTCGTAAACACCGGCATCAATAAGTTTTGTGGTCTTAATCGATGCAGCTTTATCATCGAAGCGGGAAACAAACTCTTTTGCGAGTTCCTCCCATAATTGCGATAGCTGCTCAACTGATGCGGAGCCAGACAATACCAATCCATCCAACACTTTATCATATTGGCAATCCAGAAACACATTAAACGGGAGTTCATCAATATTGCGATATAATTTCAATACCGGTGGCTCCTCTGCTTTCGGCTTCGGTGAGTGGTGCGGAATAGATTTTTTTGTCTTCATTATCATACCAGATAGCGTATGTTGTTTGCTGGCCCCTTGCCAACTTTTTCACTTCCTTTCGCCTCATTTCCAATTTTGCCATTAACTCAGTTCTCTTTCTCCTGCATGGCTCACAGTCAATAACTCTTTCAATATTCATATCCCCACGAATTCCTTCACATTCTGAACCAGTTTATCACTGAATTCTGGCTTTATCTCACCGAGGCTTTCGTCATTCATGCCAAAAATGTTGTCAGCCCCATACATCCCTTCCAACCTGTCAGACTTACCATCCGTTGACCCCATATCACCACCATCCAACCCGACTACTAATTTTATTCCCGCGGCGAATTCCCCCTTGACAAACAAATCAGGATTTCCAAATCCAGGTATAGGGTTCATTCGGTTCTTTGCAACGGCATACCAATCTGAGGCATACTGCTTGAATCTTCCACCTTTCGCCGTCTGGCCTTTCTTCAACTGCTTCCTGTTTTGTTCAGCGAGTTCATCTGCCATGTCGGACATGGTTTTGACAATCTCAGCCTGAAAATTCAGGCTAGTCCAAGCGTTCACAACTTCTGCAATCGTTGCCATATTGCTGTTTGAATTTCCTTTTTGCGTTGGTTTCGTTCAATGCGATAATTAGAGTACCATCACACCAGAATCGGTTTTGCCCCTTCGGCAAAGGAGCTGGTTTGTGTTTAAGAACTATTCTTTTTTGGGTAGGTAGTTGAATCATTTCTTTTGGTTTTTTTGAAGTATGCCGGGGGCTGTTACCTCCCCGGCGTTTGTATTACTTCGTGGTGGTTTCTTTATCCGGATCTACCGGTTTTGCTTTCGGTGGTTTCCCGTGGACTAATTGATACAGTTCTTTCAACTTGGCTTCGTTGTTTTCTTTCCAACGCGCTTGGTTGTTAGGGTGTTTCAAAAAGTCATCAACCGATTTGAATCCAAGTATCCAGTCAGTATTCCAGGAATAGCCTTCAAACTTTGTGCTTTTCGCCATTGCTTTGAGTTTTATAGGGTGAATAATTAAGCGCGTTCAACGTCGAAAGTGACCCCTGCAAATCCTACCATCCCCTCAGTTTTTAAGGTAGATGTAGGCCCAAGTGTCAATTCAATGAGATCACCAGCAGTTGCCGGGAAATCTGAATCCGCTGAATCCAAATCCAACGTAATTAACCCAACTCCTGCCGTTACAGCTGCCGAAGCCGTAGTGATTGTGATGGCTGCGCCCGTTTCCTTGTTTTTGGCAGTCCAGTTGTCTTTGTCGGCCAAAATAGCTGAGTAATCAGCGTACAGGTCAGTCGTACCGCCTCCGATTGTGAATCGGAATGTAGCAACACCAAGCGAAGACATTGTTTCACTGTAAACAATTGGCTCAATGTCGTACAATCCCTTGAAGTCACGGATTACGTCAACACCTACAGGCATCTGAAGCAGACGGGCATACTTGTTGATTTGGTCGGCATCGTCAAGGAACAGGCTAACTGCGTATTCAGTGCCGTTTGTACCGTCATCAAATGTGACGTTGTGAACATCAAACATTGATAATGTAAACGGACGGAAGTTTACGCCGTCACTGGTCCACCCCATGAATCCCCGGTTCTTACGGTCAACAAAGATGAAATCATATTGATCGTGCTTCCCTTCAAAACTTTTCAGTTTGGAATGCAATCCCATGCCGCCTTCGGTGTACATGAATTTGAAGCCATATTGACCATCACGGTTTTTGTAACGCTGTCCATAAGGACGGTCACGGTAGGTGGCCTCAGAACTGATGTTTTCCATGCCATCGAATTTCTGAATTGGATAAGCACGGTCAGCCGGATCGTCGGCTTCAATCATTCCGGTCAAGGTATTTTGGAAATCCAGAATCTGAGCCTTTGTGAAGATGGTACCTGTCGGAACCGCAATCACGCCCTCAAAGTTCTTTGGATCAAAAGGACATTTTGTTGCTCCGGTGTTCAATACTCCGGTAGTGCAGTCCAAAAGCCCTACTAATATTTGTCCCATTTTTTAATATTGTTTTTGAATTTTAATGAATATTTTTTGTGTCGTCACGGTATCACTTTGATTGTTTGTCATTGCTACAGTAAGTAGTTCATCCACTTCATCCGGTGCATCATCCGCATTTAGATCGCCCTCTTTTTCACCTTCATAGAACCCGGTGCTTTCAACTTCTTCACCTTCAAAAGCGGTTGGAAGTAAAGTGCCTCCACCATCTATTGAGTGAATAATACTGAAAGGATAATCAGGCCAGTTCAGGCAGCCCAAGTCAAGAATTAAACTGGTCCGTATAACCTTGGTAAATGCCGTTATCCTGCCGGCGGCTACTGTAAAGCATAACTCTAGCTCAGCCGTCGAAGATGAAATTACCTTGGCCGTATAAACCCCGTTCTGGTATCCGGCTACATTAATCACGAAAGGCGTTCCCAAAGTAAACGCTACCGGTGAAGTCGTGGCCGCGCTACTGGAAATTGTTATGGTATACGTCGGTGCTATCCCGGTTTCAACTACATCGCCCTCATTGATATTAATTGTCAAGGAATCCTTATTTAATCCGGATATGTTAGCCTCGGCAATGTAATTGAGTTGCTCAATGTCGTAATCATGTAAACAGGCTTGTAATGCAGAACAGCTTGATTTTATGACGGTGTAACTCAGGTCCTTAATGACTACGGCGTCAAGGTGTTCAGGGATTTCATATCGCACATTCCCATACTGAGCGGCTTCCCCGGCGTCCACAATGTCCATTTTAGGGAAATTCTTTGAATGGTTGTAGCCTCTGAAATAGGATGAATCACAGCAAACCTGACGGAATTCCGCATAGATCGGATTCAAAACATTCGGGAAATTGCCCTCATACGATTCCTTAACCCGTGCCGTTTTATCCCGCCTGGCGAATATGATGAAGTCTGCCGTAAAGGTGTTGTCATTCAATTCATACCCCTCCTTATACCGATGGATCATTGCAATCAATGGGAACCGGATATTTTTATGACTTTCGGATTTGGCTTCCTCAATAAGTTGCGCCTGAATCTTTAACCAGGAACCATGCTTGAAAGAAACCTGATCGATAGACAAATCGGTATCAGTTGACAGATTATCGCTAACCGTGTCAACAATTTCCCGAAATATATTCGGTATCAAAAAGGGTTCGTTATCGTATGTCCGTGGCATTAGATACCTAGTGCATTTTGTTTAGTGAAGAACTTTCTATTTCCCCATGACAAATCCCGTGGACCTTCAACCCCTCTGTATTCAGGATAATCCTCAGCGTTTACGGTAAGGAAATCATGAAGCACGCAGTTAATATCAACCATTGTGTTCCATGCCCTATTCATTTTCTCGATCGGTGTATAAACCTCTGAGTTTTCCGATTTTGGCCGAGTTTCTCCGATGCTGGTTGTAGTGGAAAAGGAATCCTGTTGAACGAGATAATACACATAGTAAGCTATGGGATTATACACCTCACTCAGGAAACCTTCCCACTTATTCAACCTACCCAAAGAGTCTGTGAATTCCTTCCCGTGTAATAAGTCATAATAGATTCCGGGTGGTGGAGTTTCTACGTCCTGATCTTCAATCATAAGTTTTGCCAACTCATAGCCAAGTAGACCGGATAAACATTGAGGTTCGTGACGCTCAATCATTTTATCCAAGTAATCCCGATTGGGATCACCTGACCCGATGTTTGGAATGTTCAGATCCCCAACAAAATTCAAATATGACGTTATTACCAATGACATTCAATCAGTTGTTTTAGTTACCGTCTGGTCTACGGATGTACATTTTAGAGGCTACAATAGTTGACTGCGTACCGGTTCCGACTATCATCCAACGGCCATACCTAAAGTATGGCGTGTTGGTGTTCAATGCGACACCTGAAGAATTGTAACGAATCACACCTTTTGCTACATCTAACTTGTGATATGCCGGTGATGCCGATGTGACCTGTAATGTGTCACAATGGATTCCATCAGTACCTGCTACCATGAAGTGATTACTCCAATTCGTTCCATCCATAGAGGTTTGCCAGATAGCTTTGAATGTGGATGTGCCGGAGATGTTGGTCACTTTCAGGTCAACTGTAATCTCTGCATTATTGCTGTACTTCGCAAGGGAAGTTGATGTGAGGTAAATCGTGGAAGCATTGCTCAGTGTATCGGTAGCGTTGTTGTCGCTCGAATACATGACCATTGTCCCGGTTTGTGCCTGTGTTCTTTCTTGGCAAGCCACAAGGCACAAGGTCATGGCGGCCAACATCATTATTTTTTTCATTTCTTATTATGAATTTTGAAGTGAGTGAATTACTTGGATCCCGGTTTCTCCTTGGCTTTTGGCTGTTCGTCTGTAACGAGTTCGCCTTTACCAAGTTTCGTCATTTTCTCAGCCAATGCGGAGTGAATGGTACGGACTTTGCCGTCCGAAAATTTGAATTGAACCGGGTCCTTTGCTTTGATTTTCTTTAATTCTGACATTGTTTTAAGTTTTAAGTATTAAGTGATTGAATAATTATGTTGTGAATTAAGGTGTAGCCAAGGCAGCTTTAACGGTGTCAAATTCAAACTCAACGAAGGATCCGGTGTGAACACTAGCCATGTAGCTGTGATAGAACATTTCGCCGATTAAACGCATACGGTTGTAGTCGGTATCGAATTGCGCACTGGTTACGTTACCACCTGATTCGGTGATTGTCAACCCATAAGTCAACTTCAAGCTAACCGGGGTATCTTCGATCTTGAACAGGTCACCCTCTCCTAAGATGGCAGTGCCGGCATCGATTTCAGTAGTGGTGATTGTCAAAAATGACATCATCTGAACCTGACCGTTTGCACCCGTAATTGGTAACGTAGCGACATGGAAGCTACCCTCAGAATTCGTTGTTAAGGCAATACGCCATTTGTCTTGAGGGTGAATGATTAACACATTTGGGCTAAAGTTCACGCTTTCAATTTGAGCGGCTACGGCACCGATAGCATGGAAATCTGTAGGGTTCGTGATTGTCCCGTCCAAAGAAGTTCCCGTGTAAGACGCAGCCAATGCGACCAATTCAGTAGTTAACTGTGTTTGGTAATCACGCAGCAACTTGTCGTTAAACAACTCATTGATATAGGTGTTCAACCGCTGACGGAATGTTGCGAACTCAGTAGTGATTACTTTTTTACCGGCAATCTTTTTTACCTTGCTTTGTTTCTTCACAAGTGAGTAAGAAGTCAAAGGCTTCAACCCGCTTTCAGACACTAAGGCAAATGCCCCCTCTGGGTCGGCGTCTTCATCCCAAATATGGTATTCAGGGACACTCTGAACGGTTGTTCTTGAGGCAATGTCAAAGATATATTGTTTCCCGTGACGTTGTTTAACAAGTCCATCAATACGGAAGTTTTCGATTACGTCTTCATCCAATGCGGAGTTATCGACCGTGTTAGCGGTGGTCATGTTTACGGCTGCTTTGTTCACACCTTCCGCAAATGTTTTATAGCCTGTAATATCCAATATTGCACCTGGCCCATTATTGGACTGCATGAACTTTTCGATGGCATCCATCTTAGCTAAGATTTGAGTTTTCAAAGTGCGCTTCTGCTCTTTGCTCATTTCAAATGGATTTGAAGCACGTTGAATAGCTGCACCGTGTTTAACTAAAACGTCGTTGATTAGCTGGTCTTTGTCCGCGTTTTCGTCGCGCAACTTTTTGATTTCTTTATTCAATTCTTCGGTTGTCGCCAAGTTTTTAGCGGCCTCGCTTAAAAGATTGAGCAGTTGTTTTCTCATGGTACGATGGCTTTCCTTTGTTTCATCGTTGAAGTGTGCAATGGATGCCTCAAACTCCTGTTCCGCTTTGTCAGCTTCTTCTTTTGTTTTGTAGATAGCCGCAAAAGGAGCAACGGCCAGTGTCATCGATGCAGCAGCTTTCATGCCTGCATCGGATTTGGTATTAAACAAGGGCAATGCGAACATAAACCCGAGTACTACCAGTGCAATGATTCTTACTTTTTTCATTGTTTTGTTCTTGTTTTTTGTTTAGAAAAATTTGATTTTTTTGATACGTTCAAGGGTGTCATCTGACGAGCCTTTACTTTTATCGGTGGTATCATCAACGGAGGTGAATTTCTCGGACTCCGTGAAAATGCTTATTGTTGGTGTGGCTGGGCAACTGCCACGGACTACACTAGAACCCTCAACTTCTTTGGCTTCCTTTACGGCCCAGAAATACCCGTATTCCTCGGCAACTTCTGGATTTATGGCCTGTGTAATGTATTGCTCGTAATTGTCCTTCTCTTCACGCATATACTTGGAATCCGTATTCGCACAAAGGACAAAATCAACGTAAATCATGCCGACTGAGTGATACTTCACATGGCCCTTCAGATAACGATCCTCCATCTCTGGATTGCGACCTGTGAATCTGACATCGTGCATTAAGATGTCTGTTTTGCCTTCAAAGTCCCAACCGATCGAGCGCCATGTTACTGTTTTAACATAGGTTTTAACTTCGTCTGGACCATCTGCGATAACCGCGTCCCAATCATTCATTCTGTGTAGATTCAAATGCAAAGGGTCTTTATTTGCCTTAACACTGCGATTGAATAACTTAGGTAAGTGAAGATCTAAATGGCTATCAATTACATTCGTTGCATTGATTGCGCACCGTGCAGTAGTTTTGCCCGTTCCTGCTCCATCCATTGCGGCAATACCAAATTCCTTTTGAACCTCTTTGTCTTGGATTTGATCAGGGGTAAAGTTTAACGAAAACCCATCCATAGGGGCTTTCATTACTGACTTCTTCGCACGAATTAACTGATTCATGTTCTTACGCAAGAAATCATATAATTGATCTTTATCTGCTCCGAAATTTGGTATTAAAATGCTCATTTCTTTACGATTTTACCGGACTTAACCGTTTTGGTTTTGTCCTTGATTATTTGTTTGATTTCCTTGTCCGTTAACTTGGTTGCTTTGCTCATTGGATTGAATTTTTAAGGCTTGTAATACCCCGGATTGAATCGGCTCCGGTAACTCCCAAAAGAATTTGTCTTTATTCTCTGTTTCCGATGTTGATTCAAGGTTTATCATGGCTTGGCCGTATGTGATAATGCCGGAAACAAGTTGCTGAAGTACCGGAACCGTTGAATTCTTACGCACATCCGAAGCCTCTTTTTTATCAGCCTGCAACTCAGGTACATGGCTGAAATCAATGGCGTATTCAACTCGATCACCGAATTCAACAAGGCCCTCTGTTAATTGCGATACATAGTATTCGCCTTCTGGTATTGCGGTATCCGTGTACAGTTTTTTACCAGCCTCATTGACGTTGTTGTATGTTTGGTTATCACTAAGACCAAGCAATGCCGGTGGATAGCCATACAATTCAGCTAGCGTAATGGTATCCTGTTTCTCCATCACATCATACTGCATTTCAGCCATTGAGAAACTAAGCGCCTGCCACTTTAAAGCCGACTTGACGGCCATAATCATTGACTTCGATTCCTTGGCCCCATAACGACTAGTTAGCCGCTTTTGGATCATTTCAATATCGGCAACGCTTGCTCCGAGTGACCCGGTATTATTACTGCCAGGATCAGCACTGATAATACCAGCCGGACGGTCCATTAATTTACCACGACCTGAGTAGTTCGTCATCAAGTTATTGATAGCCTGAGCGCCTGTAACCATTCTAGATTCAGGGATTATCAGGTTCCGGTATATATACGGATCCCGAATCAGAAACAAATCATCCTTGGGAATCTCAACACCATCAAAATAAACCTTTTCAATGAGGTCCGTTATTTGAGTCGCGCCGGAAAATATTGCGTTGTAATTAGGTTTCTGTACCCATTTCACGGAAACATACTCACCTGGTAATACCCAGGCCTCACCTACCGATTGCGCCCCGAGAAGTTCCAATTCCTCCATCCCTACCGGCTTAACCAATTTACAAATGGAATACCCGTAGATACTGCATTGAACAATATTCTGAAGATTGAATACTTCTTGCGTTTGGATGTAATTAGGACGTTCCAGTAGCTTCATGTACTTCATCTGCTGGCCTCCGGTGATCTCTGATCCACCGCCTTCGCGTCGTATGTATATCCTGCCATTAGTGATGGCTAGGGCTTTCTTTAGAATAACATAGGCCAAAGGAGGACACCCCTCTAAGGCCTTATGAATTTCTTCTTTGTTTTTGAATGAGTATGTGTAATTGTCGCCGAGAAGTAACTTACTGCCGATTGATTCTTCGAGCATATCGTTAAGCTCTGTCGGATTCAGCCCGGTTGGGTTCATCGTCGCTGAGTTAAGCCCCTTGAAGGCATCCCATGCACGACCTATTTTAGTGAATAAATTCGGGCCCAAAGCTGTTTTTGTTTATGCGCTCATGGCGCTGCTTTGGACTCTAGGTCCTATTGTGGCTCTAGGCCGTGAAACCGTTGATGTTCTTACATCTTGGGCATTTGATAGAAACCTTTGATTCTGGTTTCAACTCAACTTTTGCCAAGACCTTCAAACATTTATAACAGCGAAGTTCTTTGCTGTCGCTGGTTGGTTTCTTTTTCAAAAGTACTTTGTGCTGCAAAGTCATTTGAATACAAAAATAGTAATTATTTGAATTGTTGTGAAAAAATTATTTATTTGGTATTTGGCACGGAATCTGTGCCATCATTGTATGATGTGTTTTTTAATATTTTCTTCATGCACTTAAATTGGGTGTTTGTAGCTAGTTCGGCTTTCCATTTTTTATCAAAAACGCCAACTAGTCCAGTGCCATCTTTCCCTTGAAGTACTAAATCAAAAACTGCGTAAAAATACTCATTTTCTGGAAGTTTTACTTTTTCTTTTGGCTGCATCTTACTCCATTTTCTTAGAATGATTTGCCATATTGCCGCCAAATCAAGTTTTGAACTAGCTGTAACTTTAGCCATCACTTCATCCGCAATTCGCATTTTGTGGACTTCGTCGAATATGTCCAAAATAAACTGCTCCAAATATTTAATTCTTTCGTTTGCTGACTCTACATCAGTGCTATAAAAATCTGTTTTCATAGATAGCTTTTTTTCGACTATAAAATTACATCAAATATCCTCAAACTCCACATCTAACGGCTCCTTTTTTGTAAACCAGATACCTACAAAGTGAGTGCCAGTAACGGCTATTTCAAAATCAAAGTACTTTGAGAATTCAGCAGACCTGATATCGTTCTCCAGGTTATCATATAGGACCGATACAACGTATACACGTTTCTCGTTGGGTTTTAAATTACCCCATTGAACCAGCTTCCAGTTAATGATACTGATCGGATGCACCTCCTGCATGGCATAAAGTTAAGCAGAAAGTATGATATTCCGACTATAAGCAACGTATCTAATCCCGTTCATGTGGTGATCGTGTCCGTCTACAGGATTATCTGTAGGATTCCCGTTTTTGTCCAGCTCCCAACGGTAATCTACATACTCCGTCCAGATGTGTTCAGATTCGGCATCATCACATACATAAACTTCGTATTCATTCACCATATCGATACCCTCACGGACGGATCCCGCTGGCTTCCTGACTGCTACAGACGTAAACCCACGGAGTAACTGCGGGTACTTTCTTATGAGTTCGTCTGTCAATTCAGACTTGTCGAATCCGGTCCTTAGTGTGGTTATCCAATTCGGCTTGGCACTATCACAGAGGATGATTTCTTTTTCGGTAAATCCGAGTTGACACAATTTAATTCCGACTTCAAGTATCCCCATTGGCTTATAGTTAAGTCCTTGAATTGCCATGGTTCTTTTGTCCAGCTTAACCCTTCCTATTGCGCATTCGTCACTGGTTCCCCAATCAATGTAGTAGAATTCTTTGCCGCCAAAATTATTGAATTCAGATACCGTACACCTTTGCCATCCCTTGTGAATAAGTCCTCGGTTTCCGGATGGGATCAGACCGCAAACGTCTGTAAGGTAGTAGTCCTGATCCTTGCCGTCTTTGGCCTTCTCATACCGGTTAATAAACACTTCATTCAGGTTGTGTACATTCCCATGCCAATTTGTCCAGATGGATTCAATGCCGGAATCCGGAAGCGGTTCGGCCATGTAATAGCCCTCATGCTTTGTCGGAATCAACCGGTAATCGTCCCAGATGTAATGCCCCTTTGGGGGCGTGTTGAACATCTCAATTATTTGTATTTCAACGCCTTTTTTTCGGACGGAATCGATTAGCTTCCGTTTATCCTCTTTGGGAATTTCGTCGGCCTCTTCAATAAAAACATGGGTAAACCCCGCAATTGATTTCAGTTTTGCAGTTTGGGTTTTAGATGCCTTCACCCCCTTTGACGCTATTTCGTTGCCGGTCATCGTATGGGTGGCCCTCATGTGGTGATCCCTAAGTATGTACTGGCTTTCCCGATTACGGAAAGTAATGTTATCAATGAACCCTTGCCAAAGCGAATCCCTAACGTCGTCCTTAATAAAGCGGAGAAACAACACCCTGCAATAAGGTAAGGTACTGAGAAGATAATCAGCGTAGTCCATGGCGTGATGGGACTTACCGGAACCACGCCCACCCCATAGCTGCCACCTGAAAGGCTTTGTTGTGTAAAGCCTCATAAATGGGTCATTCACCCCGACGATACCACTGTTCAACATTACATCCCTGACTGGCTCGGGAATCTTTAGTAGTGTCGAATATTCGCAGGGTACTAATGTCATTGTTTCTTTGTGGCCTCTATGATTTCCATGGCATCGGCCAGGCTCATGGTCTGCTTAGGCTGCTCCAATGGGGTTCCATCTGGATTTGTCGGGGCTACTTTGGTAACACCGTCAACGCCTATCATCTTAGCCAAGTCACGAAGCGCATCGATCTTGGGATTCAACCTAAATTCTGTTGTTGTAGAGGTGCCAAATTCTGATTCCCTGATCGTTGTTTTAATCGACGCCAGAGCTGCGGTTTTTTTCTTTGCGACCTTCTTTATATCCTTGACTACATTACCCTCTTCGATGAAGTCAGTTACATTGGCAAACCCTATGTTTATGAGTTCCTGAGCAATCTCCATGGCTCCAATTCCAAGCCGTGCCCCTATGTCCCGCTTTAATGACTCTATGTATTTGGAAATATTTGGATTAGCAAGTAGGTAAGATGAATAAGAATTTGCGTTGCTGGCATCATATCCGGCCAGTTTTGCGGCCTTGGTACCATTGAATTTGGCTTTGCCGACGTAGTGCATACAGAACAGCTTTTGCCTGTCTGTAAGCGAATCAGTTACGTCCTCGAAGTGAAACGGGTTTGGTATTTTGTCTGCCATATCATTCACTTTGTATTTCAAAGCAAAGATAGGAATAAATTTCTTTCTTAGTGCCACAAGGGTTTTTGGTTCCATTAACAAAATAAATTAGAAAAAAGTATTGCAATATCAAAAGTAGGTGTATATTTGCATTAGAAAACATAAACGAAACACCATGAAAACAATAGCAAAGACACCAGAAAACAACGCAAAAGTTAACGCTTTAAGAAAAGTAGCTGATACAAAATGGGCCGGGTCTGTTACTGGCAACAATTTAAGCGATTTATTAACCGGCTTAAATCTTCAAACATCTAACTCAGGATGGTATAACCCTTATGCAATTAAAATAAATGGAATAACAGGTTACTTTATGATTAACCAAGATGGTTCAATTTTCTGTGAAGCGCGTATTGTAAAAGAAACTGAAACAACGTATCGTGTCGAATGGATGACAATGAGCGCATGGTACGAATTTGAAAACCTTTACAGCAATTTTTTAAATGGAAACTAATACTAAAAAACAAAGCCGGGGCGGTAGTCGTCCCGGTTCTGGTCGCAAAAAGAAAGAGGCCACGGAAACAACGAGCTTTAGGATTAATTCAGAAGCCTTGGCAATATGCCGCAAGAGATACGGGCGCAAGATCAATGCCAAAGTGAATGAATTTATAAAGGATTTGGCCAGTACTACTCCCAATACCCCCAATTTACTAATTCGTCAAAAGTGATTTGTTTGTGTAATTCTAAATTGTTTTCCATTTTTAATTATTTGCCGTCGCTAATAATGACAAAGTATTTATTCGGTTCAGTTCCTAACCAAGTACAAACCTTTCCTAAAGTTTCTACATCAGGCAGTTTTGACTTTTCGAGCCGTGACAATGTAGCCTTTGAAATTCCAATTTGTTTACAGGCTTCATCCATTGACATATCATTTTCAATGCAACGCTTTGTGATTAAATCTTTTTTAAGTTCTTGTGCTTTGTATTCCATTTTTAGTTTTTTTGTGAAGAAACGGCATCCACTAACTACTACTTACAATATGGCGTCTGTTTTTGTTGTTGGTCTGGTTGAGCGTTAGCGGCAATGCTAATCCAAGACTCCAGCCAACCAAATAGGACAAAATATAAGCCAGTACAAAAATCGGTCTTGTAAACTGACAGCTAAGTTGTCTTTACCTATTGTTTTGCAATCATTCCTCCAAATCAAATAGAATGGGATAAAAAGAACGATTTGCAACAATACACATATTAATATTTTGTTCATTTTGTTTAAATTTGTGAGAAGCGCAGCACCTAACAGCACATAGTCAATAGTTGCCAGAAACTTCTCGGTTAATAATTAAGTTCTTACTTTGGCGCCCCCACATACCCCGTCGTCTTGATTCGGCATCGCAAAATCTTGTTTGAGTAGATGTAGTGTTTCATGGTTATTGTTTTGCGGGTTTACAATCAGGCACGATTTTAACTCTGACATACTTTGTATTCTCAACTTGACAAATGCCAATGGTATCCCAATGCACGCCGTCGAATGAGCCTTGAAGTATTGCGCTTTCGGGCTTTAGTTTTGATTCAAGTATCTCAATCTTTTTTTTAAGTTTCCAAACCAATGAATCCTGTAAAGTAATTGCTCGGTTCTTTAACTCAATCAGTTTTCTTTGCTGCTCAATGTGCTTGTCCTGCATGGTTACGGCAATCATAGCGGCAACAAGCGCAGCCATAAATAGAAATGTTAGTGGATAGTGTTTCATGGTATTTATGATTTTTTATTTTCGTTAATATCTGGCATCAGAACTTCTGAGGGTAGGTATTTTGTTTGAATTTCCTTCATTATCTCCCGTTCCGCTTGCTCACAAAGTATATCAATGCGACATCGTTTGTCGTCGCCTACGTTGACATGGTTAACAAGATGGTCGGTTATGGCCTTGCGGATTATTTGTTGGATGGGCATGGTTAGTGATTTTTCATTTTATTACTCGGCAATATGGTTTTAAAATAGACGCAATGGAGTGCGTCTAGCGGAGCGTTATAGGCAATAGGGCAGACGTTCTTCGTTTCAACATTTGTGGAAGAAAAAAA
>ERZ724522.1038-NODE-1038-length-15896-cov-4.930055_pt1 | contig 15896 bp, 14 predicted proteins | sample MGYA00376055_ERZ724522 | MGnify/ENA primary metagenome ERZ724522 (study PRJEB28724, sample SAMN07190884) | wastewater metagenome | isolation source: effluent of sewage treatment plant in Hong Hong | place: Hong Kong | collected 2016-03-17 ... | reverse complement strand
GCCGCCCCGCCGCCGGCGCGCGGCGAGGGGGTCACCGGCGAGCGCAATGCGGAGGAGCGTCGCGAGGATCGGGCCCCGCCGCGTGAGGAGCGGGAGCCGCCGCGTCGTTACGAGGACGAGGAGGACCGGTTCCGGAAGGGCGACCTCGCGAAGGTCGAGTCCCGGCTCAACTCGCTGGAGGCCGAGAACCGCAACCTCAAGGCCCAGCTCGCGAAGGTCGGCAGCGGCCCCGCTCCCGCCAAGGGCTCCCTGCGCGTCGTCGAGAAGGCGGGTGACGGGACCCTCGGCAAGGGGGTCGACATCCAGGCCGAGGCGGAGCGCCTGGAGAAGATGTCCCCCGAGGATCGGGCCCTCGAACTGACCCGCATCTCTCACCGCAATCCGATCGTCAAGATCGGCTGATCCATTCCCCCATACCCCGCCCCGGTGGGGCGGGTGCCACATCCCCTTAGGCAAGAGACCAACGAGCGGCGCCATTCGGCGCCGCTTTCTTTTTGGAGCGTCCAATGAGCGTTGCCGAAACCCTGGCTCTGGTGAAGCAGGCGTATGCCGCCCCCGACACCGGCCTCCAGAAGGCGTGGACCCAGTCCGCGAGCCCCACGACCGGCCTGACCTTCTACGACCTGGAAGCGCCGGCGAAGACCCTCTATCCGGTGATCACCCCGCTCCGGAACGAGATCCCCCGCGTCAACCAGCAGAACGCCGGTATCCAGGCGAACTGGCGCGCGATCACGGCGATCAACGCCAACAACCTGTCCGCCGGCGTCTCCGAGGGCAACCGTGGCGGCGTCATCCAGACGACCGTCACCGAGTACCTCGCGGCCTACCGGGCCCTCGGCCTGGAAGACTACGTGACCATCGAGGCGGAGCTGGCCGCCCAGGGCTTCGACGACGTCAAGGCCCGGGCCGCGCAGGGCCTGCTGAACTCGATGATGATCTACGAGGAGAAGACCATCCTCGGCGGCAACTCCGGGCTCGCGCTGGGCACCACCCCGACGCCCTCGGTGTCCGATGTGGCGACCGGCGGCTCGCTGTCGCCGAACACGACCTACAGCGTGATCTGCGTCGCGCTGACCATGGAGGGGCTGGCCAACGCCAACCTGACCTACGGCGTCCAGGCCCTCGTCTCCCGCACCAACGCCGACAACTCGACCGACCAGTACGGCGGCGGCGCGGCCCGGCAGTCGGCGGCCGGCACCGTCACCACGGCCAACGATGGCAACACGACGCACAAGGTCCGCGCGTCGGTCACCGCCGTTCGCGGCGCCTTCGGCTATGCGTGGTACGTGGGCAGCGCGGGCTCCGAGCGCCTGGAGGCGATCACGACCATCAACTCGGTCGAGCTCTCCTCGCTCGCCGGCACCGGCCAGCTGGCCTCGGCGCTGCCGCTGTCCGACTACAGCAAGAACATGCTGGTGTTCGACGGCCTGCTCTCCATGGCGGCGCAGTCGGCCATGGGCGCCTACTACGCCACCATGGCCACCGGCACGGCCGGCACGGGCACCGGGCTGACGGCCGATGGCGCCGGCGGCATCCAGGAGTTCGACACCGCGCTCCAGTACCTGTGGGACAACCTCCGGCTCTCGCCGAACGAGATCTGGGTGTCCTCGCAGGAGATCAACTGGATCCGGAAGAAGATCCTGACCGGCGCCTCGAACGCCGCGCAGCGCTTCGTCTTCGCGGCCAACCAGAACGGCCTGATGGGCGGCACGGTCATCAAGGGCTACACCAACCCGTTCACGATGTCGACGGAAGGGGAGTTCCTCCCGATCCGCCTGCATCCGAACATGCCGGCCGGCACCGTCCTGATGACGACCAAGAAGCTGCCGTATCCTCTGTCGAACGTGACCAATGTCATGCAGATGAAGATGCGGCGCGACTACTATCAGGTCGAGTGGCCGATGCGTAGCCGAAAGTACGAATACGGCGTCTACGCGGATGGCGTCCTGCAGCACTTCTTCCCGCCTTCGATGGCGGTCATCACCAACATCGCGGCCCAGTAGGATCGCGAACGAATACTTCCGAATACTTCGGAAGTCCTCTGACCTCCCACCGGGCGCTCCTCCCCTTTCCTGCGCTCGGCACCTCGCCCCGCCGGTGACCCCGGCGGGGCATTCTTTTCCAGGAGAACGGGATGCCATGGCTCGCTCCCCCCGGCATGCGCTCCTTCGGTCATGCCGGCATCACCCACACGGCCGTCGAGGTCGAACCCGGGATCTTCATCTTCGACATTCCGGGCCCGATTTCCCCCGCCGATCAGGAGGCCATGATCGCGCATGGGCTGACGCCCGCGCCGCTCTCGACGCCGCCCTCTTTCTCGCCGCCCTCGCCCACGCCCTCGCCGGCGGATGTTGGCGCGCCGCCGCTCGCCCATGAGCCGGCGCCGCCCGCCGAAGTCCGAGAGCCGCTGCCGCCCTCCGGCTGGGCCGAGGACGACATCGACACCATGCCCGAAGATCGCCTCCGGAAGGTCGCCGACATCATCGACATCAAGGTCGACGGCCGGTGGTCGGAGGCGCGGCTGCGCATGAACCTCGCGGCCGCGCTGAAGGAGCGCGGGCTTCTCATCCCGGCGGGAGAATAGGCGATGGCCGCCGGCGATCTGGTCACCCTTCAGCAGGTGAAGGACTGGCTGAGCATCACCGACTCGTCGAAAGACGCGATGCTCACCACGCTGATTTCGGCGGCCTCCAAGGCCATCCAGAACTACATCGGCCGCGACCTGACCTACTCGACGCTGATCGACGAATGGCGCGACGGCGGTCACCGTGACCGCATGATGCTGCTTCGCGCGCCGGTCGACACCGTCACCTCCGTGGAGGTGGACGGCATCGTCATCCCGGCCGCGACCAGCGTCACCGGCGTCGGGTGGCGCAGCCGCGACGATTCCGTCATCCTGGTCGGCCACACCTTCTCCCGCGGCAAGGGCAACGTGCGGATCGTCTACTCGGGCGGCTACCAGACCATCCCGGCGGATCTGCAGCAGGCCGCGCTCCTCACCGTCTCCGCGTTCTATACCTCCAAGGGCGTCGACCAGAACCTGTCGTCGGAGGCCGTCCCCGGGGTCTGGAGCGGCAGCTACGGCGGAACCGGGAACAGCAGCGGCGTCGGCTCCATCCCCGGCGCAGCCAGAAGCCTCATCGACCTTGGCGGCTATGGGCGCTTCGTCTGGGGCAGCTTCCCATGACCGATCTCGACGACCGCCTCCGGGGGCGCGTCCAGGCGATCACCGAACGCACCGGCACCACCATCACATACCGGCGCATCACCCGATCGAGCGGCCCGGCGCCGCTGCAGAACCCGCCCATCGGCCGCCTGACCGGCTGGACCGCCGGGGCCACGGCCAGCAGCGGGCTCACCTCTCTGCCGATCCAGGCCGGCAGCGGCGTCGTCGGCCGCATGGTGGCGGGCGACCAGATCTCCTTCCCCGGGCACGGCCCATACACGCTCGCGACCATGACGTCGGCCAGCGCCGGCGCGTTCGTCGCGACGATCACCACACCGACCACGGAGGGGCTGACCATCGGCGACCCCGCCACGGTGACGTGGTCGGGCGACACGCAGATCCTGGCCCGCATCTCGGCGTTCCCGCGCCGGCTCGTGGACGGGAACTTGATCCTGGCGACGGACCTCCAGGTGGTCGTGCCCGCGACGCAACTGCCGGTGGCGCCGGTCGCGCTGCTCGACCAGCTGGTCATCGGCGGCGTCGTCCATATCATCGTCAGTGCCCAGCCGGCCTATGTGCAAACCCAGGTCGGCCTCTGGAACATCCAGGCGAGGGTCGCGTGAACAAAGACCTTGTCCGGCAGAACCGCGTCGCGCGTGCCATCGAGAAGTTCTCGCCGCGCGCCGCGCGCGCCTATGAGGCAACCATCCGCAAGCGCGCGGCCATGAACCGGGAGTTCGCCGCCATCCAGGCCGGCGATGCCCGCCCCGAGATCAGCAAGAGCGAGGACACCCCATGAGCGATCGGTTCTTCGGGCAGGCCCCGGGCTTCGATGCCCTGGCGGCGACGGAGGCGTACGTCATCACGCCGGCGGACGATGTCGTGCTTTCCCGCATCCCGCGGGGGATCATCGCAGAGACGACCGGTCGTGTCCGGATGACGCTGCAGCGCGGTGATGTCGCCGTGTTCTTCCCCGTCGTGGCGGGCACGCTCTATCCCGTGCGGCCCAAGATCATCCATTCCACCGGCACGACCTCCACCACGCTGCTTGGTATCGAGTAGCCGTGGCCGTCGACTTCGCCATCAACGTCCGGCAGTGGGTCGAGAAGGCGAAGGGAAACGTCGACGCGGCCACCTACGCCGTCGGCGAGGCGCTGGTCGCGCGCGTGAAGGAGTTGACCCCGGTCAAGACCGGGTATCTCCGGTCGAGCTGGCAGTTGGTGAATGAGCAGCAGAGGAGCGCGCTGCGGAACGCCGTCCAGGAAGCCGCCTCGTCGTTTGCCGGGGAAATGGCCGGGCAGCTTGCGGATCAGGCGCTGAGCAAGTTCGGCGGCACGCGGATCGGAAGGATCGTGCGGCTGGGCGGCAAGTTCGTGGCCGAGAAGGGTGCCGGCCGCGCGCTCTCCGGCGAGCCGACACTCGAAGGCAGCCTGCTCGGCACGGCCTTCGGCATGGCCGGTGGCGCCATCGCCGGTGCGTTCGGCACCGCCACCACGGCCGTCGGTGGCTTCGCCACGGCCGCGGCGGGCAATGCCTTCGGCACCGCGCTCGGGACCTACATCGGCGACACGTTTCTCGCGGGCAGCGTCTCCCAGTTCGTCCGCGGCACGCCGCTGGAGCCGATCGCCAACATGATCGGCACGACGAGCCGCCTCGGCGAAATCGTCTACATCGTCAACGCGGCGCCGTATGCGCGCCGGATCGAGTACGGCTTCGTCGGCAAGGACGCGCTTGGGCGCCAATACGCCTACCGCGGCGTCGGCATGATGCAGCAGACGATTTCCGAGGCGCCATCGATCGCCGAGCAGGTGCTGGCCAAGTTCAACGGGTGACGCCATGGGCACGATGCAGAACATCTACCGCGCCCTCAGCGACCGCTTGCTGACCGCCGGGTTCCCGACCGACGACATCGCGTGGCCCAACGCCCCCTATACGCCCGTCCAGCAGCGGCCGTTCCTCTCGGTCCAGATGTCCGGCTACAACCGGCGCCCCATCGGCCGCGGCGCGAACGCCACGATCGAGCACCGCGGCACCTACCAGATCAGCGTCTATCACCCGGCCGGAACGGGGATGGACGAGGTCGCCGCTGCGGTCGACACTCTGGTCGACCACTTCCGGCGCGGGGAGACCCTGACCTCCGGCGGAAGCAACGTCTTGATCGAGGTCCCGTCGCCGACGGCGCCGCTCATTCAGAGCGACTGGGTGCATGTGCCCGTCGTCGTCCAGTGGATGTGCTACGAATACCCTTGAGGATGCGATGAAGACCTACAGTGTCCTGAAGTCGTTCGAGTGGCCCGGCCGACCGCGGCGCCCCGGCACCAGCTTCTACGAGTACCCGGCCGGGTCCACGCAGGCGTTCAGCGAATGGCCCCCCGCCGACCGCGAGCAGATCGTCGCCGCCCACATCAAGAGCGGCCACATCGCCGAAATCTCGTCCGCTGCGGCCAACCCCGGCATCCCGGACCCGGCACTCGTCGTGCCGGCGCCCGCGCGCCCGCCCCGCCTCCCGGCGTCGCTGCGGCTGCGCTGACCAGACACGGCGTGTAGCCCGCGCCGGCAGAACCGAAAGCGCCGCCTGGGCAACGGCGCCCCGGACCGTCGTGAGACGGACCTGTCCCTCAGATGGAGCCCGCTATGGCTATCGCAACCGGCATTGGCAAGAGCCTCTACTACAAGAAGGAGTCGGCCCTGAACACGGCGCCCGGCATCACGGGCGCCCAGGACCTCCGCCGCGTCACCTCCGACCTCAACCTGCAGAAGCAGACCTACCAGTCCCAGGAGATCCGATCGGACTATCAGATCGCCGACTTCCGGCACGGCGCGCGCTCGGTCGGCGGGACCATCAACGGCGAGCTGTCGTGCCTGACCTGGACCGACTTCATGGCCGCGGCCTTCCGCAAGGCGTGGGCGGCCGGCGGCACGACGACCTCGTCCGGCGTCACGGCCAGCTCCTCGGCCCCGCACTTCACCCGCGCCACGGGCTCCTGGATCACGGACGGCTTCAAGGTCGGCGACGTCGTCCGGGTCACCGGCTTCACCAGCGCGGCCGCGAACAACAACCGCAACTACCGCATCACGGCGCTCACGGCGCTCAACATGACCGTGGCGGACATGAACGCGACGACGGCCACGGTGGCGGCGGAGGCGGCCGGCGGCGCCATCACGGTCTCCGTGGTCGGCAAGAAGCTGTGGGTGCCCAGCACCGGGCACACGGACGACAGCTTCTACATCGAGCACTGGCACCGCGACATCAACCAGTCGGAGCGGTTCGGCGGCTGCAAGGTCGCCCAGATGGCGCTCAACCTGCCCGCCACCGGCATGGCGACCATCGCGACGTCCTTCATCGGCGTCGACATGGCGACCGACACGAGCAGCTACTTCACCCTCCCGACCAGCCCGACCACCACCGGCGTGCTCGCGGCGGTGAACGGGCGGCTCCGGATCGGCGGCACCGACATCGCCACGGTGACGGGCCTCTCGCTCAACATCAACGGCAACATGAGCAACGGGCAGGTCATCGGCTCGAACGTCACCCCCGACATCTTCGAGGGCCGGTTCATCGCCAGCGGCCAGTTCGCGGCCTACTTCGAGGACGGCGTCCTGCGTGACAACTTCCTCAACGAGGACGAAATCTCGCTCCACGCCTACCTGACGGCCACGAACGCGGTCAACAGCCCGATCATGGCCATCACGCTCCCGCGCATCAAGCTCGGGACGGCGCCCGTCAACGATGGCGAGGGCGGCCTGATCCGGACCTACGACTTCCAGGCACTGAAGAACGTGAGTGGCGGCGCGTCGGCCGACTCCCTCGACACGACCGTCTCCATCCAGGATTCCGAGGTGCCGTAATCGGCTTGGCGTCGCCTTCGCGGGCGGCGCCGAGTGGACCCCGGCGCGCGTCTCAGGGGGAGCCGCGCCGGGGTCTATCCCCCTGATCCCCCGCCAAGGTAGAGATCATGACCTTCGACTTTTCCCTCCTCGACACCAAGACCCCCATGGAGAAGCCGGCGCGGATGACGGTCGTCGACCCGAAGACGCAGATGCCGGTCACGCTCGAAGACGGCCAGCCGCTCTACATCGAGCTTCTCGGGAGCGACTCCGAGGCCGTCCGCAGCCAGGAGCACGCCATCCAGGACGACCGCATGGAGAAGAACCGCCGGACCGGCCGGACCTTCCTCACCTCGCGTGAGGTCGATGCCGAGCAGAACGAGATCCTGGTGGTCGCCACCCGCGGCTGGAACATCCCCTCCATGGACGGGCAGCCCTTCCCCTACTCTCCCGAGAACGCCCGTCGCCTCTGGAACGACCCCCGCTTCCAGCGGGTGGCGCAGCAGGCCCGCATCTTCATGGGCACGCTGTCGAATTTCGTGAAGGCCTGATCTCCAGGATCGCAGAGTACGCAAAGCACGAGTTCTCGCTGAACCATCCACAGCCGGACGGCGCCCCGCTTCGGGAGCACCTTCTGGCTGTGGAGCGGGCCACCGGGAAGCGCCCGAAGGAGCTGGATGGGCCGGACCTTCCGCCCAACACCGGCTACCTGTGGGACTGGTTCATGGATCTCACCGCGGAGCGGCACTTCGAGGAAGGAGTCCCGCTCCCGTTGACTTCCCAGCAGATCGAGTCGTGGGCGAGAATGAACCGCGTGTCCTTGCGGCTCTGGGAGTATCGGGCGCTACGCCGGCTTGACGCCGAGTTTCGGGCCGATGCGATCAAGGTGGCCAACGACCGGGCGCGGGCTGCCGCGAACAAGCAGAAGGCTTCGTCGTCGGTTGGCATGACGATCGGTATGGGTGGGGGTGGCCGATGGTAGATATCGCAACGCTCGGCTTCTCCATCGACTCCTCCCAGGCGGGGAGCGCCGCGACCAATCTGGATCGCCTTTCGCAGGCGGCCACGAATGCGGAGCGCTCCTCGTCCCGCCTGGAGCAGGCGAACCAGTCCATGGGCCGGGCCCTCGCCATGCTCGTCCAGGGCCAGAACCAGCAGATCCAGCTCATGGAGCGCATGGTCCAGGCCCAGGTGAAGATGGCCGAGCGCACCACCTCCACCACCCGGACGGTGGCGGACATGGCGCGCGGCATGGACGTCGCGGCAAAGTCCATGGGCTCGCTGAGCGCGTCCATGGACACCTTTGTGACGGCCGCGGACAAGGCCTGGAAGGCGGCCGAGCGCCTGGATGACGCCTTCGACTCCATGTGGTCGGCCATGGGGGTCGCGAGCGGCGGCGGGAACTCCAGGCTGAGTAGCATCTCCAAGGACATGGAGGATCTCGGCCGCGTCACCGGCACGACGGCCACCGAAATCCTGTCGACGAACCGCGCCATCGATCAGCTGAAGCTGGGGGTCGACCAGTCGGTCGCGTCGTTCCAGCGCGTCAACCAGATCATCTCGGACAGCAGCGAGCGGACGAAGGCATACAAGGAGCGGATCGAGGCCTACATCGGCTCGATCAAGGGGCTCTCCGGCGGCGAAGTGACCGCCCGGCTCGTGACCGCCTTCAATCAGACCGCCGACAGCGCCCAGAAGACCGCCGACGCGATGATGCTGCTCGGCGTTCGGGGCAGCGAGGGGCTGAAGAAGCTGAGCGAGGCCGGGAAGCAGGTCTACTCGGACGAGATGAAGCGCCTCGACCAGCTGGAGGCGGAGCTGATCCGCCGGCAGCGCCGCAACGAGGCCGCGCTGAAGGAGATGCAGGAGAAGGAGGCCGAGCGGCGGAAGGGGCTCGGCATGGTCGGCCGGGTGATCGAGGACATCCCCATCGTCGGTTGGGTCGCCGGCATGCTGGGCGCCGATACTGCGGCCACCGCGGCGACCAGCTTCATCGACAAGATCCTCATCAACCCGATGAAGGAGTTCTTCAGGATCAGCGATGAGGGGCGGATGAAGATGGCCCTCATCTGGCAGGAGTCCAGCCGCATCTGGAAGGAGTCGCGCGGGTTCTTCGGGTCGATCGCCGGCGCCTTCGAGGCCCTCTACAACCAGTTCAGCGGCATGATCAAGCTGGCGGCCGGCACCTATGAGGTGACCGTCGGCGCCGGCGACAACCTCGGCCAGTTCTCATCCCTCAGCGAGGCCCTCGAAAAGGGGAAGCTGCAGAAGCGCATCAACCCGACCGAATCCGAGATCAAGATCGGTCAGCAGTTCATGGGGCAGTTCGACGAGACGCTGTCCGCCACGCTGAAGTTCAACGAGACGCAGCGGGTCGCGAACGAGCTGTTCGAGAAGGGCGTGATTGGCGCCAACGATCTCGCCAAGGCGCTGTTCGAGGCGGGGCAGCAGTATACCCGCACGACCGGTAACGCGAACCTCTTCATCGAGGGACTGCGGAAGACGGCCTCGAACGAGAACTCCGAACTGAAGAAGGCCGCCGACCAGATTGCCGCCGACGCGGAGGCGGTCCGGAAGAAGATCGCCGACCTGCGCGCGGCCGCGGCGGATCTCGGCGACACTTCCGGACTTCTGGAGTCCGAGCGCGCGCGCCTCGCCCGCGTCCAGGCCGAGCAGGCTGGGCCTCGCCTGCTCGACCTCGAAGACCGCGCGAAAATCCTCGACGACATGGCGTGGATTCGCCAGATGGAGGCGGAGGCGGTCCGGCAGGTCAACCAGTGGCAGGTCGAAATTCGGGCCGGCGCCGTGCCGGAGGCGGTAATCAAGCAGACAGAGGCACTCAAGCTCCAGGCGGCCGAGATCGACATCCTCGCCGAGTCCCTCGCCCAGTACGGGGCTGCCGGTGAGGATGCGGCCAAGCGCACGACGGCGATTTTCCAGCAGATCCGAAAGGAGCTCGGAGACGATGCTGCCGCCGACTTCCTGAAGGGCCACGAAGTCCCGGCGATGCTGAAGGAGTGGGCCGACGCCCTCGACAAGGTCGCCGAGCGGACCAAGGCACTTCAGGTCCAGCGCGCCGTCATGAGCGAGGAGCGCGAGGCCGAGAAGATCCAGATCACCCTCAACGCCTACAAGCTCGGGCCGGCCGCCATCGCCGAAAACGAGCGGGCGATGAAGCTGCTGACGATCGCCAACAACCTCGGATACGAGAGCTTCCAGAAGCTGTCCGAGCTTTTCCCGACCTATGCCAATCGCCTGCGCGACGCGGCGGATGCGGCGGCGAGCGCCAAGGTCGTCATGGAGGCGACGTCGGCTGCGGCAGCCGCCGCCCGCAACGCCGCGGCCGCCGCCGATGTCGCCAATCTCGGGCCGATGGATCCCGCGCGCATGGAGCGCGAGCGCATCCGACTGGAGGTCGATCGCGCCGCCCGCGAGCGGATGGAGAAGCTGCCGGCGTACGACATCGGCGGCCGGCTTGCGATCGAGGAGCAGCGCCGAAAGGAGGAGGCCTCCCGGCTGGAGCAGCAGGAGTCCGAGGCCAGGACCCGCGCTAACACAGCCCTCTACCAGCGACAGCTGCAGAACGACATCGCGCGGGCGCAGGCCCGGGTGGCAACGGCCGACCCGGGCGTGCAGCAGGCGGCAGCGGCCCGGATCGACTTCGTTCGCGGGCAGATGATGGAACGGGTGCGGACCGAGCAGGATCTTGCGCGCGCCCACGAGGTCCTGGCCGGAAAGACCAAGCTCCTCACCGAAGAGGAGCAGAAGGCCTATCGGGTCTACCTCGACACCGCGCGCATCAGCCGCAGCACCGAGATCGCCAAGTATGCGGACGGGCTGGAAAAGGCCACGGAGGCGGCGCGCCTCCTGGCGGAGGCCGAGGGCATGGGGCCGGCCTATGCGCGCGCGGCACAGGCGCAGGTGCGGATCTCCCAGGCCCCGGGTGACGTCAAGGAGATCACGCGCGCCAACGAGATCAAGCGGGAGCTCGTCGAGATCAGCCGGCTCGTCGGCCAGTTCGAGGGGCAGGCCAAGGCGGCCGAGAACATCTCCGACGCCTACTTCCAGGCGATTGCGAATGGGGCCGCGACGGTCCAGGAGCTCTCCCTTGAGCAGGAGAAATACAATGCCGTGCTCAACATCGGGCACAGCATCACCGGCGACTCCGCGGAACTGGAGAGGGCGCGCGCGGAGGCCATCACCGCGGCGGCGGCGGCCATCGACCGCAAGACCATCGCCGAGGGGCGGTCGCTTACGGTCCAGCAGCAGCTGAAGGCCGCCTTCGACCTGGAGAACCTGAAGGCATACAACGCGGCCCTGATCGCCGGCGGCGCGGCCATGGGTGAGCATCTCCAGAACACCCAGCGGAACGCCGTTGCGCTCGCCAACTACAAGACGACCTACGACAAGCTGGAGCCGAAGGAGCAGGAGCGCGTCAAGACGTTGGTCGCCACCAACACCGCGCTGGAAGCGCAGCAGCGGGTGACCGAGGCGCTGAACGCGCTGCAGCGAGATCGCGACAACCTCGAATACCTCCGCGCCGAGATCAACCTCGTCGGCGCCAGCCGGCGCGAGCGCGAGATCACGCTCCAGACCATCCGCCTGCAGCAGGAGGAGCAGCACGATCTCAATCGATACATCGGGCAGGAAGGGGAAGAGGTCGAGAAGTCGCGCCAGAAGATCCGCGACGCCTACGCCGAGCGGCGCCAGCTGGTCGCGGACACCGTCGACGCCCAGATGCGCAAGCAGGATCTGGAGCGCGAGGCGCAGGTCTGGCAGGACATCTGGAAGAACGCCTTCACCGGCATCCAGGGCGCCTTCTCCAGCTTCTTCAGCGAGATCCTCAACGGCGGCGTCAACACCTGGGAGCAGCTGGCCGACAGCCTGAAGCGGATCATGTTCCAGGTGATCGCCCAGATCACCGCAGCCATGATCTTCCGGCCCGTCATCGGCAACATGCTGAACGGGATGGGGGCCTCCTACGACTTCATGTCGTCGGTCGGCCTCGGCTCGTTCTCCAGCGGTGCGCCGGCCGGCGTTTCGACGGGGTCGTCCGGGTTCAGCCTGCCTGGGTTTGGTGGCGGCGACATGATGGGCCGGATGCTCGGCCCCGGCTTCTCGAACTGGTACAACACGCCGTGGTTCCAGGTCGGCGGCACCACGCCGCAGGCCGTGACGGCGAGCGGGGCGGCGATCGGCGAAATCGGCGGCGCCACGGGAACGGCGGGATTTGGGCAGGCCGGGTTTTCGTTCGGCCCCTCGAATATACTCCCCGTCGCCGGCGCCGGCCTGTCGATCTACAACGCCATCCAGAACCCCAACGTGGGCACCATCGGCGGCGCTGCCCTGACCACGGGCGGCGCCATCGCCGGCATGATCCCGTCACTGTCGTTCCTCGGTCCCTACGGCCTGATCGCCGGCGGCATCCTGTCGCTGCTCGGCAACACGCTCTTCAAGAAGAAGCCGTCGAACCTCGGGGCGGAATACAGCTTCAACCTGGACGAGGAGTTCACGACCCAGTTCGAGGGCACTAAGCACCCCGACCAGATGGCGTTCGTGAAGAGCTTCGCGGACCCGCTCCAGGACCTGATCACGGACATGGAGCGCCGCTATGGCGTGACGCGCCGAGCGGACGCGACCATCGGCACGACGTATGGCCGGAAGGAGGGGTCGAACTTCTTCTACGATGCCGGCCCGCGCGACGGCGGGATCGAGGGGCGGCAGGTCTTCCAGTTCGACCCGGAAAGCGAAGAATCGACCACTGCGGCCCTCAATCAGCTGACGGTGGCCTTCCTCAAGGACGCGGACTGGACCGGCATTGGCCAGCGCATCGGCGAGCGCGCCGCGGCGGACGTCTCCATCGCACTGGAAAATTCGGCGGCGGACACGGTCGAGGCGCTGCTCTCGGACGTCGACTTCGCGGCGCAGTTCAGTACGCTGGTCGACATCGGCACCGGGGCGCTGACGCCGCTGGAAGCGGCCTTCTCGCGGGTCGAGCAGCAGGGCGCGGCCGCCGGCCAGCAGCTGGCCATGCAGATCGAGGACTTCTACCAGCGGGCCAAGGACCTCGGGCTCGGCACTGAGGAGATGGCCAACGGTCTGACCGGCGCCCAGAACGCCACGCGGGGCTTCATCGACAGCCTGTTCGAGATCCCGGGCTCGCTCGACCCGATCGCCTCGACGACGGCGATGGTCAAGGCGCAGTTTGATGCGCTGACCCCGACGCTCCTGAGCTTCGGGTACACGCTGGAGCAGGTGGGCACCATCGTCGACCAGCAGATCGCGCTGGCCACCCAGGCGATCCGGCAGGCGCAGATCAACGCCCAGGTCAACATGGAGTCGATGCTCGGCGCCGCGCTGGATCCGAACTATCGCATGCCGGCCGACACGCTGCTCTACAACGCGGTCGGCTACAAGTTCAACATCGGGCCCGGCGGCGGCCCCTTCTCGCCGCTGGCCGACGCCATCAACCGTGCCGCCGCCGGCGACGCTGGGGCGCTCCAGGAGGTCTACAACCGCCTCCAGGCCAACATCGGCAAGTCGGCCGCCGGGATCGGCGGCATCAACTATCAGGTCATGACCCAGCAGGAGGCGGCGAGCATCTTCTCGACCGTCTCGCAGTGGTTCACCTCCCGCGATCCCGCTCGACAGCAGCAGACCGGCAGCTCCGGCATCTCCAGCGGCGGTGGGAGTGGTGGTGGTGGTGGTGGTGGCAGCAGTGGCGGATCCGACACCTCCGAGCAGCAGCGGCTGCTGCGCGAGCAGATCACTGCCCTCAACAACAACAGCCGCGAGCTGTCGAACTGGGCCAACCAGTTCGGGCGTATGGCGGTCGCGCTGCTCGACTACCGCAAGTCGCTCCTTCTCGGCCCGCTCACGCCGCTCACGCCGTTCGAGCAGTACGAGGAGGCCAACAGGCAGTTCGAGGATGCGCTGGCGCGGTCGCGGTCGTCCGACAAGGAGACCGCCATCAAGGGGATGGACGACCTCCGGACGTCCTCTCAGAACCTCCTCGAAAAGAGCCGCGCCTACTACGCCTCGGACGAGCGCTACCAGCAGGACTTCGACCGGGTGCAGCGCGAGCTGCTGTCGGTCGGCAATCTCGCCAAGTCGATCGAGGAGCAGCAGCTCGACCAGCTGAAGCTGATCGAGGACCAGCTGAAGGACGCGAACGAAAAGCTGACCGCGCTGCAGAACCAGACCCCGAGCGGCGGCCAGAGCGGCGTCATCACGACGCCCGGCGGCGGCACCACGCCGTCGACGAACTACCCGGCCAACCAGTTCCCCTACGCCAGCCAGGGCATCCTGTTCGGCGTCTCGGGCATGGGGCGCGCGCTCACGGAGAATGCCGAGACCTTCATGAAGCGCCGGTTCGACCCGGCGCTCTATGGCGGCCCCTATGACGAGACCTCGGCCTACAACTGGATGCAGCAGCAGCACCCGTCGGGGCTGGGCATCACCCGCAACCAGTATTACGCCGCAGCCACGAAGGCCGGGTTCACCGGCAAGTTCGGCGGCAGCGCCGGCGAGCACCTCAACTTCCTCAACAACGACAAGACCGGCAACGAGTGGCGCGACTTCATCCTGGAGCTGCGCAAGATGGCCACCGTTCCGCCCGGACACTTCAAGGCGCAGATGGCCACGGACCTTCCGGAGTTCATCTACACCTTCGATCGCGGCGGCGTGGTCGGCCGGTTCGGCAATGTCGTGCCGTTCCCCACGCGCCAGGGGCTGGTCGCCAACACCCCCGTGATGATGCGCCTCATGGGCGGCACGGCCGTCGCCGGCGAGCGGCGGGACGAGGCCATCATGCCCCTGACGCGGACCGCGTCCGGCGACATGGGGGTGCGCGCGATCGGTGGCGAAGACGTGGCCATGGAGGTCCGGCGCCTCATCCAGCAGGGCGGCTCCGCATGGCCGCAGGCGCTCGACCTGCTCCGCACCATCGCCCAGCGGCTCGATGACCTCGAAGGCACGGTGCGGCGCAAGGAGGCGGCGTAAATGAAGAATTTCGCTATCCTGGAGTGGGCAGTCCGCGACTCCTGGGCCGAGTTCCCGGATCAGGCCGGCAAGCTGCGGCGGACGATCGCCGTGGCGCTGGCCAACAGTCCGGTCGACACCGTGGCGGTCATCGGGACTTTCCACCCGGAGGCGGTCGAGCATCAGTCGCGCGCCCTCGTCGTCGCGCGGCGGATCGTCTCGCTTCACAACGCCAACCTGGGGTAGACCGACATGGCGGACACCGTATTCCTGGTCGAATGGGATGTCCGCTCTCCCACGACGAACCTCGTCGAGACGAAATACTACGCGACCGACCCCGGCTACCGGACGCCGGTCGGCGACCCGGACGGGCCGCTCACTTACGAGCCGCGGGTGGCCAACCCCGGGCAGATCGGACGCTTCATCTTCGGCGACGGCCGGACCGCCGGCGGATCGCAGATCAGCATCGGGAACGTCCGGCTCCGCAACGCAGACAGCGCCCTCGACACGTTCGTCGCAGACGACTGGGGCGTCGATGGCGCCGCACTTCGCATCTACATCGGCAACACCGAGATGCAGCGCGGCGACTTCACGCTCGTGGCCGCGCTCAGGAGCGCCTACATCGAGGCGACGGCCGATCTGCGCGGCAAGGAACCGCGCCTGGGCGTCGAGATCGTCATCACCGACCCGATGTCGGAGTTCGACAAGCCGTTCTCGACGACCAAGTACGCCGGCACCAACTCCGGCCCGACCGGCCTCGAAGGTACGGCGGACGACCTGAAGGGCACGGTCAAGCCGTGGACCGGTGGGGAGGTGTTCAACGCCACCGGCAAGCCGGTCAACGCCTCGCTCCTGATCTACCAGTGGAGCGACAAGCCGGTCGAGGCGATCCCAACCGTCTACGACAACGGCGTGCCGCTCA
>ERZ724522.1036-NODE-1036-length-15910-cov-4.347588_pt1 | contig 15910 bp, 18 predicted proteins | sample MGYA00376055_ERZ724522 | MGnify/ENA primary metagenome ERZ724522 (study PRJEB28724, sample SAMN07190884) | wastewater metagenome | isolation source: effluent of sewage treatment plant in Hong Hong | place: Hong Kong | collected 2016-03-17 ... | reverse complement strand
TCTGCGTGCTAGTGCTAATCACCACTGCGGCAACCCACTTGTGCTTGCACATATAGCATTCGCAGTCTCTCACTTGAGCCATGATATCCCCATAAGCCGGATTAGGCGCCGGCTCGCCATGAAGGTGAAGGTCAGCTTAACCACGGAAGCTCTTGATCTTGTTGATCTCGTCTTCTCGCCACCCTTGGAAGAACGCCTCATCGATCTCTTCGTCAGTGAACCGCATGTCAGGATCTTCAGGCATGTGCATCATCTCGTAAGCGTCTTTCATAAAGCGTGTGCTCATTGCCCGCTCAAGGCCGTGTTCGTTGATGGCCTTGCGGTACTTGAGCAGCCGGGCTCGCAACGCTTCGTCTGGGCACTGTGCAGCTTCGACTGCAGGATCGTAGTCCATATAGACCTTGCCGATGTTGAAGCGGTCCAGCGTCGCCATGTCAAGCTTGTTCCGTCCGCTGTATGTTCTTGAGGCACCTGTCCCAACCGTGTTAGCAGCTGCGATGAAGATGAAGTCAGGATGCTGCACAGCATATGGCTTGTCTGGTCGGTTGGGCACTGACATCTTGCGATTAGCAAGTGCAGAGTTCAGGACCAGCGTCACGTTTGCGTCAGCAGCATCGAACTCGTCAGCCAAGAACAAGCCGCCGTTCTCAAAGGCGTCAAGGAACTCTGCCATGATGAACTCGAACTTACCGTTCTCACCGATGGGCAGCAAGCGACCGGACAACTGACCTTCACTCATGCCAGCTGTGCAGCTTACGAACTTGAACCGCAGCCCGAGTGCGTCAGCAACTTGTTCACAGATGTGTGTCTTGCCACAACCGGTGGGCCCATAGATGAATGTGTTCTTGCGGGCGGATGCCAGCTTAAGAATGCGCTTGAAGGCCTTGTGGAACACGCCCTTCGTTTCACGTGTTTCGCCTTGTGCGTTCGTTGTGCGAACAACGAGCACTTGGTCCTTGAGCTGCTCGCACTTGGCATGCAGTTCATCAACGCGTTGTGCAAGCGAGTCCTTTTCGCTCATTGTCACCTTGATCTTCTCAGTCATCGCTGTGACTTTGTCGAGCAGAGCTGTAACGTCAGAGCCCTGTGATGCTTCGAGCTGTTGACGAAGGCTTGCGTTGACGTCTGACAGCTTCTTAAGAGCAGCCAGTGCAGCCTCATCCTTGTCTGGTCGGTACTTAACGTCACGTGCACTGCCGCCCTTAACGATGCCATGCAATCGACCAGCTGCGACCAGCGTGCGGATCGCTGTCTCGATATGGAAGGGCGCCTTGACGCCCGTCTGCTTCGTTGCGAGAACGTGCGCCGCAAGAGCCTCTTGCGACCATTCCTTGTCCTTGTCCTCTGAGAGGACCTCAACGATTGCGTCGACGATTGCTGTGGATGACATCTGTGCGTTCCTGTGCTGTGCTGTTGTCTTGTGGGCGTTGTCTTGCGGGCACGGTGCCCGAGTACATAACGGTGTTATGCAATCATCGGATCAAATCTTTTCGGTGGAATTGTGCATTTTCTTTCATCTCGTTTGAACACTGGTAGCCTCTCGGTACGATACAAACTTCATGTACCTATTTTGCCTCATTTTGCCTCATTTTGTGTGATTTTTGTGCATTTTCGCACAGTTTACATCTTTTGCCACTATTGGGTACAGGTCAAAACACAGAAAACCTCCTCTACAATGAGATTGGGAAATACGCCTATTCTATCGTACCATGATCACAACCGCCCGCTAACCTCATTTTCCGTGCTCAATTTTGGGTCCCAATCTGGTCAAATTGTCGACATCGCACTCGCAAGAGAAAAAATCGCACTCGCAAGAGAAAAAATCGCTTTTCACCCAAAAGGTTTGATCCGCAGGCTGCACAACACCGTTTCAATCTCAGGCGCTGCGCACAACGCGCAGTCCATAACCATTACTTAGGAATCGACCAATGAGACAAGGGAAGCTGGCGGTCGCCACAGCATTCGGACAAGACGTCGCGGACGTCGAAGAGTACCAACCCGGTCGGCATCGACCAAAGCTCTGGCAGGTCGGCGACGACATTGTCCGGACAGCGAAACCGGAAGAGACGGTCGACGGATTTGAGCCACACCCCGCGGCGGAATGGTTCTGTCACATGTACGGAATCAAGATCTTGCGAAGAAAGTAGGATCCGGTTTCAATCTCAGGCGCTGCGCACAACGCGCAGCCGCCGAACTTCAACGAAAGATAAGATTATGACGGAAAACAATTGCCCAACGTGCGGATGCCCTTCTTCAGAGTGGGGTAAGGGGGATCATACACGGGGCTGTCTCGCGAGTTGCCCGGTTTGCGGTTCACCTCATGTTGATGAGGAACCCGTGTTCACAGAACGAAAACACTTCCCAACGCTCAAGCCCTACGCACTGGTCACGACGCCCACTGGTGAGCAGCTTGAGGTCATCACATGGCCATATGCTGAAGGCGGAACTGTGTGGGTTGGCGCTCGAGTGCCGAACGACCCGACGACTTACGAGACGTACCCTGCGACGTTTCTTGAACGCGGGTTCATCTCGTTGAGCGACTTTGAAGAGCACGCCGAGATCTTCGCAAGCTGCCCGCCATACAGCTGGCATGACGGACCACCAGACGAAGAGCTTGACGCCATTTACGATGAGCTCCTCAAAGAGATGCACCCCAATGGCGTTCCTGCTTGTCAGTTGTTGCCAGCAGGTGCTACTACGATGCAGTATGAGTGCAAGATCAGCCCGACTGGACACTTACGCCTTCACGACTGCTCAAGCGGCGGACCTGACAGCGGCGACATGGATCATGAGTGCCTCCACTGCGGGCAGTACTGGTCAGTCCCTCTTTACTAAAGGCTACGATGATCATGACGACTTATTCAGCACGCACGTTTGAGCAGATCGTTGAGTCAGGCCTTAAGTCTGTGACGAGTGAAGAGGGTGGTGAGCTTCGGTTCATCGCGTACTCAAGCTCATGGGATGGCGCAGTCTCTTATGAGTTCGCGTTACCCGGCGAGCGCTGGGAATCTTTCTGGGCTGATAAAGAAGAAGTTGCTTTTCTTGACCGTGAGTCAGCTGCCGAAGTTGATGCAGCACTTTTAGCGAAAGGTTACGACGATGAGACGGTACACACAAGCACGACGCACTAAGCAGTGGTGCGTTCTTGTTGCCAGCGATGAGACTGGTCTTGATCTCGACATCAAGTTCTACGGGACAAAGCGTCAGTGTGAAGACTTTGCAGCTAAGCAAACGATGAAGACCATCGTTGAGCCAGTCGATCAAGGCGACCGATAATTCTTTGATCCGATGATTGCACAACGCCGTTTTATGCTCAGGAGGACCTGAACATGGCACAAGCAATTAAGCCTGTATGCGACAGTGCACGACACCTTGTGTGCATACCGTATTCGTTGCCGAACTTGCACGCAATTGCCAAGCAGCTCGGTATCAAGCGTTGCTGGTTTCACAAAGACCATTATGACATACCTAAGCGGCGCATAGGAGAGATCACATCTGCTTGCACGCTCGTTAGCTCAACTGACGTTCTCTTAATCTTGAAAGAAGCAGGTATGCGATGAGTATCAAGCCACGACGTGTGTACTTACTTTCACCATCAGATGACACATGTGACGAGTTCCCAGCTGTTGCTCGTTATGGAAACACAGCTTGCGAGACGCTTTACTTTGATAGGTCCAAGCAACGCTGGTACGTGCGTGTTGGGCATGAGATCTGCTACGTTCGCCGAAGCGAACTCGTTAAGTACCTGGGCCTTGTGCCTAAGCCACTTACTACCTATCAAGCAGCAATGCTTCGAGCTGCGTTGACGCCTGCACCATTGTCGGCCATTAAGAAAGCACGTCAAGATGCAGGCGGCTGCACAAGTGGCTCGTGGGACGTGTCATCCCTGTACCCGTTGCTTGATCGAACATCAGGCGTGCAAGTCACAGACCGTATAGTGACTAAGAGGTATGCGGATAAGATGGGCTGGACTTACTTCTCATGGAGCGACAGCGACACACACGTACGTGCCGAGCGTCCAGTTACTCGACATGGGTACTTAACTCGCACTAAGGTGAGAGGCGTGTACATGTATCACATCACTGAACTCGGCCGCGCAATGCTTGGAGAGTATGATGCCTCTTGAAACTACAGCCACACGACCTCGACGTCGCTGCCCAATATGCAACTGCGTCATGCATGGCATTGGCAAGATGCCACCTGATAAGCACGGCGACGTTGCGACGATCTGGTATTGTGAAAGCTGTAAGATGTCTGCGCCGTTACGCAGGTATCGCCTCTTAATGAACACTGTGTTTAGGAGACTATGATGCAACTAAGAGGCAAGTGGCACAAGCCAAAGCCAACACATAGGCGCACAGTATCGTCGCCCATCGTCAAGTTGCATCACAGCCCAGCCACGGCCATTGTCACAGCCTATCACTTGCACGACCGTGCCAGTGGCATTCTTAAAGGGCATTGATGGCGGGTAATAGGCGAAGCCAGCAGTCTGCTCGAATCTTACACGGTCGCCTACCTCGTAAGCGATTGTGCAGTTCCACTGATCTACGATGAGATGACGCAGCCCGAGATTAAAACCTCGGGCTGTGATCATTTCGGCGACATCAGCTGGCATCGTCTGCAGTGCGCAAGTCTTCATTTGAGCGATCCCAATATCTGCTGCATAGATTGTATCACGCAGACTTTAAAGCGTGCTACCATGTCGTCTGTGATGTCGCCGTCTGCTTGCATTTCTCTGACATTCTTAACGGCTCGCGCTATTGGCACTTTGCCTTGAATGACACTGTCGTGTAGCAGCCGCAACTCGTTAGTTAAGTACCTTGTCTCGGCACTGCTTGGCATACAGCAATTTCTCCAATCCCGTCTGGTGATGATGTGAGAGACCAGTCGTTGAAGCAATCACCATAACGTGAAAGCTTAAGTTCACGTAGGCAATCACAGAACATCTGACGAATCTCAGCGTCAGCATGAACTGATGCACGCTGGTTGAGCATCCACTTCCACTGCGCAACGCTAGCCGAAAAGATCAGCTCAGTCTGCAGAGCGTTACCCAAGTAGCCTCGAGCAGCACCACGTGCTTGCTTACGAGCAGTTTGCTTGTTCGTGCCTTTCTGTAAAAGGTCAGACTCAAGAACGCCAACGAGCTTGTCGTAAAGGCTCTTAGCGTTATGAATGAGGTCGTCAACGTCACTGAACACTGTCAGGTCTGGAAAGCGCGTGCGGTAATCTGTGACAAGCGGATGCGCGACCCACATACCTTCGCTTTCATCGACATATCGCGTTGAGCGCTGGCTGATCGCTGTGAAGTCGCCATGTCGCACAAGCTCATGTGATAAGCCACGTGAGCCAGTTAAGTACATTGTGACCCACTTCTCATGGTCGTTCTCCGGCTCGACGATCACACCACACGTTCCGCTGTCAAGGATGTCGTCATTGTCTTCGCTCCAGCAAGGCTCAACGATATGCGGTGCCAGCGTATTACCCAGCTGACGCAACATAGCGTTAAGATCAGCGTTATACTGCTGCAAGTGCGGGTAGGTCTTGTCGTAGAAGCAGCTTGACCATTTCGACCACTGCAGCACAGATCTCAAGTTCACTGTCAGACGCGACTTATCACTATTCTTTGCTGGCAGCAGCGTCACGCCCGGACGATTCATACAGCAAAGAGCAAGCTCGCCCGCACTAGCGTAAGCGTCAGGGATCTCAACAGTGAAGTTGAAATGCTCTTGCACTGATCCGTGCTGTGTCTCAGCGATATGGTCATGATAGCCTTGCACATCGCTTGTCGAAAAGCTGGGACGGCCTTTGCCCAACGAATCATAGCACACACGGCCGGCCAGCTCAGTAAGCTGCTCAGCCATAGTGCCTTGCATCTGATCATCACGAGGAGTTCCCATCTCTTCTGGGATGAACAAGTACGCACCATCAAATACAAGCTTCGCGCTAACGCCTTCTGTTCTCATTGTCTTAGTCCTGTCTAAGTACTGCCTATCATTCAACGTCACAGGCTACTTTGCCCATGACAACCCTTCTGCTTTCTTGATCTCGTCAAGCGGCATGCTCTTATCTTCTGAAGCAGCCTCATACCAGTTATCTCGACTAAGACCGTACTTAAATCGAAGCGGGACGCGTAACAAGTGCACGTCTTCAAGGACAGCAACGACGTCACGAGCAAAGCGAGGATCCATCATTACTTCTTCAGGGCCTGCAGTAACGACTTCGTCGTGCACTTGAGTTACTAACTCAAGTTCATCAATGCCTGTCGACCGATACACGTCATCAAGTGCAATCATTCGCGCTTTAATGATGTCAGCAGCTGTTGACTGCACGAACGTGTTAAAGCCTTTATGAGCATGCTCTTTTGGCAAGTACCTGCGCCGGCCTAACAGATTACGAATGTACCCTTTTGATAGAGCCGCATTCGTTGCTTGCTTAGCTGTACGTCTGACGCCTGGGAAAGTCTCATGATACGTATCATACAAAGCTTCACCTCGTTGACGCGCCAGCGCCTTGAAGGCTTGGTCTTTGCCGTCTGGATGCAACTCCCCATTCTTCACGGCTGCCTCAATCGCCTCTTTGATTGATGCGACAACATCTTCATCGACTGACAGTGCGTCAACTGTTGTCTTCTTACCTTGACCGAATGCTACAGAGAAGTTGATTGTCTTAGCCGGTCGGCGCACCAAGCCAGGGCACATGTCAGCAACGCGCTGGTGAAAGTCAACGTCTGGGTTTTCGTTATACATCCGGATCACATCTTGGTCTTGAATAGCGTGAGCAATTACACGGAACTCAATTTGTGATGCGTCGCTGGACATGTAACACATGCCAGCGCCTGGATGAAACAATCGCTTAGACCTCTTGTCTTGTTGCTGCGTATTGGGCTTTTTGACCGACATACGCCCGGTTCTAACGCACTGATTATGGTCTGGGTGCATAATTGCATACCCGTCTCCAACGTCACGAGACAAGTCGATAAACGTGTCAAGGAATAGACCTTTAAACGTTGACAACTTACGGTAACGAATCATCTTTGCGACGATGTCTTTAGGTGCGTCAATTCGGTGCTTGTACAACTCAAGTGTGTCAGCATCAAACGATGGGCTACCTACATGGCCTGTCTCTTCATTCGGATCTGTCCATGACAACACAGGTAACCCATATGTATTGCATAGCACGTCATAGCAGTCAGAGTTACTTGTAGGCAAGAACGCATGCCCAACTAACTGGTGAAGCTCTTGCTCAAGCTGAACCATTTCGCTAAGTGTCTCGAGCTTGGTGATCATAAGCTCTTGTGGTTGAACAAGCAGACCTCTGCGCTCCATACGCACGAGCAAGCTAGTAAGCTTCGTCTCTGTCTCAACGACAGGCGCAGACTCAGCTGGCATGTTTGCTTTTTGGTACTTGTACAACCTACGGTTAGTGATCACGTCTTGACACGCGTATTCGCCAAGAACGTCAGCTGGTACTCGACCATAGTCTTTGTTTGCAGTCTTGCCCTTCTTAGGTAAGTAAGGTGACAAAGCTGCTTCATAAGCTGAGATGTCCTCATGTAAGTAAGCTGCAGAAAGCGCGTCAAGGCCGTACCCACCACGATACTGACGGTCGCTATCGAGAATCTTGCCTTGCACCACAGTGCAAATGCGCTCTCGACCTGTGCCCACTGTATCAAAGTCAAGACCTAAGTCGTTGTAGATCACGTGCGAATCAAACTTGACGTGGTGGTTGATCCATCGCTTAGATGCTTGGAACACTAAGCTAAGCCAATGTATCACAGGCCCTCGTGGAAGATTCCACTGAGGGTCGTGGTGACTTAATGGGATGTAGATAGCACCTGGCATGCTGTCCCATGTGATCGCAATGCCTGCGATCCAGCAATTGTTCCACGGGTCGATGGCCTTGATCTTAGCGTCACGACCTGTGGTTTCAACGTCTGCGAACATATCTTCAATATGCTCAGGAACTAGCGGAAGCTCTGATACATCTTGTATCAAGCGCCCACCATTTTTGAACTGTATCATGCTGTGAACCTTGTACTGTGGTGTGCTGTGTAAGACTGCTTAAAGACTTGCTGGTTTGCTCTTAGCGATGTTGCTTAGCATGAACTGATTTGCAGACCAAAGTTTGATGATCTCGTCAGCCATCTCCTCAGTCGACTCACCGTCAGTGAATGCCAGATCAATCTTAGGCCAATATGTACCGAGATTCGTGGTCACACTACCACTAGTTACGAGATCACTGAAGATCTCGTTAACTTTAAGCACTTGCTTAAGTGTGTACATCTCTTGACGGTCTGCGGGCATCTTGGACCAGCGGTCTTCAATGATATGATTCAGTGGCGAGATGACAACGACAATGCCGCCCACGCGAGTAATGTCCGCGTCAACTAGTGAGTACTTAAATGGTGTCAGATCATGGGTGTCACCGTACATGATGGGGTAAGCGATGCCGGACATGTGAAAGCGATCCATAATCACATCACGCTGCACACAACTCGCGTAGCCCCAGTACCTGTCAAATTCAGACGGTAGCTTTGTAAAGTGCCGCATCATAGGCACACGACCAGTCTCCTTTGGGATACGCTTGAACAACTCAAGTGCTAAAGTTGTCTTGCCCACACAGTCAGAGCCTTCAAGAAGAATCACTTTTCACCTGAGCCTTTCTTAAGCTTATTAGAATCAAACGTCAGTTGTGCAACGTGCATTGCTCTATCAATCGGTAGCTTAGACTCTGCCTTGTACGAAGGACTTAGGAAGTCTTGGCACAACCGTAGCAGCGTTGTGGCAATGACGTTGTCAGCACCGTGCCAGTAGACTTCTTTCGTGCGTGCAAGCTCTTCTTGACCAGCGGCGACTTTCAATGACTTAAAGTCGTCGTTTGAATCACTCATGTACCATACAGGTAACTGCTGCTGAGGAACCTCTGTCATCGCCTCAACAGCAGCTTGATAGTTGCGCTCGTAAAGATGCAACGACCCGACGTGATGCGTGTATGTACCGATGCTCAAGCCAAGCTCATTAGCGATTAAACGAAGGGCTGTGCAGTTCCAGAACACGTCGTATGGAGTCCCAAGCCAAATGTCGTTGCTTCGCATGTCAACGATCATATGCAGTTCATTACCTCTTACAAGGAACTGCCATGACAGAGTGCAAGGAACATCTTTAACGGCGTCGGGTCCATGACCTGCTTGCAGATCAGTTTGTCTCCACAAAGAAACAACTGCTCGACGAGAGTTAGGCTCAGTCTTAAGAACGTGAATTACGTCACGAATCGACTTGCCTAATCGCTCGCCATAAGCGCCATATACGCTTTGATCTTGCTCAGCAAAGCGTGCGTATTGAGGTGCGTACCTGCTGATCATCGCAGCATCAGCGCTTCCAGACGCATACCACAAGATTTCAGCAGCTGCGTAATACGGCGAAAGGTTTCGACGGTCGTTAAAGATCCAACACAAAGACGGGTTCGTTAACACGAACGAAGCGCCGATGATCTCACGTGCATCGCCATCGCGTGAGCCTGAGGCCTCCTTAGCCAGCAAGGTGATAACATAGTGACGCCACGCCACGTCAAGCGAAATGAATTCTGGAGTCATGCTAAGTCCTGCGTTAATACTGTTGCTTATACTACCTTAGTACCGCCAACCCAGCGGTTATCCAATGATGCTGGGACGTTTAGACCTTCAGGAATCGGGAATGCAGGTCTTAGCACGTGCTCAGGGAATCTTGACCAGTCTTGCACATGTGGATACCATTGTGTTAGGTTGATGATCTTTTGATCTTGACCTTTAGCTGAGCCGCCATACCACATGTTCTTCTTGTGGCAGTAGCGCGATTCCCAGTCGTCCTCGCCCCAGTAGCCTTCCAGTGAAAGCTTAACTTGTTGTGCGATCCATTCGCCAACTGCAGGCACGATGCCTTTAGCGAGCTGCATCAATGTCCCGCTACCCAACGGTATCTTATCTCCCCAGCCCATGATAGACGAGAATTCAGCAGCTGTGAGACCACGATTGTACCATGGATGAATTGCGTGGACTGAGCCTGTGAACAGTGTTGGCGAGAATTCAGTCATCGACAGGCGATGAGGACAGAACAGTGAGTATGGAATATCGCTTGATCGCCTGTCCCACATTAGTCGTTGCCGTTCAGGCAAGACGTGATACATATGACGGCCTAAGCTGTTAAGGTCCCAACCTGTTGGCATCAGAGGGATAACGTCTAAGTTAACGGGAACTTGATATGCTGACTTATCATGCTCAAGCGGTTCTTGATAGCTTAACGATGGTGTCGTTGGCCTGTCGGTTAAGTGACCAATAGCGTCCCACAACGCTGGCTTAAACGCAGGCATTGGCGGCGGAACGATGTTGAACTTGTACCTGTCTGCGTAGTACACAGCGAAGTATCGCTTACGACACTGCGCGTTACCGAAAGATGCTGCGTTGATGAATAAGTGACAAACGCGATAACCTCTAGGCTTGTAGAACTCTTCAAACAACCTGTCAAGTAGCGGCTTGCCTGAACTGTATGCCTGCTGAACGCTCTCCCATACAACGAACGGAAAGTGACCAGCTGAGTATGAGCATAATTGGACAGCGTCGCAGGTTTGCTTGCCAAGCCAGCCGTGTGATTCACGGCTACAGGACGATGTGACAGTTGAGAACGCTGTGCACCGTGGATTGCCAAAGGCCATCACGTGGTTATCATACGTGCTCTGCTTGGGCCATGAATCTGCAGGCGAACGTATGACATCAACGCCCACAACCTTACGGGCTGTTTCAGCGCCCAAGTCATGGACTTCAAGATGAGTGTCAACGTTCATCACGTTCTTGACGCCCAGCGTGAAGCCACCTGCAAACACATGAATCCCTAGTGCGTTCAACAACTTACTAACTCCACATCCATGAATGAGCCCACAGCTATGACGCTTGGGTGGTGATGAAACAAGTTCTCAGGCTCTCCTACCAAGATGAGCCGCTTCCCAAGAGCTAGTGCGTATCCAAACTCAACGTGACGGCCGCCGCGGCGACCACCCGTACTGCCTACAGGCTCAGTGAAGCTTATCACAGTGTCACAAGAGTCGATGTCGCCCAAGTCTCGCTGGACCCAGGCAGCTCGCTGATCAGGCGGGCAATGAGTTGACGCGTATCCTTGTGAGCCCCACTCGCAATCAAGCCAAGATGACGTCACAGTATGACCATCAGCAACAAGCTTGTCGCGATAAGCTTTAAGCTCGTCACGACGACTGAACGCAGCGGCTAAGTAAATCTTCATTGTCTTCGCCCAAATCTCATGAAGTTCTTCCAGATAACGCGAAGACTGTGGAGACAGCTATCGCACAAGCTCACAACAGTTTCATTGTGCGTTGATGCTACCAGCACCACTGTTGTTTTAGTACCTTCGTTGCACCTTGAACAATTAGACGCAGGTAGGTTAGAACGGGATGATTCTTGACTCATCAAGGACCCTCTCTAAGTCTGGTGGTTGGTATCCTTCGCCTTTAACTCTGACGCGAGCGCCATCGGGATCAGATGCTTGGCGACGCTTCGTCATGTTGGACTTGTGAATCTCAATGAAGGCCGCGGCTAGCGGCAACTCGGTTGACACAGCTGTTCCAAGGATAACGTACAACAGATCACCAAGAGCGTCAAGAACTCTAGTCTCATCGCCTGACGCAAATGCTTCAAGCAACTCACTGAGTTCTTCGCCGATAAGATGACCGCGTAAGTATGCAGACTCACCAGTCGCCTTATACTGAATGAGCATCTTCTCAGCTTCAGCCTTAATGACCATGGCATGTGACATTAAGCCTTCAACATTTTGCATCTCAGTGACGCGTTGATTCTTGCAGCCAACGACCTCTTCATGAAAACGATTCACCATGCATATCGCTTGCATAATTCCATCTTTGGCTAACCGCTCGATCATGTCGTATTCCATGCTTAAAACTCTCCCTCTCTCAAATGGTCTGGCAGCCCAGCTAGTTCGCCGCTACTGAGTAGCTCTTTAAGTAAAACAATCAAGCCAGGATTCTTCACATAATAGTGCCTATCTCTTGACACGGCTCGCTTACGATGAAGCAACGACATTAGCGCTGCAGCCTCGACACGGTCAGTGCCAGCCCAGTCTTGAAGATCTTGATGGTCAAACTTGGTAGTGTTGAGCAAGTTCTCGCAGAACTCTTTCGCGTGCATCACGTTACGAATCGTCTTACGAATCACATCAGCGTCAGCCATGTGACTATTCGCCATCACAGCTTTAGTGTAATCGAGGTAGCCGAAAGTCGGCGATGAGTACATGTCTGTCAAGTAGCTGTTGACCCACTCAACATGGCACGATCTAACCACTAAGGTTTCGTAGTCATCGCTTGTTGAGAACGTGCGGTTGGCAATTGCAACTGCCAGTCTTGCTAACTTAAGTCGCATTGATGCGATGTCTACGATAGGCACGTTGCTTGTGAATGTCTTGCACATCGCCGATGCACACTTAAGCACAAGAAGCTCAGCCTCTCGTTCAAACCTTACCTGTTTCTCTGAACGGGTCCAAGCCCATAAGATAAGGTCCTTGCAAGAAGTAGAGTCGTATTCGTGTGCCACCTTTGGCCATGAGTCTCTTGGCTGATTAATGATCTCTTCTGAAACGTCTTCCTTTGACAGGATCATACATGTGTCGAATCTTCTCACGTCTTCAGGCGCGCCAATAAGTTCCTGAACAGCCTCCAAACCGAAGGCATAGGCTGACATTTGGCGCTCAGAACGAGGGTTACTCAGTGCAAGTAAACGCGTTCTAGCCATAGCTCGACGTTTTTCGATCTTGGGAATCTCAGCGATACCTGATGATCTCATGTCAGTTAGCTTCGATATCAGCTCAACTGGTGCGCCTTTAAGTTCTTCAAGGATCACCAATCGCTTATCATGTGTTGGGATTAGGCCCCATGCTACGAACCATCGGCCGTTGATCTGTTGAAGCCCTCCAAGCAAGCCAGCAACAGTTGCATTCTTACACTCAACTTTTGTCCCAGTACCATAGTGATCAAGAAGCCTCTTGGCTGTCTCTGACTTACCTTGTGCGCTGTCGCCAACCACTAATGCTTCAACGTAAGCCTTCTCAACTCGATCATCAAGAGTCATGAATAGCGAGCTGTGCCAGACCAAGTCCATCAACGCATGCAACGGTCGTCGCTGTCTAATGTAAGTTACGTTGTACTCAAGGTCTGCATAAATCGCATCAAGCTTGTCACGGAGGCTGTCAACTGTCCACTCTTTAGGTCTGAACTTTTCAAGTCGCCCGGGCTCTTGTAAGTCAAAAGACGTCAATGCGTCGCCAGTTGCCTCATAGTCTGACACAAGAACCGTAGCGCTTTGGTCTCGTGGATGTGGATACTGACGACCTATGAATGAATAGTTCTCGTTAAGCTGCAGACCTTTACGCATGCATATCATTCGTTGCATCGTGCGATCAACGCTTCGGCTTAACATCTCAAGCTGAGGTGATACTCTGATCTCATCGGCCTGTCTGTGCTCAACGACTTTATGCTCAAACGATGGACACTGCCTTGGTACGCCTAGTGCTTGCATGCAAGCGTCGCGTAGTGCAAACCTTGAAGCATCTAGCATTCCAAGGTTTGCAGGATCTTCAGGGTGTATGTCGTATATGTCTTTGTTCTCTGCATACACTCGGCATAGACCACAGAACTCTTGGTTCCTATCGCACTCAACAGAGACCTTTGCGGGGATAACGTAAGTCTCTTCAGCTAATGCTGCAACGACACCATGTACACTTATCTTCTTCTCTGTGTATTCAGCGCCATAAGCATCGAATAACGACACTTTAGTTGGGGCCTCAGAGTCGTCAAGCTTGCGATGGATCGACGGTGACCATTGAGGCGTCGCTTCAAGTAAGGCTGGGAGGTCACCTTTCTCTTGACAGATAAAGTCGTCTACTCCACCCTTAGGCCACTTTTCAGGGTCAAGAGGCAGAACAACAACGCCAACCCACTGCACGGCAGAGTATAAGTTGCGTGCTTTCATGTTGGCGCCAGCGATGCCTGCAGCATCAATGTCGTCAATGATCCACACTTGCTCTTTGCCAGACAGAGCCTCAGTAAATGAGACGTCCCAGTTACTTTCGCCAACAGTAGTGCTTAAGGCACCGATGCCATGCGGATTAAGAACCTCAGCCGCTGCCAGACCTTTGATTTCACCGCCGCATACAGCAATACGATCAAAGCGTAGCTGATCCACGGGGTAGAGTCGAGGCTTACCGCGACCCTTAAGATTCTTCATCTTGGCAGTACCAACAGCGCCTGGCAAGTAAGACTTGATGTTGACGTACCGACCGGCTTTGTTTGCGATCGGAATTGTTATTCTACCGGCGTTCTCACCAAGACGCCGTGTACGAATTGTTTCATCTGATATGCCGCGTGCGCGTAGTGCAGCAAGTAGCGGTCCCGCTTCCCATATCCTTGAGTGGTAGCGCTCAACCAAGTCAGGGTCAACTGATGCCTCATCGCCTATGTCATATCTTTGCTGAAGATAGATCTGTATGAACTGGCGCGGCTTATCAAGAACCTGAGACAGGAACGCTAAGAAATCTCCATGCTTGCCACAAGCAAAGCAATTGAACTCACCGGACTCAGTGCTGACTGAGCAAGTAGGATGCTTATCCTCGTGAAACGGGCACAAGACTTTTACGTTTTCAGTGCCTGAGAACTCATAGCTTCGGCCTATGTTCTCTAGCTCAGCTAGCACCTGTATTTTGCCAGGGATCACAGCCATTGCGTATTGACCCATAAACGATTTGAGCGAGAAAGAAGCCAAGCAGTGTATGTCCTGCTTGGCCGGTTAGCAACGAGGCAGACCTTAGCCGCCGAACTCGCCTTGATCTTGCGTGTTCGGAGCTCCATCGCTCAAATCGTCATCGTCAACACGAACTTGCAGCCGCGATTCAACATGCAGTTTCTTGAACTGTGCGTTGAGTTGCTTAAACTGCGCGTAAGCTTCAGCGTCCATGACAAGACCCTTATCTTCCTTGCAAGGGTCAATGTCGAACCCGAACCATGTGCCCTTAGCGTTAGTGCGAGCAGCGCTCTTGAGCTCCCACACTGTGCCAGGATACGGAACGCCTCGCAGCTTGAGTCTTGAAGACCAGCCAGTGCCGATCTTGTGCTCACTCTTGCTGAACCCAACGGACGCGACCATGCCCATCAACTCTTCATGACCCACGATGGCGACGATGAAGTTGATCGTTTCAACGTTGTTGATGAACTTCGTTGGATCCTTTTCATAAGGCTCCTTACGACGCTCGGGATCACGACACTTCATCGCGAGCTCTGACGTTGGGTCAAGCGAACGGTCACGGATGAACGTATCAGCTTCAAGCGGATTGAACGACAGCCATTCCGCAAAGAAGAACAGCGGAACAACCTGAAAGATCTCACCTTTCTTGGCCACTTGAGCCAAGGTTGGTGTCAAGCAAACATCGCCCTTCTGATACTTGTCAGAAAGCGGCGGCTTCGATGTTGGCTGCACGAGCTTGATGCGCGGCGGCACAACAAACTCTGACCCGATCTGATCATTGATCCCTGCGTCGTCACGCATGAACTCAGGCAAGTCAGAACGGGACATCCCCAGCTGCAGCTTCTTCTCCACTGCCAGTTCTGTCGTTTCCTTCGTTTCCTTCGCCATTTCCAGTCTCTCCTTCAACAAGCGCATCGTTCAGCGAGTCACCGGACGCTCCGGTTGGCAATTGTGTTCGCTTCCTGATGCTCAGCCTGTGCTCAGTGTATACCTTACCTTGATCAATGCCAGGCAGCATCTGCTTACCTTCTCTTGATCTTTGTGTCAACAGTTCACCGAATTCTTCCCAGCCGACTCGCAAAATCCCAGTTGCGATAATATCCTCGGGAATACCTAGCT
>ERZ724522.1035-NODE-1035-length-15926-cov-15.110642_pt1 | contig 15926 bp, 13 predicted proteins | sample MGYA00376055_ERZ724522 | MGnify/ENA primary metagenome ERZ724522 (study PRJEB28724, sample SAMN07190884) | wastewater metagenome | isolation source: effluent of sewage treatment plant in Hong Hong | place: Hong Kong | collected 2016-03-17 ... | reverse complement strand
ACAGAAGGGGCGGCGGGCACCCTGCAGCTGGTCGTTGATGGGCAAACCTTCACGCTGATCACCTTCGCCGCCACCGGTCAGCACGAACAATCGTTTTCACCCGCAGACGGGATGTTTGCCGGTGTGAACTGGAACACCCAGACGCAAATCGTGTTCCTCGCGCCGGCGACGGCGGGTGACTCGTACACGGTGAGCACGGTCTCTCTGACCGAATTGCAGGTCTAGCTCATCGCCACCACGTTGTCCCCTGTAGCCCGGCCATGCCGGGTTTTTTCGTTTTAGGAGTACCCGCATGGCAAACACCCTGTACGAAATCGCCCGCAAGCGTTTCGCCGAAGGAGCTCAGGACTGGCGCGAAACCAGTCCGGGCGTGATGAGCGTGCATCTGATCAGCACGGCCAACTACACCTTCGATGCGACTCACCCGGACATCCGCAATTTCATTCCGGCCGCGAAAGTGGCCGGGCCGGTGAATCTGAGCGGCGCCACGGTCACAAGCAACGGTGCGGTGGACGCCAACGACGTGACGTTCACCGCGGTGTCGGGCATCGCGATCGGCGCGATTCTGATCTACCGCCGCGTGAGCGGCGACGACACCATCAGCTACCTGCAGGCCTGGATCGACACGGCTACCGGTCTGCCCATCACCCCGAACGGTGGCGACATCATCGTGACCTGGGACTCGGGCACCAACAGAATTTTCCGACTGTAAGGAGCGAGCCATGCAGCACATCAGCCAGCCGCCGGCGCAGGCCATTGCCCCGGACGGCTTCGAAGCTACGCAGTTTGGCTTTGACGACCAGCAGCGCAGCGCGGGCGCCGTCGCTATGCAGCTGGCCAGCGTGGCGCAGCCACCGGCCCAGACGGTGCAGCCCGAGGATGCTTGAGGGCACGCGGCACCGCGCCGAGCAGGAAGCCGACGGCACGGTGCTGATCACCATCGCGGTACCGCGGGAGAGCGCGGCAGCCGCGCTGCGCTGGCTGGCAGAGCACGCGCCCGGAACACCGGTAGCGCTACCGATCGCCAACGCCACCCAGGTGCGCGCGCCGGCGCCAGCGCCAGCGCCAGCGGCACCGACGCAGCAGATCGGCATAGGCGAGGGTATCGACGCCGCCGCCGGCATGAGCGCGGATGCGCACCTGAGCATGGACCAGCGCGCGCTGCTGGCATTCTTGTGGCTGCTGCCCACGCTGGCGCCGTTTGAGGCCTGGGCCGGCGAGATGGCGGCGCCGCTGGCGTCCAACTCTCAGGACCACGCGCGGGCGTGGATCCTGCAGCGCTGTGGGGTACGGAATGCGCAGCTGCTGGTTGATGGACAGCCAAAAGCGGCCCTGCGTGCGATGCTCGCCGAGTACGCGAATTGGTACCGCCGCACCGGACACAGCGGGTCGCCGTTTGCGGGCGCACCCGAGTGTGAGCTGACGGCATGACCGTCAGGATCTACAAGAGCACGGACTCTGGCGCGCCGACGCTAACCGGCCAAGCGTCCAGCCTGATCTCCCTGCTGTCGGCGTGTCTGGTAGATGGCTACGGCTCAAAGGCCGCGGCCGGCTGGACCAAGCCGTACACCGGCACGAATCTGGCTAGCGGCAACGTGCTGCGCTTCAACGTGCAGGGCGCGACGGCGCCGATCTGGATTGCCCGCTGCACGCTGCCGGGCCCGATCGATGAGCCCAGCGACAGCGTCCGAATCGAACTACGCGGAGATGCTGACTGATGACCACCACCAGGATCTACCAATCCACCGACAGCGGCGCCCCGGTGCTCGTCGGCGGCGTCTCGTCGCTGATCAATCTGCTCGACAAGTGCCTCGTCACTGGGTACGGGAGCGCGCCGCCTGCCGGTTGGACGAAGCCGTTCACTGGCACCGACAAAGCAGTGTTCCGCAATTCGGTGGCCGCTGGCGGGTCGGGGATGTACCTGCGTGTCGTGGACGACGGCAGCCTCACCGGGGGTGCGCGCAACGCATCTATCCGCGGCTACTCGACGATGTCGGGAGTGGATACCGGTGCCGACGAAACGCCGAGCGTAGCCCAGCAATCGGTGGGCTGCGTCTGGCGCAAATCGGACACGGTGGATGCAACGGCCAGGGCGTGGCTGCTGTTCGCTGACGAGCGCACGTTCTACCTGTACAGCAACACCGGCACCAGCACCGGCGGTGCCGGCGATAGCACATACCCGGCCGGCGACTTCGCGTCCTACGTGCCGGCAGATGGGTATGCGTGGATGGTGGGCGGCAGAGCGACGGCGGCCGCCGGCGGCACAAACGGCGAGACGACGGTGGGCATCTATGCGCGAGCTGGCCTGAACTGGACCGCACCGGCCACCAGCCAACTCTGGACCGGGCGAGGCTACAGCGGCACTGCCGGTGCAGTCCGGCATGCGATCGCGATGCTCAACAGCTCGGTGGAGTCCACTGGTAATGTGATCGGCAGTAGCGCGGTGATGAATATGACAAACCCATCGCTGGGCAGTGGCGATGTTTACTGGCAGCCGCCGATCCTGGCAGCTCAGGGCACGATCCGCGGGGTGCTGCGGGGGATAGCCATGCCGCTGAACAACATGACCAGCGTGGCCGTCGGTACGCAGTACAGCGGGGCCACGGGGCGGCCAGCGGGGTCCGTCATCCAGATGCTCAGGCACTACACATCGACGACGGGCCCCGGCAGCGACTGGATGTCGTGTCTCGCGGTCGAAACCGCGTTGGAGTGGTGATATGGCCCAGGTGCAGTTGTTTGTCGAGCTCGCGACCCGGCGCGCCGCGCAGTGGGCGCACTACCCGGACGCCGCGCGGGGCTACCTCGCTGGTGAGCAGGATCCAGACGGCGAGCTGTACGACGGCCTGGTGCAGATCAACGGTGCTCCAGGGCTGTGCTGGGTGGAAGTGCGACACCAGCACTCGCGCACGCTGGTCGAACGCGTGTGGTCAGCAGATGGCACGTGGAGGGTGCTGGACCTGCCGGCCAGTGAGCTGTACGAGGTGCAGGCGACAGATCCCACCGACACCCTGCAGCCCGTGGTCCGCCGCAACGTGGTGCCCTACACGTGAGCGACAGCGGTCGCTACCTGCGTCTGGATCTGACGCGGGGCTATCTGGCGACAGCCGACGGCCGATACATCCGGCTGAACCTGACGCCGCCGCCATCGGGCGAATTGGACCCGGACGGATGGTCTGCGCTGCTGGCCGGCGCGCACACCATCTACAACTGGCTGACGATCGCCACACCACCGTCGATCGACGCAGGTGCGTTCGGTACCGCCGTTGTCACCACGCCCACACAGGTGACGGCTACCGGATGGGCGCAGCTGATCATGGGCACGCCGGCCATCGCCCGGCGCGAAATGCCGCAGCCGGAGGGCTGGGAGTCGTTACTTGGCCTCGCCGGTATCGGCATCGCGCCGTGGAACGGACGGCCGCGCCCGACGCCTTGGACCGCGACGCAATGGGGCACGCAGTTTGTCTCGCTGCTGAATCGCGAGCTGTACCCGGCCACCTGGGCCGGTGCTGCGACCGGCACGCCCGCGGTGTCGGACAGCCCGCGTACCCTGCGCCAGCGCGTGATCAGCACCATGCAGTTTGGGTTCCCAGAGCTTGGATGGACGCGCGAGCGCGCGGTGTCCGGCTTCGAGGCGACGGAGTGGGGCACCGCCGACGCGTGGGACCAGCGCCAGCGCGTCACGCCTGCCGGGCTCGAGACTTGGGCAGCGGGCACGGCAGATGTTGCGCTGTACAACCGCTACGTGCGGCCTGGCCAGTGGTTCTACCAGCAGGACTGGCTGCTGATCGGGTCGCTGACCGATGTACGCAACGCCCGCCAGATCATCGAGCAGGTGTCAGCGCACGATGGCGGGGTGTTCGGGGATTACCCGGGCGTGCGCAACCGCAACACCGCGTACGACGTGCAGGGCTACGTGACGCTGCGCGCCGGTCGCCCGGAGATCGAACTGAGCGCCGATGCGCTGGTTCCCACCTGGTGGGAATCGACGGAATGGGGCGCCGAGAGCTTGATCGCTCACGGCATCCGGACGCTGGGCGCCGATGGCACGGACTCTGCGCGCTTTGGCGACTACCCGAGCCTCCGCAACGCCGCGGCCTCGCTGCCGCTGCCGGGCTACACGGCTACGGCCGCCGGCGCCCAGCAGATCCGCAACCGCGGCACCTACTACCCGGTGCCCGCCATCGGCGACACCGATCAGGCGGGCGAGGCCTGGGTGTCGCGATCGCCGCGCACACTGGACGCCGCTGGCCGCGGCATGTACGCGCAGCAGATGGGAACGCTGATCACCGGGTATCGCGAGCAATTCGTGGCGCCCGACTTGATCGAGCCCACCGCGGTCATGGGGTCGGTGTGGGTGGTCGAACAGTTCACCCGGGCGACCACGCTACAGCCGACCGCATTCGACGAGGTATCGACCGGCGCGCGCGTGCGCAACGTGACGCCTGAGGTGCGGCCAATCCCCGTGCCTCAGGACCAGTGGGGCGCCGGCGCCATCCGCACCCAGTGGCGCACGGTGAGCGCCAGCGGCAGCGTGCACACGGTGTGGCCGGCAGAGCGCCCGTTCGTCGAGTACCGCACCAAGCGGCTGCGCCTGGATGGGTGGGACTCGTTCAGGACTCGAGATCTGCACCTGGTGGAGCTGGCCACGCCCAGCCCGCCGCCCGATGCCGTGGTCACTGGTATCCGCATTGGTGCCCCCATCGGATTGACCAGTGAAAGGCAGGCGACGGAGTTTGGCAATCTGACGGTGCGCGAGCAGCAGATTGAACCCGAGGGTTGGCACAGCCTGCAGTGGGGACTGGCCGAGGTGAGATCGAACACGCTGCGGCCCCCGATGATCACGCCCGATGCCCAGCAGGTTGGAACGCCCAATGTGCCGGGTCGCCGCTACCTTCCGGCGCTGCCCAGTGAGCAGACGGCATTCGGAACCGCGCGGATGTCGCCGTGGTACATCTACGCGGCTGGTTATCCGTTTGGGTACTCGGACAAAGATCAGCCGATCGACTATCTCGAAACCAGCCCGCAGGTTGGTGGGCCGATCTGGGGAGGCATGCGCATTGCGCTGTCTCGCAGGTTCCTGGCGCCGTACAGTGATCCGCCAAACGCGGTGATGGGCGAGGTGCCTGCACCCGATGCACAGTTGAAAACCCGGCAGATTCGCTGCCCAACTTTCGCACCCACGCGGTTTGGCTGGCTGGAGTTCACCGTACAGCGGCAGCCTGAACCGGATGGATTCGATGCTCAGCAGTTTGGCCGATCCGAGATCGCAGAGATTCCGGCGATGGTGCGTTTCATCCGGCCGAGCGGCGCTGCCTATCTCGGCTTCGATCCCCAGGACGCTCAGCTGTTCAACCGAACACTAGAACCTGCGTTCATCGCAGGAACCGGTGTCGGGCTGCAATCGGTGCAGCACGAGTACCCGCCCTTCGAGATGGTGGGCTGGTCTGCCAGCCAGTGGGGTGACGCGATGGTCGACTACCGCGTGCGCCGACGCGATGTGCAGGGCTGGGACTCTGACGAGATGGAGTACACCTTCGGCCAGCTGTCTAAGCGCATGCGCATCGCGCACCGCCCGCCGCCAGTGCGCGGACCGCGACCCGCCGGGTTCACAGCGAGCGGCACCGGCACGCCGGCAACCGGCGCGCGCCAGCGAACGCTCCAGGCCTCGCAGCACTACAGCTGGGCGCCCGGTTACCCCACGGTCGCGCATCTACAGGCCCTGCAGCCGCAGGCCTTCGAGACGACCGAGTGGGGCGACCCTGACCGGCTGGTGCCGGGATCCGCGCGGCCGCGCGGTGAGGACTGGGCCGAGTTCGGCCGCGGGGCGCTGGCGCGCTCGCTACCCGCAGCGCCGATTGCGGAGCTCGAGTTCGGCACGCCGAACGTAGGCTGGCGCGCCGAGGTCGACGGCTGGGCCGCGCTGGCGCTGGCGGCGCCCGTCGTCATCGGCCTCCACGATCACAGCTGCGGGCGCTTCCCGCGTGCAGTACTCGCGGGCGGCATGCAATCCGATCAGCACGGGAGCACGGCAATCGCATGAGCGGCATCAAACTGGGGCCGTGGCCCGCAGGCCTCGACAATGTGAGCGACCCGGTGCGCCGCATCAACGGGCAGACGCGCACCCTGGAATCGCTGGCCGATGCCGTCGACGTGGTGATCGATCGCGATGGGTGGGCGCAGACGCGGCCCGGCCGCACGCTGCTCGCTGCCGAGGCGCTGCACTCACTATGGCGATCGGCCGATGGGACCACGTACGGCGGCCGGGGCGCCGAGCTGGTTCGAGTGCAGTATCCCGGCACCATCACCAGTCTCTACACCTGTCCCAGCGCCGGGCCGTTCGGATTCGCCGACACGCCATCGGGCGTGGTGTGGACAGCTGGCCAGTTCATCGGGGAGATCCGAGACGGCACGCCGCGGCAGTTGGGCGTGACCGATGGGTCGGCGTTCAACGCGACTGCGATCGCCGCCGGCGGCCTCGATGCGGGCACCTACGCCGTCGCCGTCGCCTACGTGGACGAGTGGGGCCGCGAGGGCGGGCTGAGCGCGCTCCAGTTCCTGCAGGTGGCCACCGGCGGCGGCATCCGCCTGACGGCTACCACGTGGCCCGACGAAGCGGTCGAGGCGCGCGTGTATCGCACCAAGGCAAACGGCGATGTCCTGTACTCGGCAGCCAGCATCCCATGGGGCACGGCCGACTACATGATCGGTGCCGGCGCCGTGGGGCGCCTGCCGCTCACCCAGCATCTGCGGCGCATGGTGGGCGGCCGGCATGTGGCGCACTGGCGCGGGCGGCTGCTGGTGGCCGGCACGCACACGCTGCGCTGGTCTGAGCCGATGGGCATGCACCTGTACTCGCCGCGCCACAACTGGCTGCAATTCCCGCATGCCATCCGATTCCTGGCAGCGGTCGAGGGTGGCGTATGGGTGGGCCACGCGCGGGGCGTGGATTGGCTGGGAGGCACGCGCCCGGGCGACTGGACGCGCAGCGCTACCAGCGCCGCGCCGCCGATGGCGCACAGCGCGGTCATCGTGCCGGCATCGGAGCTTCCCACCGATCTGGCGGCCGGCAATGCCGACGCCGCAGTGTGGATGTCAGAACGCGGGTTCTGCGTCGGCACCGCCGATGGCCGCCTGATCGAAGTTCAAGCGAAGCGCGTACGGGCCGCGGGGAGCGGCGTGTGCGCACTGCACCACAACCGCCGACTCACGGCGTTCACTCAGTAGGAGACACCGCATGTTCTTTCAGCAGATGGGCAAGCACCTGGCCGAGTTTCGGCGCGCCATCCGCAACCGCAAGTACGAGCAGACGCCCACCGGCATTCTGTTGCCCACGCAACGGGCGATGATCGGTGGCGTGTGGACTCACGGCCTAGTCGGAGGCCCCATGGTCGCCGACAAGAACCTGATCGTCACCGAAGGGCTGAATCACATCCTGGCGGTCGCGCTGGGCGCCACTGCCAAGCCCGTCGGTTACTACATCGCGCTGTACACCGGCGCGACGTCGCCTCTGGCCAGCTGGACCGCGGCCAACTTCGCCGGCAACGCCACCGAAAACACCTCGACCAGCGAGGGCTACACGGCCTCGACGCGGCCGGTGTGGACACCGGGCAGCGCCAGCGCCGGCGCCATCAACAACACCGCCAGCCAGCCGACGCTCACGATCGCCGCCACGACCACCGTGACATTCCAAGGCGCAGCGCTGCTGACGAGTAATGTGCGCGGCGGCACCAGTGGCGTGCTGGTGTCAGCTGTGCGGTTCGCTCTGCCGGAGATCCTGAACAACGGCGCGACCTGGACCTGCGGCTACACCATCAGCATCACCGACGCTGACTGATGTCGGATGAAGCGCTCGGCATTACCCTGCGGGGCAATGCCGAGCTGGCTCTCCAGTACGTGCCGCAGGCGCGCCGGCTGGTCTACCGGCTGCGCGAGCAGATGAAATGGGGCAGCAAGGTACAAGGCGCGCACGAGCGCCTGTCCGACCGGGCGTACGTCTATGCGTACGCCATGCCCGGCATGACGCGCGCGGTGATCGTCGCCGACTACGACGAGCAAGACCAGGATCTGCGCCCGGTGGAGGCGACTAAGACACCCGACTTCGTGTCTGGCGTGGTGGCCGGTGGGCGCATTGTGGGCGAGGTGCCGGTGCTCGACCGCTTCCGGCCGACAGCCGCAGCCGCGGCGCTGCACCGCATGCCGGAGCGTTACGCGCTGTCGGCGCGATTTGCGGTGCGCCCACACCCGGATCTGCCGGAGATAGACGACCAGGACGCCGACCCGCCGTATTCCCAGTACGTGCTCGGCAAGTCCACCCTATGGACCGGCGCCATGCGCATGGTCATCCAGGCAATCAGCGCCGTGGGCAAGGCGGAAGCGCCCTCGATCTATGACCGGGTGCCGCCGGCGGTGCTCAACCCGCAGCGACCGGATGCCCAACCGACCGCCTACGAGGCGACGCTGCCGCAGCAGGGCGTGCGGATCCGCTACGGCTACACCAGGGATCGGACCCACGGCATCACGTTTGCGGCCGACGGGCGCGCGTGGCTCATCGAGATCTCCATCACCCGCGGCGTGCTGGCGATGCCGCTGCCGCTGTTCGAAGCGACTACGCTGCCGCGCTTCCGCCAGCGTCTGGTCACGCTCAATGACGAAGCCGGGCTCGAACTGCTCGATCGCTTCGGCGGATTCCCCAGCGGCGAGACGTTCCCGGCATCCACTGACGCGCTGGAGTCAGCCATCCGCGGCGGGTTCGTGCTGCGCCTACAGGCAGCGTCTGCGCTCAGCGGGTTTAACTCGCATGCCAGCTTCACACCGGACATGGGGTGGGCGTTCTCGGAGTCTGGGCACGATGCGGTCACATCGGCCTGGCGCTTCGGCGCTGACTATGTGCAGCGGGTTAGCTGGTGGGGCGTCGCCATCACCATCGGCTCCACCAGCTCACAGCCTGAAAGCAACGCGGATGCACTGCGCGCCACGCTATCTAGGGTAGCGCGTGACGAGGCCGCCGAGTGGACGCTGAAAAAGCTGAGGCGCCTACAGGCTCCCCAGCTGGCGGTCCTATCGAGACTCGCGCGCGAGAACCCTAGCGCCGCCTATCAGCAGTTGGACGCACTGACTCTGCCGCCGCTGGCCCAAGGGTCGGCGCGCATCAGCAAGCGAGGTGAGGGCATCGTATGGCTGCCACGCTTTGCGCGTCAGTTTCCACCGATTGCCTTTCACAACAGCGCGCTTGGCTTCTGCATCACCCACGACCCGCGCCCAAACTCAGACGTGGGCCGCCCTGCTGGCGTACACGACACCGTGATGTGGGTGGCCTACCAAGGCAATCGCTTGGCCTGGGTCCGCTACTTCGACGACGCGCGCGCATCGAACATCCGAGTGACTGACACCCGAGAAGAGTGCATGTATGTCGGCCGCTGGGAGTATGTCGTCGAAACAGAGCCGTCGGCGCCTCGTCACACCTTCTACACCGATCAGTTTGACGACCGCGAGGACATTGTCGCATCAAGATCCTCAAACGTCCGAGAGGGTGCGGATCTTGGCTATGTAGTCACTGCAGTCGTGGATGACGTGACCCGCCCGTATATCGGAACGCTGTTTCGGAGGCGTGGATTCAAAATCACCACAACGCTGTCGTCGGCCTGGGAGTCCAACAAGGTCGGGATTGTGTTTCCGCAATTCGATCGCTGCGCCTACTACTACGCCATTTCGCGCCGGCGGTCGGCATCTCTTGTTACGCGGTCGGTTTCAACGATTCAGGTCACGGACCCGCACAGTTATGAGACGTGGCGAAACTTCCCCGGATGGACTGGGTTCACGGTGGGCGGCAATTTCCAGCGAGCGCAGCATCCCAATGGATGCGGGCCGGTCGATGCGCGCACGGTAACCGACAACGCCTTCTATGAACCGTTCCAGTGCTCTGAGGTTGCGGATCGAGGCGCGTGGGCGAGCGTCTGCGACAACGCCGATGGGATGGTCGCTACATCCCCGATACGTCCTGGAGTCACCGAGGTGTCATCGGAACCGGCCGTCGAGCGGCTGCAAGTGTGGCTGTCCAACGCTTCGGCAATTGAGCGATTCAGCGTATCGACCGAAACGCAAATAGCACCGCTGCGCACCAACCAGACATGGTTTATCACCAGCCCTGATCCTGATTCTGGGCAAAGGATCATCGCCAAGTCGTACCACAACTGTTGGGGCGATGCGCTGGCGCTATTGATCTACAAAAGCGCCGACGGTGTGCGAACTGAGGATCGTCAAATCATTGGGCAACCGCAACACCCGGAAATGGTTGGCAGCTTGCGCTGGGACGGCTATGCGCTGATCGGGAGGGTAGATTGAGTGATTGCATCGTGATCGAGGACTATGCAGTCCTAAGCGACGCGTTTGCCGCAGTGCGCGGGACGCAGGTGGCAGACGCGCTGGCAGCGGCAGACGCTGCCGCCGGCACCCGCGGGACCGCAGTCGCCGATGCGGCAGTGGCTGGCGACAGCGCGCTGCCGGTTCGCGTGCTACTGATCGTGGACGCGGCCGTGGCAGGCGATGGCGTTGTCAGCACGTCGCATCGATCGATCGCCGTCGTCGAAACGCTACGCGCCGCAGATGCAGTCCGCCCTGGTCGCGTGCTGGCCATCAGCGACGCCGCTACGGCAGCCGATACGGTTGTAACTGGGCGTTCCACTGGAGTCGCCGATCACGCCGTCATCGGCGATGCAGTAGCGCCAGCGTCGTCGCGCGTCACTATGTGGCTGGATAGCGCGGCGCTGACGGACAGCGTGCGGCCGGGCCGCGTGCAGCAGATCACCGACACCGGCACGGCAGGCGACAGCGTGCATGGGTTCAGGCGCTCGTGCCAGATCCAAGATGCCGCGACGATCGCCGATGCGCTGGCCAGCACCACGCACCGCGTTACCGTCAGCGTCGACCGCGCAGTGGTCGGGGATTCTGTCGCCCCGCAGGCGCACCATCGCGCGCAGATCCTGGACCGTGCGGTAGTCGCCGATGCGGTGTACGCCCCCGGCCAACTCGCCGCCGGCGCCGCCTGGACCACCGCCCTCGACACACTGAACGCCGCGCGCTGGACTGCGCAGCCGGTGGTCGCCGCGGCAGTGGTCGATGGACATCCGGTGGTAGCTACGCCGCAAGGGCTGTACGAGCTCACCGGCACGACCGATGCCGGCGCGGACATCGCGCCCTACCTGCGGCTGCCGATCAGTGACCTGGGCTCCCGCGCGCTGACGCGGATTGACCACGTGTATGCGACCACGCAGGGCGGCCCGTTCGTGCTGGCAGTCACGCCGATGGATCAGGACCAGCCGACCTACGAGTACGAGGCGGCCGAGCGAACGGAAGCCGGCCAGGTGGCTACACGGGTGAAGGTGGGCCGCGGTCTGCGCTCGCTGATGTGGCAGCTGGAGTTCCGGGGCATTCCGGGCGCGCCGTTCGCGCTGCGCTCGGCCGACATCACGCTGATTGATACCTCCAGGAGAGTTTGATGTCCGTCGACCAGTACCCGCCGACCTACTTCGAGACTGCCGCCGGCACCGTCCAGCAGCAGATCGAGGACATGACCGCGCGCGCCGACACCTTCCAGGCGGCGGCCGAGGCATCCATCCAGGCGCTGGGTAGTCTGACGCCGATCACCTATGTCGATGCGCCTCCGGTGTCCACCGAGCCCACGCGCGTACCCGCGCAGCAGATGCCGGACGCCCCGACCGATGCGCTGGCGATCGACATCGACCCGTTTGCGCTGCCGAACTTCGAGAGCCTGACCTTCGACGATGGGCTGGTGCTCGAAACACCGGGGCCGTTTGAGCCGCGCAGCGGATCCCTGCAGCTGCCGCCGGCGCCCGCGCCGATCGTGCCGGGACTGGCGCCGGCAGGGCCGACTACGCGCGACATCGCGCTGCCGACGGCCCCGGATCTGACCGAGCCTGAAATGGGCGCGCTGCTGCAGGTGCAGATCCCGGAGTTCACCTTTCCAGGCCTGCCCACGTTCACCGACCCGGGCGAGCCCGTGTTCACCGGCACACCGCCGTCGACCGCGCTCACGTGGGACGAAGCGGCCTATGCGTCGCCGGTGCTCGACCAGATCAAGGCCGAGTGCCTGCGCCAGATGCAGGGCGGCACCGGGCTGCATCCGGCCGTCGAGGCGGCGCTGTTCGCGCGCGCTCGAGCCCGTGACGACGAGCAAGGGCGCAAGGCGCTGCAGGACGCCGTGGACGTCATGGCGTCGCGCGGGTTTGAGCTGCCCACCGGCATGCTGGCCGAACAGGTCAACGCCACGGTGGAGGCCAACCGGCTGAGCGCTGCGGCTACCAACCGCGAGATTCTGGTGCAGGCATCGGAGCTGGAGCAGGCGAATCTGCGCAATGCGATCGCGCAGGGCATCGCACTGGAAACCGTGCTCATCCAGCAGCACAACCAGGTGGTACAACGCGCCTTCGACGCGGCGCGCGCCCGGCTGGATGCCGACGTGGAGCTGTTCAACATCGCAGTGTCGCTCTACAACGCCCGGCAGCAGGCGCGCAGCATTGCCGTCGAGGTGTTCAAGGCCGAGCTGCAGGGCGCGCTGGCGCATCTGGACGAGTTCCGCGCCCGCATTGAGGCGGCCAAGGCCGCTGGCGACTACAACCGCGTGCAGGCCGAGATCTACAGCACGCGCATGGATGGCCTGCGCCGACGCGTCGAGGTGTTCACGGCGCAAAACGAGGGCGCCCGCGTACAGGCGGAAATCGAACGCTTGCGCGTCGAAAAGTGGCGCGGCGAGATCGAGGCCTGGGCCACCGCGCTCAACGTGCGCAAGATCGAGTGGGAGGCCTACGAGACTCGCGTCCGCGCGGAGTCTGCCCGCGCCGGCATGCTGGATGCCGAAGCCCGTGCGTTCGCCGCCACCGTAGCCGCTGCCGAGGGCCGCAATAACACCAAGGTGCAGGTGATCCGTGCGCGCATCGAGGCGCTGCAGGCGTCGGTCGCGCTGTTCTCCGCCCGCGTCCAGGCCGAAGGCGCGCGTACCGGGTCGATGATCGAGCAGGCACGCACCCGCGTCAGCGCTTTCGCCGCGGATGTCGAACGCTTCACCGCCGAAGTCGGCGCCGACACCGCGGACCGCAACCTGCGCGTGACCGCACTCCAGACCGATCTGAGAAACAACCTGGCGGCGATCGAACTGCTGAGCCAGCAGTGGCAGACCCGCCAGCAGACGCTGGTCCAAGCGGCGACGCTCCAGGCCGAGGCCATCAAGTCGGCAGGCGCAATGGCCTCGCAGCTGGCCGCCGGCGCGTTCAGCGCGATCAACGTGGGCGCCAACATCAGCGGCAGCGGTTCCGGTTCCACGAGCAACAGCTTCTCGCGCAGCGAGAACTACAACTACACGGCCTAAGGGGACAGCATGGACGTTTCGGACAAGCTCAAGCGGCAGGGCCAGATGTTTGCGCCGTTCACTGCGCACATGCAGGGCGCCGACGCCGCCGCCGCCAAGCTGGTGGATCACCGATTGCAGCGTGCTGGCGGGCCGATGCCCAGCCAGATCGGGCCGCCGGCACCGATGCTGACGCGGCCTGCTGCGAAACCCGCCTTTGGCATGGCTGCCGCCACATTCGGGCAGCCGCATGCCACCATGGCCGAGGCAGCCAAGCCGCCGGCCACCGTGCCCGAAGTGCTGGCGCGCACGCTGCTCTCACGTCCTACGCAGCAGGCCCTGGGGTACACGCCAGACCCGCCGAAGCCGGGCGAGATGCAGTTCAACCCGGCTACCAGCAAGTGGGAGCCAGCAGCGCCTCCGCCTGCGGCAAAGCTGACGCGCCCGCTTGCCAGCCCGAGCCCGGCGGGTGTCGCGGGTGCTGTGAATGCAGCCGCGCGGGCGCTGTCCGCGCCGGCGATCGCGGCATTGCCCGGAAAGCTCAAGACTGCCCAGGCGCCGGCGCAGGCCTCGACCAAGTTGCCCGGCGCGCCCACGCTCGATGCCAACGGCAACCCGGTGTACGACGACGCTTTCGCCGCACGCAACCAGCCGCTGCTGCAGCGCTACGCGCAGCAAAACGTGGTGCAGTCGGTGGTGCCGCCGCCCGGTGTCGCCGCGACGATGGCAGGGGGGCAAACGCCGGCCGTGGGGCAGCTGACGCGCGGTGGTGGTGGGTTTACGGCGGCTGATCGCATGGCTCAGCTCGATACACTGGACCGCCTTGGCAACGGCCAGCGCGAACGCCAGGCCGCTGAAACGGCGACTCAGGGCAGCGCGGCCGCGCTGCGGCTTGCTCGCTTTGGCGATCCGCGCGCTGCTGATGTCGGCGCCGCGGCGGCACAAGCCGGGCAGACTGCGAGCGGGCTGCGCATGCCGCCACGCTTCGCCCAGATGGACCCGAACGCGCCAGCCGCCAACGCCAACGAAGCGGCGCGTATCGCCATTGAGCAGGGCCGGGCCCAGTCCGACGCCGCGCTCAGCCAGGTGCAGACACAGCAAGGTCAGCTGCAGCTGAAGCAGGCACAGCAGATGCAGGCACTGACCGAACAGCTGCTGAGCGGCACGCCGGATCAGCAGAAGGCGGCTGCCGCGTCGCTGTCGGCGCTGCAGGGAACGAAGCCGGGCGAGCCTATCAAGGTCAAGCGCCAGGTCGATACCGGGCAGAAAGACGCGCTGGGCGCGCCGGTGCTCGCCGATCAGGAAGTGCTGTACGACCCGCGCACCGGTCAGTGGATCCAGCCGCCGGCGGCGGGGGCAGGTCAGTTGCCGCCCGGCATGACCAAAGAGCAGGTGGCTGCGGAAGCCAAGGCCGCACTTGCGGCTGGAGCCCCGGAGGATGTTGTGCGTAGCCGACTGGCGGCCTACGGCGTGAGTCTTTAAGGAGTAGCGCATGGGGCTGTTCGACGATCTGATCCCAAAGTCCGGCCAAGGTGATCAACCAGCGCCGCCGCAATCCGCAGGCAATCTATTTGCGGACGTTACCCCGCAGCCCGGATTCGTCGGCGCCCTGACACGTGGCTTCAAGCGCTCGCTGCCCGAAACCACGAGCTTGCTGACTGGCGCCGGCGCGACTGTCGCGGGTGCGGCGGGTGCGGACGGCGTGCGCGACAAGCTGCTGCGCACGTATCAGGACATCCAGCAAAACGAGGTGGCGCCGCTGGCGAACCAGAGCGGGTTCATTGACTCGATTACGGGAAATGGATCGCTCAGCGAGTGGGCGGGCGACACCCTGGGCAACTTGGCTGGCCAGGCCGTACAGTCGCTGGCTGCCGCTGCCGCTGGCGCGATCGTTGGGTCTGCGGTACCGGGCGCGGGCACCGTAGCCGGCGGCGTCGGCGGCCTGGTAGCGCGCACCGGAGCCAAGAAGCTGGTGGAGGGCGCCGTCGCCAACATGGTGGCCAGGGGCGTCGCCAAAGATGCCGCTGAGAAGCTGGTCCTGCGCCGCATGGGCGAGGCGGCGCTGGCCAACTCTGGGCTCAACATCGCGCAGGAAGTCGGCATCGCATTCACTGAGCGCGCACAGGATGCGCAGGCAGCGGGCGAGGAGCTGACGCGCGCCGATGCGTTGCGCGCCATTGCCTATGGTATCCCCGCAGGCCTGCTCGATACGGCGACCGAAGCGTTCACCGCCGGCAAGCTGATGCGCGGCGCGTCCAGTTCGCCCAACCGCCTGACGCGCATGGCCGCCGGCGCCGCTACGGGCACGGTGACCGAAGGCGGCACGGAAGGCGCGCAGGCGGTGTTGGAGCGCGCCGGCGCCGCACAGTCCCTGACCGGCACCGAGGCATACAAGGACTACATCGAAAACGTGGCCGCCGGCGCCCTGGGCGGTTCCGTGCCCGGCGCCGCGGGAGGCATTCGCACGCCGGACGCGCTCACGCAGCCGCCACCGACGAATCCCGCGCCAACTGCCACCACGCCCGCAACACCACCGGCCACGGTCATCCAGCCAGCAGCGGCGCCC
>ERZ724522.1034-NODE-1034-length-15930-cov-4.725039_pt1 | contig 15930 bp, 25 predicted proteins | sample MGYA00376055_ERZ724522 | MGnify/ENA primary metagenome ERZ724522 (study PRJEB28724, sample SAMN07190884) | wastewater metagenome | isolation source: effluent of sewage treatment plant in Hong Hong | place: Hong Kong | collected 2016-03-17 ... | reverse complement strand
CTAACCCCTAGGCGCACAGCCTCCAGAATCTTCCGCTTCGTCTCGGGCGTTGCCAGCGTCCTGCGCCCTCGTGGCCTTCCGCTTTTCACCGTGTGGCCTCCATCGAGTCGGCGCGGGCTTGCAGGTCGAGCCAGAGGCGCTCCATGCTACGGCTGCGCTCCAGCATCAGGTTGCGTCCGTCGTACCCTCGGATCAGCCAGACCTTCGGCAGCGTGGGTCCACCGCAGCGGCGTGCAGTGCATGCGCTGACACCGATTCTGGCGATGGACAGCGGGCGCAGTTCGCTACCGCACTCCGGGCATTTCACCGCAAAACCTTGTGTTGCATCCCGGTCATCGCACCCCACCGCTCGATCGTGGCCTGCACATACGACGGCGAGAGATCGAGCCCTGCGCACCACCCGCCGCGCTCCACCAGCGTGTTCGACGCCACGAGGTACGCCTGCGCCTGCTGGTCGTTTTTGCTGCGCCAGCCGGCGACCACCGGCACGAGCCAGTCCTTGTCGTTGTTGCTGATGCCCTGCGGTGGGCGCTTGCCGGCCTTCTTGAGCGCGCGCAGGGCCTCGATGCGCCCATGCCCTGCCACCAGCCGCCCGGTGCGCTCGTCCAGCAGCGGCGGCTCACCGAAACCGAGGTTGACGAAGCTGGCCTGGATTTCGTCGAGATCGTGTTTCTTCGGGTTCTTCGCCGCGAACTTGATGGAAGCCAGCGGGAGATACTTGACGCGGTGGGTCACTTGACCTTCCTCTTGGCGACGAGCTTCCTGCCTTCAGCCTTGCGCGCGGCGTAGGAGTGCCGAACGAACTGCGTGGCTTCCGTCGGGCTCCACTCGGACCGCATCGCGCGGGACACGGGATCGCTGGCGACGACTCCGCGATCATCCCAGCCGTGTTTTCGCAGCACCAACGCCAGCAGCATCAGCGCGCAGCAGGCGAAGTGGGCGAGGTGGTGCAGGCCGCTTTCGGGGTCGCGGTTCTCCCCCACCATCCAGCGCGACAGATGGCGCATCGCAGCGCCCGTCAGCCGCCCCCAGGCCATGCCCTTCTCCCAGTTGCGGGCGGCGTACTTTCGTTCCCCGTACTCCAGCGCGCGACCCACCTCCAACAGCGCGTCGAAGGGGACCAGATCCAGCCGGGGCTTGCCTTCGTCCGACTTCACTGCGGTTGTCAGCGCTGACACATCTTCAGCCATGGGGTTGCACCTTCACTTACCGCGAGGCACTGCGCGTGCTGCGTAGCTGATGGCGGTCTTCACCTTGACGCCGAGGGACTTCGCGGCGTCGTTCTTCGTCAGGCCCATCGCCAACAGCTTCTTGAAGCGGTCGGCGATCAACTGGCGGCGTTCGTTGCGCTGGCGTGCGAGTTCCGCGAGATCTTCCGCGCGCCCCACGGCGGTCAGCCCGTGACCAACCGAGGCGGGGGCAGCTGCGAAATGTCCAGCCCGTACTTCGCGGCGAGTTCGACGAGGTGGGGCGGGAGTCGCCACTTTTTCTCCTCGTGCAGCACCACCATCGCAGTCACGGCGGTGCGCTGGTTCTCCTTGGCGAGTTCGCGCGCGATGCCGAACACCTCGGCGGCGAAGTCCTCGGGACGATCGACGGCATAGTCAGGGTCGAGCCGTTCCAGCAGCGCCTTCGCCACAAGGTCGGCGTAATTGCCGACTGCGCGGTGAAAGTTCGTCGCCTCGTTCACCATCAACTGCTTCAGTTCGGCGTCCAGCACGGTGGCCTCCGCTCGCTGCTGGTCGATGCGCTGGGCAGCTTCGCGCAGCTGCTTCGGCGTCAGTGGCTGTTCAGACATGGGTTCCGCTCCCTGGGTGATGCGAGATGCGCGGGAAAGTCTCACACCGCGACCGGTCCAAGCAAGTGCGCGCGGTGCCAGTCGGGAACGGGAACCGGCACCGCGCGCGGGACTGCCTCGTGGGGAGTGCCAACCTAGAACTGCGGAACCTTCTCGGCAAGACCTGGGGCGATCATGCGCGGGCCTGCGCGGAAGTCCGGGTGCTGGAACACAACCAGCGCCGAATCAAACGGCGCGGAGTCTCCAGCTTGCCCGGTGAACTTCAGCCGACCTTCGACGAAGTGCGCCACCACCAGCAGCCGCCGAAACCACAGGCGGATCGTGTCCTGCCCGAAACTGGAGTGCAGCAGCGGGCCGCACAGGTCGCCGAATTGAGCGGGGCGGGTGATGGTCGTGCGCCACCAGACGCTTCCGGTGCGAACTGGCACGAGGTTCACCATGGCCTGCGCGTGCCCACTCTCCACCGTGCGGCGACTGTGACCCATCCAGGCCAGGATCCCCTCGTCGTGCTTCCCATACGGCGGGTTCATCCAGCCCGCTCGGCAGGTCCACCGCTGATGCAGGGCGTGATCGCGCTTCGTGAAGTAGCGAGCGCACTTCGCGTTCGCGTCGGTCGCGCACACGTCGAGATCGAAGTGGAACTGATGATCGATGGCGCGGAAGAACTCAGGCGGCGTCCCCCACTCGGACGTCTTACTGCTGTGCATCGCCTTAGAGATCATCGGCGTCTCCCCCTGTGAACGGCAGCAGCATCACGTTCCGCTGCAGCATCAGATCCTTCAGGTCGTGCGCCTCGTCGGCGTCGAACTGGCGACGGTATGCCTGCCGCTCCTCCTCCGACAGCAGCGGGGCGGGCGGCGGCGGGTCCACCTCCGGGCGGTGCTCCACCGGACGGTCGGGCAGCGGTGGCCCACCCAGCGGTAGCCCCATCATCGCAGCCACGCACACCTTCACGTCGGCGTGCCTCCCGTCCTTCAGCGGCTCGCGCGTCAGCATCCCGCAGCCCGCGCAGCGCGGCCATGGTTCAAACCCCTTCCAGCCCGCCGTCACTTCCAGCCCCGAGTGCGCGCGTCCAGATCCAACAGCGCGTCGCGATCCTGCAGCTTGCGCTCCACCTCGTCGTCGAAGCGGATCCCGTTCCTGCCATCGCGCCACACCTGCACGATCAGCCAGCCCAGGAATCCGAACGTCACCAGCGCCACCACCATCAGCATCGTTCCCACGGTTTCACCCCTCTCGGTTTGGGTTCTGCAGCTTCATCCACGCCACAGTCGCTACAGCGACAGCATCGGTCAAGTGTTCACGCTTCGACTTCGGCCACTTCTGCAGTGCCTGCGTCAGCATCGGGTGGCGAGCGATCAGCGCAGCTTCGATCGCCTCCTTCGACGCGAAGCGATCGGCAGTGATCCATTTCTTCACATTGGTGGGTTGCTGGTCCATCACCGGCACCCCGCGTGCCGTCAGCGCATCGAAGATCCCGCGCACGCGACCTAGGTTCATCACGGTCGAGATCTGGATACGCCCCACAGGCAGCTGCTGCACTTCGATGGCAACGGCATCAGGCCACCGCTGCATCAGGTCTTCCACGCGCTGCGCGTAGAACGCCAGCCGCCTGCTGTGGTCGTCTGCCTTCGAAACGGCGTCCTTCTCTGGTTCCGTCTCCCACAGATCCAGGGTCGTGATCTCGGGCGTACTGAAAGATCCCTCCAACACGGCAACGCCCATGCGCGCGAAGCCTGGATCGATGCCGACGACGATCATGGCGCTACCGCCTTCATCGCGTCGAGATAGTCGAGATATCCGCTCCCGGTCAGCGCGTGTTCGCAGCTGGGGTGGCACACCAGCCGAGTCACGCCACCGACGTCAGGCCGCTGCGAGAAGTGCCAGAAGCACAACGGCTGCTGACACTCGGCGCAGTGGACGACCTGCGGCGGCTGCTGCTGGTGGACGGTGCAGTGCTCGCGACCGCAGGCACAGACCTGCGCCGCCTTCCCTCCGCATCGGCACTTCACATGGCACCCTTGTTGATCTTCGACGGTGTGAACTTCAGCCGCCATTGTGCAGGCAGTGCGCGCGGCTCCGTCTCGCTGCCGCACCGCAGGTTGCTGATGCGCGCCTTGCGGGTGTTCAGCTTGAAGGTGCCGAGTGCGGGCACCACCACTGTGTGCTTCGTGCGAGCGTGAGCGGCGATCAGCGCAGTGACCGCCACCAGCCACGCGCGCGCCTCCTTCCGACTCACACCCATGTCCCGCGCCAAGTCAGCAGCCAGCCAGCCCTGGCCCACCACGCGATTGCGGCTCAAGACTCACCACCCTTCCGGTGCTCCGCTGCGTTGGGGCAGGTGGCGAAGTGCGAGGTGTAGCGGTTGCGCTTCTCGTCGTGCTGCTGGGGGTCGAACTTCGCCAGCTTGAGCACGTTGGCGCGGCGGTCCAGCGAGAGCACCACCTTCCCGCCACCGCGATCCGGTGGCCTCATGTCGGGCGTCGCGTCCACTGGCATCTTCTTGCCGCTGGTCGGCCACAACCCCCAGAGGATCTCCTGCCCACAGCTACGGCACTTCGACGGCTCGGTGCAGTCTCGTTCCATGTTCCGTTCCCTTGTCCTGCGAGTTCACAGCAGACCGCGAATCTTCAACTCCGCTTCGACCTTCAACGCCTCCTTGTCTGCTGCCGTCAGCGGCAGCGGTTCGTTGAACGGCAGCCCGCGCATCTCCGCGACGTGGCGGCGCAGCTGCCACGCGAGGCGCGCGAGATCGTCCTTGTCGGTGACGCCAGACACCAGCGCCAGGATGCCAGCGCAGCGGTCGCAGGCGTGCGCGTAGGGCGTGGTCGCCCGCTGCCAGCCGAACGGGTCCAACTGCAGCAGCACATGGAAGCGCGGCTGCGCGTTGGGCTGTCCGCATCCGGCGCAGTTCACAGCGTCCCCCACTGATGGGCCATGGCTGCCGCGAGACCAGGAAAGGTGCGGCTGCGTTCCTTCCAGCGTGCTGGGCTAGGTGGCATGCGATGCACGCGGGCTTCGCGTCCTTCCACGATATGCGTCGGGCGCAGGGGGGGCAGGTTCTTAAGCCACAGACAGGTCGCCTTGGTTTCGCCATGTCCGAACATCCATGGCTGCACGATCTGGTCGGGCTTGCGAATGCGCGTGGAGATGACGCTCACCGGGTTCTCAAGAGCGATGCGCTGCACAGGCGCATTGAGCAGCTGAAAGACGAATTCCAAGGCGGCTTCCTGCTGAGCGCGCTTGCGCCAGAAGTGGCGAGCGCCACTCACTGCCAGATCGGTGCAAGGTGGATGACAGATCATCAGATCCCAACGCCGATGAAGCAGCGCGCGAACATCTCTCTGGAGATGCGGCCCGCCGTTTTCGCTGGGAAGCAAGTCGCACGACCACGCATCGTGACCAGCCGCACGGAAAGCGTCCCGAACCACACCCGAGAACTCGCACGCCACCAAGACCCTCACAGCCCGAGGCCCTCCTGAACCTGTGCAGGGATCGGCGGCTCCTCTGCCTTCGCCTTCTCCTGCTCCTTCTCCAGCGCGGCCTTCATGCGGGCGCGCTCCTGCGACGCCTCGAAAGCAGCGCGGGCGCGCTCCCTGGCGGCATCCTTGCGGGCCTGCGCGCGCTCGGCGTGGACGTTCACCTTCTCCGCGCCGTTCGGGTCCAGCATCGCGGCTTCCGCGAAGCGAGTGAGCGCCACGGTAGCACCCGGTGGTCCTTCGGTCGCCTTCAGCACGGTAGCCCGCATCTGCCCGTCCTTCGACCACAGCCCGAGGATCAGCCGGGCGCACCGCTCGATGAATGCGCTGCCCGCCAGTTCCTGCATGTTCGGTGGGCGCTCGTGCGCGCGGCGGTCCTCGCTGCGCGCAGTGTGGGCGAGGCAGATCACCGGGATCTGCACCTCCTCCGCGAAGTCCTTGAGGGCGAAGACCGTCTGCACGATGCCCTGATCGTTTTGCCATCGCTGACCCGCCTGCGGCTGCGCGTGGTCGATCACGTTCAACGTGTCGATCCAGATCGCCTTCGCGCCTTCGTCCACCCAGCGATGGGCCATGGCGATCAGGTCGTGCGTCTTCAGTCGCCCGAAAGCGAAGGTCCGCACGCGCTCCAGCAGCGGCCACAGCGCGGCGGCGTGGTCGGCCACTGACGCTTCCTGCTCCGGGGACAGCCGCTTGCTGTCCACCTCGCGCAGCGGGACCGCCATCTGCTGCGCCAGCCACCGCTTCGCGATCCACTGCGTTCCGTCGTCGAGTCCGAAGACGCCCACCTTGAACTCGGGATCGTTCCGCAGCTGCGCCAGCAGCACCGAGGCCAGGAACGCCGACTTGCCCACGGCGGGCTGCCCGGCGATCACGTTCAGCTTCTCAGGGAAGCCGCCGATCTCCTCGTCGAGTCCAGCGAAGCCAGTGGGCTGGTAGCTGGTCCGCTGCGTCCGCAGGTTCGTGTCGCGCCGTGCCAGCAGTGCGGTGAGGTCGTCACTCGCGCGCCCGTCGAGCATCGCCACCCCGGTCAGCGCCTGATCCGCCGCGCGCAGCTGTCCGCGCACCTGCCCCACCGTCGAACTGCCGCGCAGGGACTCGGCGATGCCCTCCAGGCGTGCGGCCACCTCCCGCCGCAGCACCGCTTCGCGCAGCGCGCCCGTCAGCGCGGTGAACGTCTCCTGCGTCTGCAGCAGGGCGTTCGTCTGCGCATCGGCCAGCCACCCCGCGTCAGCGTCGCGCAGCAGCCCGGTCGCCATGCCGCCCGCGAACACGGTGGCGGCGTCGATCTTGCGCTTCGTCCGCACGAGGTGGCCCAGCAGCTGCCAGATCACCCGGTGCCGCTGATGCTGGAAATGTTCCGGTGTGAGCCCGCTGGCGATGTACCGCCCGCGAGGTTCGGCAGCGGCCAGCACGCCGCCGATCACCAGCGCCTCCAGTTCGGGGCCGCGCTCGTTCGGGCGCAGCTGAAGCACGTTGTCGGCGTCGCTCACGCTGCCGTCTCCTTCTGCGCGCACGCGCGGGCCCAGTCCTGCAGCGCGGGTTCCCACACCTTGCGGCTGGCGTAGGCGTTGAACGGCCACGGAGGGGAACACTGCGCTCCCCAGTTGGAATTTTCGACCCACCAGCCCAGCGCCTCGGCACCCACCCCGAACACTTCATCCTCGGAAAGCCCCATGTCGTCGGAGCCGAAGCGGGCCTGGAGCATCGCGGGCACCCATTGCGCTGCCCAGGTGTTGATCAGCACGACGGTGGCCGGTTTATCTGGCTCGAATGGAGCGCCGTGCGCGGAGAACGCCAGCCTGCGCTCGATCTGCAGGTGCTCGTGCAGGCGTTCCCCCAGCGATCGCTTGCGCTCCCTCGGCTCGGGCTGCGGGATTCCTGGCAGCTGCTGTTCGACCGGAAGATCCTTTCCCTCTTTCTTCTTTCCTCTCACCTCTTTCCTCTCACCTCTTTCCTCTGTCGGGTTGATCCGTAGTTCAACCCCACCTGAACCCCCCTTGGACGTTGCGGTTCCCTTCAGCTTCGACCGCTTCGCTTCGGCGTCGAGGTAGCGCGACATACCGCGCACCCTGTAGTTCCCACCGTCGCGTTCCTCCAGCAGTCCCGCCAGCACGAACGGGCGCAGTGGCAGTGCTGACACTCCGAAGGCGAGTTCCATCCGCCCTTGGATCTCCTCGGACGACAGCACCACGCCGTCAGGATGCTTCGCCAAGATTCGGCGATCGGCCAGCCCGAACCAGAAGCACACCAGCCCGCCGACGACATGCGGAACGGGCAGCTTCAGCAGGGTGGCGATCTGGCTGGCAGCCAGCTGCGCCGAACGGTGGAACTGCACGAACGGAAACTGCGGATCGATCTCGTCTGCTGCCACGTTCCCTCCCTCGAAAAACAACTCCCCGGGCGGTGCGCCAACACCGCGCCGGGGGGATCGCCAGTAGCGATCACAGGGTGAGAAGTCGTCGGCGTTGGCGCGCCGCAGGTGGTGCGTAATGTCACAGGTTGGGCGAGATTGCAAATTGTCCGTCAGTGTGGCAAGACTCGCGCTCCCGTCGGTCGGACCCCGACGGATGCAGCGAACATTACGGGATGCCCGCTCGGCGCAGTGTCCGCGCTGGTCCTTCTGGGCCGGTGGCCGTAGCGGGCTCCCACCCTCGATCGAGGTGCGCCGTGTTGACGAAAGAGCAGAAGCGACGCAGGCGGATGGGGATCACCGCGTCGGAGATCGGAGTGCTCGCCGGGTTGGACCCGTGGGGCGCATCGCCCGTCGAGATCTACGACAACAAGGTGAACGGCACCGAGAAGGACACCACGCTGATGATGCGCCTGGGCAGCGTGATCGAGGACCCGATCGCGCAGCTGTACGCCGAGGACCACCAGCGCTTCCTCGTGAAGTGCGACACGATGCAGTCACGCACGCACCCGCTGGCGCTGGCGACGCCCGATCGCCTCGTGCTGCTGTCGCGCGATCGCTGGCCGCGCCGCCCGGATGCGCTGGCGACCCTGGAGGACATGGATCGCGGCGAGAAGTTGCTGGAAGTGAAGCATGCGGGCTTCAGGACGAAACACCTGTGGGGCGCTGCCGAAACCGACGAGGTGCCCGAATACTACTTGGCGCAGTGCCAGTGGTCGCTCGGGGTCACCGGGAAGTCGGACTGCGATCTGTTCGTGCTGTTCGATCGCGACGAGGTGCGGCGCTACCGGATCCACTTCTCGCCGCAGCTGTTCGGCGCGCTCTACAGCATCGGGGAACGGTTCTACCGTGAGCACGTCGAGAAGCGGATCCCACCGCCGCCCGATGCGACGGTGGCATACGAAGCGTTCCTGAAGCGCGCCTACCCCGCCGAAGCCGAACGGACGCTGCGGGTGCCCGACGAGGCCACCGAGGCGGCGGTGATGCGTTACGCGCAGCTGAAGGAGATCCAGCGGCGCACGACGCTGCTGCTGCGGCGCGAGGCGAACACGATCAAGGCGGCGATCGGAGATGCGGGCGGGCTTGAGTCGCCGCGCTTCGGGAGGCTGACGTGGCACAAGTCGAAGGACAGCCGGAAGCTGAACGCCGAAGCGGCGTACCACGACGCACGCACGCTGCTGGCGCTGCTGATCGGCAGGATGGAGCCGGGCGAAGGGCGCACCGCACTGGAGGAACGCCTTGCGCGCCTGGAACCGGACAACACTCGGGAGGTGACCGGCCCGCGCGTGCTGCGCGGCAAGTGGGAGAACGAAGCGGACTTCAAGCGCCTGGAAGTGGTGCAGGCGGTGCTGGCTGCAGTGAACTCGCAGGACAAGGACGACGACGAATGAGTGACGAAATCGTGAAGCCCAAGACGATCGACGAGACGCAGCGACTCTCAACCATGCTGGCGAAGTCGATGCTGCTGCCGCCCGACTTGCGAGGAAAGGAGGCCGACGTGGTGGCGGTGCTGCTGACGGGCGCTGAACTCGGCTTCGCTCCGATGCAGGCGCTGCGGGCGATCCAGATCATCAAGGGGAAGCCGTCGCTGTCGGCTGACGCGCTCGGCGCGTTGTGCAAGCGCCGCCCCGACCTGTGCGAACACCTGACGCTGATCGAGTCCACCGACAAGCGGTGCGTGTACCGCACGAAGCGCAAGGGTGAGGCCGAAACGGAGATGGTGTTCAGCTGGGATGATGCGGTCCGCGCTGGCCTCGCCCGACAGGACAACTACCTGCGGTTCCCTCGCGCGATGCTGCGCGCCCGCTGCCTGTCGATGATCACGCGCGCGGTCTATCCCGATCTCTGCCTGGGCCTGTACGACCCCGACGAGACGACCGACGAGGTGGTGCCGGTTGTCAGCGCTGACACGTCCACGCGGACGGAACAGGTGCTGGCGAAGCTGCAGGCGGGCCCGCCGCAGCCCGCACCGATCGAGGACGCGCAGGTGGTCGCGCCGAAGGTCGATGCTGCGCCCGTCGCTGCGCCGCCTCCGAAGCCCAGCACGCCGAAGAAGGCAGACGGTCCCGCGCTGCGCTTCGGGCCCAAGAAGGGGACGCCGATCGCCAGCATCGAAACGCCGCAGCTGGAGCAGGCGATCGCGAACCGTCGCGCGCGCATCGACAAGGAGCCGCTGGCGCAGTGGTCAGCAGAGATGCGCGCCGAGGTCGATGATCTGGAAGCCGAACTGCACCGCAGGATGGACGCCGCCCTGCCACCGCCCGCCGACGAACCGCTGGAGGAAGCGCCTTTCTGACCGCCTAAACGCCCGTTTCTGGTGGTGTTTTACGATTATTGACGGTCGCGCTTGCAAGCGGCGCGAAGTCGTGAGACTATCTGTCCATCGGTTGCCGGGGATGGACCCCGGTCCCGAACGGGGATGAACCCCGAAGGAGTCTGAAAATGTCCCGCACCTTCGCCACTCGCTTCAACCGCACCACCGTTGGCATCGACCTTGACCCGACGCAGGCGATCCTGTGGCAGAGCAACTACAGCGGCGAAGTGCGCGAGATCGCCCGCGCCACCGGCACCTGCGAACTGAACACCCTGGGGGCGCTGACCGTGAAGGTGATGGATGATGCGGTTTGTTCAGCCGTCGTCAACGAACTGATTGCGGAGTTCGTGGCCCACGAGTCAGCGAAGGAGCGCGGCAGCGAAGCGCGGCTGGCCGCCAGCATGGATCACGCTTACTGAACCCGCCGCACGGGTGGGCGCGACCGTCGAACGTCGCGCCTTCCCTTGCCCGCCCGGGATGAACCCGGGCGGCTGAACGGGAGCGAACGATGAAGACCGCCAATGAACTGATCGCCACGCTGCACATGGTTCAGGCCCGCCTGAACTCCACCCCCACCAGCAGCGCCGAGTGGGACGTGATCCGCGACGCCCTGCGCGACGCGCACAGCTTCGCCTTGCGTCAGGCTGACGCGCTGGCGACCACCACTGTCCTCACCACCGCCACCGTGCGGAACACTGAGGACGTAATCGCCCCGCCTGCGGCGATGGTGAAGCACGGCGTGACGCGCGATGCGCGATGCGCGAACGGCGGCGGCTACGCTGGCGACTACCGCAGCGGCATCGCCCGCGCGAAGCGCATCCTGCTGGCCGCTGGCTTCGCGTGGAGCAAGACCACCGGGCGCTACGAGCCGTTCCGCTCCACGAAGGTCACCACGAAGGGCGTCAAGGTCACCCGCCTGGGCTGCAGCAGCACGATCGTGCTGCACGTCCACGACGGTCGCGACGGCTACAGCTACAACAACGAAGCGGTGCGCGCGGAACGGCGCGACATGGAGCGCCGCGCGATCGATGCCCTGCGCGCTGGTGGGCTGCCGTTCGACGATCGCGGCTGGCTGGACTGCAACGTGCGGGTGAACCAGTGATCGCCATCGTCACCACCTGCTGAAAGTCAAGCCCGAAGTAGTCTGACGCACCGCGACTTACGATTTTCGACAGTCGCGCTTGCAAAGCAGAAAAAGGGGGCGTATTGTCCCCTTCGTCGGTCGCGGGGATGAACCCCGCACCGCACCCGGGATGAACCCGGAAGGAGCCGAAGATGACCGCCGCCGCCGCTGAGAAGACCGCCGCCCGCCTCCCCGCGCTGATCGTCCCCCAGGATGACGCCCGCGACGCCCGCCTGGGGAGCGCGCTGCGCCTCGACACCCTGCGCACCGCCTGCTCGCGGGTGCGCGAGCAGTACCGCGTCGAGCGCGCCAACGCGATCAAGGTGACCACCCTGGGGGCGATCCGCATGAACGGGCAGGGGCGGATCACCACCGCCGAGGGCTACGGCGGCGGGCTGCCGATCGTTGACCGCGCGCTGGGCGTCTTGTTGACCGGCTACACCACCCGCGTCCACAACAAGCGGGCGGTGATCGCCCCGATGGGCGTCAGCCCGGAGATCGACGTGTCGCAGCTGGACCCGCGCAAGGAGATCCGCGCGATGCAGCTGCAGCTTCAGGATCGCTCGGCCCGCGCGATGGCAGTGAACGACTATCTGTCGCGCAGCACGAAGCCTGCGACCACCGGCCTGCGCCTGCGCACCCGCGACCTGATGCGCGCGGACGGCGAGAGGGAGCAGGCGATCGTCGCTGTCCTTTCGCCGTCGCACTCCCTGACCGGCAGCGACGATCCTGTGCTGGTGGGCGCGATCGAGACGGCGTTCGCCGAGGCGCTGGACCTAGCCCGCGCGCAGGCATGGCGCGGCATCGACGAGACGGAAATCCGGGTGGTGTTCCCGCACATGCCCGTGGACGCGCTGGGCAGCCGCTGGACCGGGTACATGACGGTGAGGAACAGCGAGACGGGGAAGTGCAGCTGGTCGATCAGCGCAGGACTCTACCGGGAGCAGGACGGCGCTTCGCTCGCGGTCGAGGCCACGGGTAAGACCGGGCGGCACGTCGGCTTCGCGCGCGCCCGGATGATCAGCGCCGCTGAGACTGCCTCCGAGATGCTGCGCGACATGGCGGCGATCACCGCGCGCTTCGCCTCGCAGCCGACTCCCTGGACCCCGGAGAAGACCATGGAGAAGATCCAGGCGGCGATGGAGCGGGTGGGCGCGTCGGAGGATGCGATGGGCGCGGTGGCGATGGCGGTGGGCTGCGGCACGCTGGACCTGACCACGGTGGTCAACGCGATCGCGACCGCTGGCGCGGCGACCACCGCCCGAGGTGACGCAATCGGCATGGAACGGCTGGCCGGTCGCCTGCTGATCCACGGGTGGGAGATGGGCTGCAGCATCGCCTCGCACCGCGAGACTGCCGAGTGAAGCCCTCGCCTGCCCGTCTGGAGGCGCTGGCCCGTCAGGTGGAGGCGTGCGACGCCTCCACCGACGCGGGCTACGCCCGCAAGCAATACCTCGGTGACCTGCTGATGATCGAAGGCGCAGCCGAGACGATGGACCCTGACGAATACCGGCAGCGGCGCATCGCCCTGCTGGCCGAACTTGCAGCATTGGACGTGATGCAGTTGGACGACAACCCGACGAACGAGGAGAGGTTTTGACCCCATGAAGATCGACCTGACGAACGCTGAACTGAACGTGCTGCGCCTCGGACTCAGCGCAGCACTGGCCGATGTGGTGCCAGCTTTCACCGACGACGGCGTGGAGCCCGACACCGACGAGGGTGTGCATGCGCTCGAACACCAGATCGCCACGGCGGAACAGCTGCTGGCGAAGCTGAACCGCGCTGCCACCGGGGGTCACATCGGCGCGGACGTGGCGCGCTTCAACGTGTTCAGCGCGGGCGCTGGCAACGCATGGACCCATGCAGGCACCGCGTGGCGCAACCGAGACGGCACCATGACTGTCTACCTCGACACCCTGCCCACCGACGGGCGGCTGACGCTGCACGAGGACCGGACCCCCAAGCCTGTCAAGCCCAAAGCGCCAGCCAGCAAGTCGTGACGGACGACCGCGACGCGATCCGCGACTTGCGCCCGTAGCGTGCGCGATGCTAACAAGCGCAGCCATGCCCAACGAACCCTGCAGCATCCCCGGCTGTCAGCGCCCGCTGATGGCAACCGGACTGTGCCGCCTCCACTACGACCGGAGGCGACGCGGCTCGGAACACGCGGACACGCCTGGGCTGGTGTCGTCGGAACAGACCGTGCGCCTGTCGCTGCGGGTGCCCGCGTCGGTGTGTCAGCGCTTGCACAAGAAGGCGAAGGCCAGCAAGACACCGCTGGCAACCCTGGTGTGCAACATCCTCGCAGCCCATCGCTGATCTCGCAGTTCACTCGCAGCACCTCGCATCGAAGGGAACGACCCATGAAGAAGACGCAGAAGCCCGCCACCGTTCAGGCGGCGCTCGGACTGCCGACGCCGGATCAGCTGAGTCAGGCGGCGCGCGAGTCGAAGGCGAAGATCGAAGGCCCGCCCAGCGTTGGCATGCTGCCGATCGGCAAGATCGACCCGTCGCCCGCCAACCCCCGAAGCAACTTCGGCGACATGAAGGCGTTGGCCGCCAGCGTGAAGGCTGCGGGCATCATCCAGCCGATCATCGTGCGCCGCGTCGGCGAACGTTTCGAGGTGATCGCAGGCCACCGCAGGCTGCGGGCTGCGCAGGCTGCCGGGCTGAAGCACGTTCCCGCGAACATCGTGGAGGCCGGGGACGCACAGGTGGCCGAAGCGCAGCTGGTCGAGAACCTGCAGCGGCAGGGCATCGACGCGATCGAGGAAGCGAAGGGCTACCAGAATCTTCGCGACCGCCATTACAGCGTCGATCAGATCGCTGCGAAGGTCGGCAAGAGTCGTGAAACGGTCTACCAGCGCCTGAAGCTGCTGACGCTGACCAGCCGCGCGAAGAACGCGGTGAAGGATGGCGATCTCGATCCGACCGTCGCGGTGATGCTCGCACGCAAGGCGCAGGGCAAGGCGCAGGAAGCCCTGCTGGAGAAGGTGGTGGGCCTGTCGCTGCGCGAGGCGACCGACCTGCTGAACACGCAGACGACGCGCGGCCTGCGCGGTGCGCCGTTCGACACCGACGACGACGCGCTTTTGCCTGCGGCTGGTAGCTGCGCGGCGTGCCCCAAGCGGAGCGGCAACGCGCCCGCGCTCTTCCCTGGTGTCGATGCCGCCGAGGTGTGCGGCGACGTGGCGTGCTGGGACGAGAAGGCGCGCCTGCAGTGGGTCCGCCAGACCGACAAGCTGAAGAAGGAGGGCGTGATCATGCTGACGCCCGCCGCCAGCCGAAAGCACTTCGCCAACGGGCAGTTGAAGGCCACCAGCCCGTTCGTCGCGTGCAATGCGCCCGCGCCTCGCGACGAGAAGCGCCGAACGTGGAAGCAGTTGGTGGGCAAGGCGAAGCCGCAGGTGCATGTGCTGGCCGATCCACTGCTGCGCGCGGTGGTCTGCTACCGCCGCGACGACGTGCTGACGCTGCTGGCCGACGCCGGGGTGCCGTGGGCGAAGGAGCAGACGGAGGACGCTGCGGCGCAGCCGAACGAGTCTTGGGTGAAGGCGGATAACGATCGCACCGTGCGCAGCATCGTGCTGGACAACTTCGCCAGCTTCTACGCTGGCAAGGTCGAGGCGGTGCGCCTGCCGCAGCTGGCGCAGATGGCGAAGGCAATCCACAGCCACCGACCGCTGACTGACGCCGCTCGGCAGGTGCTCGCGGAGCCGAAGATCGAAACGCTGGAGGAGGTGCTGAACCTCGCCAACGAAGCCCAGCTGCTGAAGGTGCTGTGGCTGACGCTGTTCGTGGACTCGCTGATCGCAGAAAACTGGTCGGGCTACGACGCCGACACCGAGGCGCTGATGCTGGTGTCCGGGTTCGACCTGCAGCAGCAGGAGAAGACCGCGCGCGCCAGCCTGGAGAAGCGCGAGGAGCAGCAGGTGGCGCAGCAGATCGCCACCGATGCGCCCACCACCGACGCACCGCCACCTCCCGAGCTCACCCCCGCCGGGAAGGTGCGCAAGCTGCAGCTGAAGGACCTGCCGCCCGCCGACCACGCGCCGATCGTCGAGACGACGATCACGGTGGAGACGACGCCGCAGGACGACGAGGCCGAGGAGGCACCGCCGGCCTTCAGCACCGACGAGTTCTAGATCCATACGGGCGAGGTGGTTGGAGTCCACCCGGTCAGGCGTAGAGCGGGGTGATCGCCCGCCGAGCGTTCCTGCCTGCCGCAAACGCGCGCGGCGCCCACCTTGTTGTCCAACCCGCAGCACCGAGGAGCACCACGATGGCGAAGCGGCAGATGGAAGTCCCTGGCACCGAGCGGAAGCACATCAAGGAAGTGGTGGACGCCGCCTCTGGCTACGAGGACGCGCGCGACAAGCGCATGAAACTGACCGAGAAGGAGGCCAGCGCGAAGGAGTCACTGATCGAGGTGATGAAGAAGCACAAGCTGACCGTCTACCGCGACGACGAGGCGGTGCCGCCGATCCTCGTCACGCTGAAGCCGGGGAAGGACGCGATCAAGGTCGAGCGGCTGGAGGTGGGCGATGGAGCCGACGAATAGCGGACTGCCAGCAGGCACCATGGAGGCGGTGGACCGCGCGCTGAACAAGGTGGCGGCCGACCTCGGACTGTGGGGCGCGCAGCGGGTGGAGATGTGGAAGGCCCTGCATGCGAAGCTGCCGATCCTGTTCAACGTGGACAGCGGCGGCGGGTCGTGGCTGCAGCATCAGGCCGAACGACTCCAGGCCGAACGCCCTGGCCAGTGGAAGACCGAGTTCCGCACGCGCACCGGGATGCAGG
>ERZ724522.1033-NODE-1033-length-15934-cov-16.985075_pt1 | contig 15934 bp, 19 predicted proteins | sample MGYA00376055_ERZ724522 | MGnify/ENA primary metagenome ERZ724522 (study PRJEB28724, sample SAMN07190884) | wastewater metagenome | isolation source: effluent of sewage treatment plant in Hong Hong | place: Hong Kong | collected 2016-03-17 ... | reverse complement strand
TTCATAAACTTCCTCTAAACTGTAGGAGGATTTTATGGAAGTTGATTTTAAGCCAAGTGCCTTTGGAGATAAATTCGAGGGCACTATTAAGCTAACCGTTCCTAGCTTTGACGATAGATTTGAATATATGGAAGTTGCTGGGTTGAAAATAAACCAAGATGGTAACATAGAGTATACAAGTGACTATTCTCAAATGATTCGTAAGTTGGTTGGCTTCTCAAAGAAGTTCTACAAAAGCGTTGAAGTTAAGAACAAACAAAGCGGTGTAGAATACAAGAGCTTTGAAGATATGGCTTGCGATGTTGATTGCGATCCGATTCTTATAGAAGTTGCTACAAAAATTAGAACTGGATTTCGACCAGACCCAAAGTAGTAGGAGCCATTAAGAATCAAACAATTTGGTTTTATAATGGCTTGAGCATGACAAATGAAGCTTATTCTATTGTGTATGAGTACATAATGGCAAAGCGGTTAAGGCGCCTTGGATACACGCAGCCGATAGAAAGATTAAACGTGTACAAGGCCGAGTGTTTCGCTATAATTGATAGTGAAATAGACAGGCTAGACATGGAGGCAAGCAAACGTGGCAAGCTCAACCGCTGAGATAAAGCTCATTGCGATAGTAGAAGACGCAGCAAAATCCATTAAGAAGTTTAGTCAAGAAACTCAAAAGCAACTTGATTCAATTGATTTCAAAACAAACATATTGGCTATTAATGCAGGGTTTGAATTAATTGGAAAGACAGCCGGTCGTGCTTTTGGGTTCGTTGCTGGAGTTATTTCTGATTCTGTAAAAGAAGCTGCAGATGCAGAACAGGCTATAACGAATCTATCTAATGCTCTTCGTTTGCAGAATGATTATTCACAGCAAGCTGTAGCAGATTTTAGGGAGTTTGCTGATTCTCTACAGAAAGTAACAGTATTTACAGACGATGCAGCAATTAATTCTCTTGCATTAGCAAAGCAGTTTAGAGCAACCAACTCAGAGGCCAAGAGAGTTGTTACTGTTGCGGCTGACTTAGCTGCTATAACTGGAACAGACTTGCAATCAGCCACATATCAAGTTGCACAAACATTGAATGGCTTTGTAGATAAGTCTCTTGCTAAGGCAATACCAGGATTAAAAGCATTATCTAAAGAAGCATTAATATCTGGAGCAGCGATAGATGTTATTGGGCAAAGAGTAGCAGGATCTGCTGAAGCTTTATCTAATACATTCAATGGAGCTGTTACAAAAACAAAAAATTCATTCAGTGATCTACTTGAGACAATCGGTGGTTTCATAACAGAGAATCCTGTTATTTTAGAAGGTATAAAATTAATTTCTAAAACGTTTAATGAATTAAATGACAATTTAAAAGCTAATGGAGTTGGAATAAAGAAAGCCATAACAGATGGATTCTTGTTTCTTGTTACATCTGCTCCTGCAGTTGTAAATGCAGTTAGATTTATCGATAACGTAATATCAACAACAGCAGTAACATTTTATACGCTTGGAAGAAGTATAGGTGCGGTGGCCGCTGCTCTTGTAGAGCTTGCACATGGTAATTTCTCTGGGATAAAAGAAATAAACGATGCAGTTACAAAAGAAAATGCGGATGCGTTTAAGGAGAACCGAGAAAGGCTTAAGAATTTCTATGATCCTGTACTAGTATCTGCAGAAAAGCTTGCAAAAGAAATAGAAAGTATAAGTAAAGAAACTAAGTCTATTAACAAAGGCATATCAACCGGCCCTAGCTTATCTGGAGCTGCAAACAGACAGATTAAAAAGACAATAGAAGAGCAGCGTAAATTAATAGAAGATGCAACAAAAGATCCTATTAAAGTTTACTTAGAATTGAGTGCAAAAGGCGCTATAGACAAAGACGCTGCTATTGCAATTGGAACAGGTCTTGTTTCAAACATTGTAAAAGGAACGGAAGGAGCTAAGAAGCAGGTAGCCGCTGCCTTTGGTGCGATAGCCGATACACTTCTTCCTGGAATTGGTGGCGCAGTTAGCGAAATTGTTAACGTGCTTGGAGAAGGGCCAGAGAAGACCAGAGAGCTTGTTCGCTCATTCTACACAGCAATACCTCAGATAGTTCAAAACATTGCAGATGCATTTCCTGTTGTAGTAGAAGAGATAGCAAAAAATCTTCCTCCTGCATTAGCTAAGACAATGCCAACCGTAGCTATAGCTTTTAGTACAAATTTAATTAAGAACATTCCTAGCATTGTATCTGGTTTTGCAAATGCACTTGTACAAGCTGCAAAAACATTCGTGCAAGAGCTTATTAAGCAAATTCCTGGAGCTGGACAGGTTTTTGGTGGAGACGGCGGAGGAATAATAGGTAAGATTACTGGAGGAATAGGAGATTTCTTTTCGTCTATATCTCCTTTTGCCGAAGGTGGTAGAGTTCCAGACTTACAAAGATTCATGGGCGACAAGTTTCCTGCAAGGTTAAACGCTGGCGAGCAGGTTCTTTCAAGAGATTTGTCAAGTAAGTTAGAGAATTACTTAACAGGAAACGGTGCAAATCAAAATCTTGAGGTAAACATCGTTATAGGAGAGGAAAAACTTGCTAAAGCAATTCTATCTCTTAACCGCAGGGGGTTTAGAACAGCATGAGTTGCTTAAGAGTATGGGATTCAAATTGGGCTGATTCAAGTGTGGCTGCTAACATATACTATAGCAGCGAGAAGACTACTCATCCTGCAAGCAATGCTTATAATCTTGATAGAAGAGCAAGAGTTTGGCGATCCGCTGGATATTGGAATATAGTTTCAGGTTCAAACACTATAGTATTTAGAGAGTCTGTAGGTGTTGACTTAACAGCAACAATAACCGTTGGAGAATACGCAACAACAGCGGCCCTACTTACAGAAATAAAAACTCAATTAGAGGCAGTAGGTGCATCTACATATACGGTTTCTCTTGATACAACTACTAGTAAGTTTAAAATCCTATCAGACTTAAGTGGAGGAGGAGGCATATTCCAATTGATGTGGACTAGTGCTACTGGATTTGGAACTACAATTGGTTTTGATACATCTGCAAATGACACTGGAGCTGCATTTTATATAGCAGATTTACTTAGAATTCACACAGAAGAGTTTTTTATATTTGATTTAGGAATTGCATCAAATCCAAAGGCATTTGCATTGTTGTGGGATAGAAACATACCTACTAAATTCAGTGCAACAGCAACGGTTAGATTACAAGGAAACACGACAAACTCTTGGGCATCTCCTGCTTATGATCAAACAGTTACTGTAAATGATTATATAGTGGCGCTTGAAGATAAGAATGGTCTTCACACATCTGGATTAAGATACTGGCGCGTTTATATGCAGGATATTGATAATCCTATTGGTTATCTCGAGATCGGAGCAATATACATAGGAGATTCGTACTCTCCAACAAGAGGAGCTGCGCAATTTCCTTTCGCAACTCAACTGCAAGATAGATCAACCGTTGTGTATAGTGAGAGTGGCCAGACATATACATACAAGAGGCCAAAGTATCAGACGTTTGATATTTCATGGGCAGCACTAAAGAAAGATGAGCTTGAGTATTTAGAGGATTTTGCGAACCAGGTTGGCACTCATGACACATTTATTATTAGCTTTGATTCACTTGGTGCATTTTCAACTGTAGCAGAAACGTGGATACGCGCCGTTAAGCTTGATCAAATGCCTGAGTTTAGTCTTGTATCTCCTAATAATTTTCAAATGGTAATGAGAGTTAGAGAAGAGCTATGAGCATTAGAACTATAGGGAAACAGCTTAATACTGCAGATATAGCTGGAAATATAGTCTACCAACCGTTTACTTTAACATTTGATACTAAGTTAGTTGGCGTTCATACTGGGATAATTATTTATGGTAACCCTAGTTTTACTGACTTTGGTATATCTATTTATTTTGATAATGGTGGGCTCATAGAGACATCTTCTCTATTGAGCAAGGCGCAGATACACACGCAGGATCATGCATTGAAGTTTGTTGGGCTAGAGTTGAGTGGTAAAATATACGAAGCTGGAGTTACATATCATGCGGTTCCGTATATATCAGGTTATACTGGGACGGATTCTTCTCACATTGCATGGAGGCAATCTTATCCTGATCCGCAGTTTCGCTCTGGCCTAACATCTATTCTAAATGCGTCTCAAGCTGATAATCACCCTATTGATATTGTGTTTATAGGAGACGAGGTAGAATGAGTTACCTAAGCGCAATAGATGACAATTCTCAGCCAGGTGATTTTTTAATTATTATAAGGCCAAGAATAAGAGTTCAAACATGGACGAATGTAAGCGGGAATATTTGGTCTGCAACGTTCACTCATGGATACATAAATGATCTATACTATGGAAATCCTTCATTACTAAACATTAGCTTTGTTTTGTCTACGACTCCAACAACGCCAACGAGTGGGCAGTATGGATATGTACATGATACGCAAACTGTATATATATATTTTCCATCTGATCCTAACTTTGAATACATAATAGCAAGATATGATGTTGCTGTTAGCTCTAAGCCAACTACATGGTATAGAAATCCTCTTGATGACACTAGCTATGAGGTTGATTTTGAACCGTGTGTTTTAAAGTTCCCTGTATTTAATCAGAGTAACACAGACATATTGTTTGGTTATTCTCCGATAAAATCTAGCTCAATAAACTTAGCTAACCATGATGGATTTTTTAATAAGCATATTTATGATGGAACGTTTAGAAATGCTCCTATAAAAATATATCATTCTCCAAGGGAGCGACCTAAAATTGGATTCATTAGAGAAATATTCAGCGGTTATGTAAATAATTTCTCAATAGATGCAGAGGAACTTTCTCTTACTCTTTACGATTCATTTTTGAAATTTGATAACTCTACAACATTTAATGCATTCACTGTAAGCGAGTTTCCAAATCTTGACTATGCGGCAAGGCAGGGAACCGTATGGTATAAGAGAGAAGTTTACGGGATGCTAGATGGATTTCTTCCTGTAAATATTGATTATGATCCAACTCCAAGTGTTACAAATAATAGAATATGGGTAACAAACTGGGGGCCTGGCCCAGGTGAGGAAGGGACACTAAATCTAGTAATAGATCATACACAAGCTAATACTTCTACAGTTACATATACAACAACAACTCCTCAATTAAACAGCGGAGATTGGGTTAGAATAACACACTCTGCATCTAGTGATTATTCAGTTAAGGTTATAGCTGTTGACTATACAAACAAATATTTTACTCACTCTTCAATTACTAGAACAGTCACCGCCGGGGATACTGTAGATAGATATTTTGTCGGGGCAGTAACAATAATAGATCAAGACAATGTAAAATATGAACTTCAGCCAGACGTTCACTACACCACTGGTTCAATAGGCCTTGGAAACTGGGGATTCACACTTGCAGATGACTTTGAGGCGGCAATTGGATTTACAAATACTCCATTTGATCCGAGTCAACACAAGCTTACATGCAGAATCTATGGAACAACACAGCCGGTAAATTATACAGTAGGCGGAGGGCCTGTTTGCAGCACAACAGACTACGGCGGTATTATTTCAAATGCTGCTGAGATTCTCTATAGAATATTTCTTGGAGCAGGTCTTTATGGATACGAAATAGATGAAAATTCTATTCAGGATGCGGTTAGTGTTGCCCCAGATATTGGAATAGCAATACCATTTACAAGGGATGGTCAGCCTCCAACTTTTAAAGAAATCATTACAAAGATACAGCAATCTACTCTATGGAGAGTTCACAATAATAATTTCAATGATTATTCATCCGTTGGTGTTTCTATCCCTGGAAAGATGACATTAATAGATCATGTTATAGATAATATTGATTTTTCTGGCATTCAATATGAGCACGACTATAATGATTTATATTCTTACACATATGTAAACTATTCTATTTTAGAAGAAGCAAACGATATCGCTCCAATTGGATTGAATTTTACTGCAATAGGAACATCAAATAATGCGCTTTACATTAATTTCATGTCTAAAGTGTTTGAAATGGATTCATTGCTTTACGTAACTACGCAGGCTCAGGCTCTTGCTGACAAATTGGCAACAATTGTTGGTTATAGAGTAGGAAAGTTTACATTGAATCTTCCTGCAAGGTTTATAGATATGCAAATAGGTGACAATGTAACAATAAAGCGTGAATCTATGCCCGGTTTTGAAGTTGTTGCTGGACTAGAGCAAGAGGTTAATGCGAAAATAATTGAGATAAATAAAACAATCTCTGGAGTAACATTGGTTCTTGACGATCAGCTTGGAATAGAAGAAAGCAGCGGAGTTTGGTAGATGAAAACAAGGCTCTATGAGTTTGTAACTGGAATAGAAACATCAACACAGCCAGACGCTGGAACTCCAACGTTAGCAAATGATCTAGTAACTAAGAGCTATGCCGATTCAACATATGGCAGCGCGGCCTCTGGTTATACTGTTGAGAACTCACATGCTGCGCCATATGCAGTAACCGCTGGTACTTCTATACCGTTCGTTGCTGGAACAAGAAGAATTAAGAAATACATTCAAGGATCTGGTGGCGCTGTAACTGTAACAGCAAGTCCACGCATTCAAGCTGGAACAATAGACGGTCAAGAGCTTGTATTGGTTGGATGCTCAGATACAAACACGGTTACTCTTGACGATGGAAACGGTTTAAAGAAGAATGGAATGGATGTCATGGTAGATAATTCTGTTACCATTTATAATTGGGATGCTAGCCAATCTTTATGGATAGAGATTTCTAGGAATAACATTTGAGGGATTCAATGATTAGAATTATTAGTGCTGTAATTTTGTTCTTAATGCTAACAGTTTACACTTCTATTGCCGCAACTGTACTAATTGGAGATCAAATTAAGTCTTCAGATAGAACAAAAACATGGACGCTTCCTGCAGGTAGTGGAACTTTAGCAAGAACGGTTGATAACGTATCTACCGCTACCTCTCTTGCAGCTAACCCAACTGATTGCGGAGTGGGAGAGTATGCGTCTGCAATAGATGCCAGTGGAAACTTAACATGTTCAACTCCAGCGGGGACGGGTGTTACTAGTATTTCTATTTCGAGCGCAAATGGATTTGCAGGTTCCAGCTCAGGTGGCACAACTCCGGCTTTGACTATTTCTACTACTGTAACTGGACTACTCAAGGGAAATGGAACTGCAATAAGTGCTGCTACTAGTGGAACTGATTATGCGCCTGCTACTAGTGGAAGCGCTATCCTAAAAGGAAACGGTGCCGGCGGGTTCTCAAGTGCTGTTGCTGGAACTGATTACCAAGTACCTATCACCGCTGGAGATGGCACAACATCTGGAGCAACGTTTACTCTTGCAAATAGCGGAGTGACTGCGGGTAGCTACACAAGTGCAGACATAACAGTAGATGCAAAGGGAAGAATTACAGCGGCAGCAAATGGAACAGGTGGCGGTGGTGGATCTAGTGTTACTCCTAATGAGGTATATCTTAACGTTGGAGCAGGACACGGATCAACAAACACCAAGGTGCGAAGATACACTAATATAAAATACAACAAAGGAACGTACTTCTCAGTATCTCAATCTGCAGCTAATGGAGATAAGCTCACAGTTTCCCAGGCTGGCTCTTATATGTTCTGCGCTGCAGATACAAGTGCAGCTAACCCAACTGCTGTTTCTATTGCAGTAAACGGAGCGGCTGGAACAACAAACGCAACTAGCTTAACATATGCTAATGGAAAGCGCGCAATTCATTACACTGCAAATAACTCAAACGGAGTGAATGTTTGTTGGTTTGGAATACTTGCAGCTAACGATTATGTGTGGGTGCAAGATGACGGATCTAACTCTGACTCTAGTGAGAAGTCTTATTTCTTTGGAGTATATTTAGGGGCTGGTACTGATTACGCATATCTTGAAAATGGTAACGGGTATGGTTCTACAAACACCAAGATAAGACGCTACTCTAATAACCGTGGTTCTAGTGGTATAACAGTTACTCAGTCAGCCACAAACGGTGATTCTCTAACAGTTGCATCAACAGGAATGTATGCCGCGTGTACTGCAGATGCTGCTATAGGAATTGCAGACGTTGCTCCTATTGGTATTACTGTAAACGACACAGCAATGACTACCAACATTAGTTCAATGGATTACTCTCAGGGTGTAAGAGCATACTTTAACGTAACAACAAACGATGAGCCATCTCATGTTTGTACAATATTCTACTTAACGTCTGGAGATATTGTTAGAAGCCATCACAATGCTACTGCAAACGAAACAACACAGCGTTCTTATTTATTCTTAACTCAGTTAACGACAACAGAAAGCAGTCATCAATACCTATACGCTGGCTCTGCTCATGGTTCTGCATCTACAAAGGTTAGAACATTTGTATCTAACAAGTCTGTTAGTGGTAGCGATATACAGCTTAAAAAGTCTTCTCTATATGGAGGAAGATATCAAATTAGAACAGATGGAACTTACGTAATTTGCTATGCAGACCAATTCTCTGGAGGTAACGCAAGAGTTGGTATTGTACTAAACGGAGAGAACGTAACAACTAACTTAAGCGCTCCTATTACATATGCTGAAGAAGGATTAAGAGCACAGACTATAGTTTCAGGAAGTAGCTACGAGGCTCAAGCGTGCTTTGGAGCTACGCTTTATCAAGGAGATGTTCTATCTGCATGGGACGATGGAGCTAACAACGCAACAGCGGAGAGAAACACGCACTTTAATATAATAAAGGTGAGGTAAAAAAATGGAGCCAACAGTAAAGGAATTAGTAGGATTATTTATTGTTGGAGTTCCGTTTATTGTTTGGCTTGTTAGGTTAGAGGGAAAGGTTTTCTCGCTAAAGGATAGCTTTAAGCTTCTCATGGAAGAGAATGAAAATACTCATAAAGAAGTTGATTCAATTAGAAACAGGCAAGAAGTTGTTGACAATGAGCTCTCAAAAGAACTTAAATCAATTCAAGTAGAGCTTGCGCAAATTAAAGGCTACTTGATGCATACTGGAAAAATGAAATACAACCCGAAAGGATAAAGGAGTAACAATGGAACAAGTATTAATTGATTTAGCAGCAAAATATCCAATTATAGCAAGCATTATTATAGTAATTGGTATTTTTAGAAGCATATTCAAGCCATTAATGAGCTTTCTTCGTTCATTTGTATTGGCAACACCAAGTGTAAAAGATGATTCTATTTTAGATAAGTTTGAAGGATCCAAGATTTATGCAGGAATTATTTATGTGGTTGATTGGTTTACATCAATCAAACTACCTGGGGCAAAATGACATTATCTTTGTTATTTAAGTTAATAGTAGCAATATTAAATGCGCCTGCAGAACTTCAGGCGCTTGTATTGCTTTTCCAAAAATCTCCAGAAGAAAAGAAGCAAGAAATTCTAGCGCAAGTCACAGCATGGATGGAAGAGAGTTCGTCTAGCGAAAGACCAAAGTGGAACCAATGAAGAATCCATTTTTATTTATTATAGTTTTTCTTGTAGCGTGTGGAACGGCTCCGATAACATTTAATTATAAGTTCTATCATTTATCTGGAAACAATTATGCCGGAACCCTACTTGGCCCTACTAAGAATGATGATGTTAGCTTTACTGATTGCCGCCCTAGTAGTGGCAAGCAAAAATGCGTTGTTGTTTTCTACACTGAATTAGCGAAGATTATTTCTGACTATAAAGAAACAAAACAAAAGCTCATCGACTTAGAGAAGCGCTGCCCTCGCTAGTCACAAGAATTCCATGACGTTACATAAGTTACGTGAAACCAATCTTCCAAGATTTGCTCTGTTCTAGTGCTAGCACCGTATCCAGCAGATGGATATATTTTCTCTATTATTGTTTCTATCTCGTCATCTCTTAGCTTGTGATGAGAACGGATACGCCACTGTATCTTTGATCCGGTTGAATATATATCGTCTAAGAATACTTCATTTCCTGAGTTTAGTTTTATTGTTTTTTGCATATTTTAATACTCCAAGATTCAACATCTGCTTTTCTAAAGCGCTCTAGGTCTAGCCCTGTTTTTTCATAATCTATTGAACCTTTTCTAATGGTCTTTGTGGCTGTTATTTTACCAAAGTCTACCTTAGGATGACCTGTCTCCTTTGCCATTAGTATTATCCGTTCTCTTAGTATGTCTTGCTTCTCTTTTAGCTCGTCTAGCTCTCTTGTGACGCTTATGTATTCTTCTATGCAGTCACCGCCGTCTTTCTTCATTGGATCTCTATAAGAGATATTTGGAGGTGTATCATTTCTAACGCACTCAAGAAACTCTATTGCGGCCATTACCATTAGCTTAGTTTCTTCCTCTGTTGGCTTAGGTACATCTATCACAATTGACTCGCCGCCTTCTCTGTAGCTTAGGTAGTAAATCTTATCTGCCTTTGAAACAAAGTACTGCCAATGAACTTGTGCAAGGTAATGCGGCGGTATAATGCCAGAAATGGCCGTAGAGTGGTCTTTTTTACCGCTAAACTTGATCTCCACTGCCTCTTTTGTCTCTTCGTTATAACCGTCTAGGCTTGCTTTAAACGCTTCATTTGATTCAAGCTGAAAATTCTTTGGCTGAAAGTTCTTACCTGTATGCTCATTAAACCAGTCTCTGGCTATGGGCTCCATTTGTGTTCCTCTTGCTTGTGCAAAATTCTGCTCAGGCTTACTTACTTTTCCTGTCTTTTCCTCCCATAGCTGCAGCGCAGTCTTATATGGAGATAGACCAAGAATTATTGGAATATCGCTTGATCCGATAGAAAATTTTCTTTTCTCTAAGAACTCTAGTCTATCAAATGTTGCCCAATCTGTTATCTGCATGATTTACTCCATATATGGCTAGATTAAATTTACTAACTGGAAAGTGGATAGAAGATAAACCAAAGAAAAAGAAAAAACTACCAGAGAGAAAAGTAGAAGACGAAATAGATGCATATCTAAAAGAGAATAAGATATATGCAAGAGTGATTAAGTCAGACGGTAGAAAGCTTCCAAATGGTAAATGGATACCGTCTCGCCAGGGCAGAGGTATTAGTGACCGCATAGGGATCTTGCCAAGCGGTAGATTCCTTGCCATAGAGATCAAGGCAGAGGGAAAACGAAATTCAGCAAGCGAGGAACAAATAGAATTCCTAACAACTATTATCAATAACAATGGACTTGGTTTAGTAGCAGATTGCGTTGATGACATAAAAAAAGCCCTTGCAATGACTAAGCAAGAGCTTCTTGATTTCTTACCTAAGATTAAAACCCAAAGTCATCTTCAGTTTTAGACGGCTTCATAAATGTATCTACTTCTACTTGTTCTCCGTACTGTTCTGAGCTTTTAATTTTTGTTCTAACTCCTACGCTCAATCCTGTAAGCACTGTAGATGCCTCTTCAGCACTATTAAAGGATGTTTTACCAGAATAATTAGAACTTAATATTAGTTTCTTAAGCATTTTCAAACCAACTTCAACTGCTTTATCGTTTGGGTTTTCAATATTAAAGTTAGTCCATATCTTTCTACCGTTTTGTTCTTTTGAAATTATTGTAAATTCTGTTCTTATATATTTACCAGTTCCCAACTTTGTTTTTCTAATTTCAGTTCCGGTTATTTCACATACGTAGTCACCGTTTGGTATTGGTTCAAACTTCTTTTTTTCTGTATCTAGTGTAAACATTTTCTATTTCTCCTTTTTGTTATTTTCTTCAACCAAAATTTTATTAAATATGTATCCTAAATCTGCTTTCTCTATGTGCTCTAGTTTAGAGCTTCTGTCTTTTGCTATTATGTTTTCTGTTGGCGAGCAAACAAATTCTCTCGTGCCATCGTTTGTTGCTCTTAAGTATAAAACCTCATCAAAAAACCCTGGTAGCTTATCTGATATTGATCCAATCAGGTCAAACCCAGCAAACCTCCTGCCATTGTCGTCTTTTTCAATCTTAGTAAGACAGGAAAATACAACGTGATAATTATGTATGTCTCTAAATCCCTTAATTAGATCCCTCATCTTCTGAGCAAGAACACCATATAATACAAGATTTTCTTTGTTTTCTGGATATTCTTTCCTAAGAGAATCATACATACACTGAGATATCTCTGTTAGACTATCAATGAAAATAGTGTCGTATTTTTCCATTACTTCTTTTTGTAAAATAAATTGATATATTTCAGATAGTCTCTTTATTCTCAATTCTTTTGCAATTACATTTCCTGAATCGTCTTTGCTTCCATCTATGAAATCTATTCCACTTCCAGATATAGAAAGAAGTCCACTTTCAAAGCTTATAATAAGTGGCTTATACCCACCTTGCTTTAATGTCTTTACCTGCGTCGTTTTACCGGCTCCGCTTATCCCGCTTATCACACATTTAATTTTATGTTCTTTTACACTATTAGTCGATTGTACTAACATGATACCCCCTTTGTTACGGAGGTATTAAAATGAAAGTTCAAAAAAGTAAACATAAATCAAGTCTAGGCAAATATCTTATCAGAAATAATATGACGGTAAGTGACATGTCTTACATTCTAAAAAGACCAGTTGCTACAATATATAAGTGGTCAAGCGGGCAATCAAAGCCTAATGTTATTAGTGCTGTAAAAATAGAAGAAGCAACAAATGGAGAAGTAAGCGTTTATTCTTGGTAGAAATAAAAAAGCCCTGGAGTGAGGTTAACAAACCAGGGCTACAAAGGAGTCTGCAAAGTGATGAATTGCAGAACATTTAGAGGTGTATAGCATGTATAGAAAGTATTGGGAAAGAAATATTTCAGTAATTCCTGTTTATGGGAAAAGGTCTATTCTCAATAACTGGAGTCAATACTGCACAAGAATGCCAACAGAAGAAGAGATTGATTTATGGGAGGAAAAATACCCATATCCTACATATGGTATAGCTGTATGCCTTGGGCCAGTAAATAATCTTGTTGCATGGGACTGCGATGTAGAAGAAGACGAAATAAAAGACCTATGCCCGCCATCTCCAATAAAAAAATATGGATCAAAGGGCTTTACAGCGTTCTTTAGACCAGGAGACGGCATAACAAGCACAAGCAAACCTGGATTTATTGATATACTATATAATGGACGGATAACTATTCTCCCTCCAAGCGTACACCCAACGACAAAAGAACCTTATAAATGGCTAACTCTTGATACATTAGAGAACTTTGATATTGAAGACCTTCCTATACTTGATGTTTCTTATGTAAATAGCGCATTTAATAAGCTTTCTTCTGAACCAAAGCATATGGAACAAGAGGGAAGAAACAATACGCTAACAAAAGTATCATGCGCAATGATATGTGATGCTCCATATAAAGACGATGAAACAATAGCTAATGAATTGTTAGAATACGATATAAAGCACCATAGTAGTCCTTATTTCTCAGATAGATCTGAGATAGAGAATAAAAAATCAAACGGAAACTCTCACAATGCGGCACTTCTTTTCGTACAAAGACAGAGAAAACAGCTAGAAAAAAAGGGAATGTTAACAAAAATTAATAATTACATTTCATTTAATTCTGTAGAAACGCCAAAAGAACCTGAGAATAAATTCCCCAACGTTGGCGGTATAATAGAAATATTTAGAGACCAAATACTAAAATGCTCAAGGTCAGAACAAGAATCAATGGCATTTGGATCTGCGCTATCTTTAGCCGCTGTGCTTTCTTCTAATAGGTTTAGTGTTGATAGCAGACCATTATACACACACTCACTACATCTTCTTGTTGGAAGCACATCAAGCGGTAAGGGTGCTAGTATGGATTTCATTGCATCTCTTTTATCACCGCAGAATCTTGGTGGTAAGCTTGGATATAATTTGCTGGGAATTCGTAACTACTCATCTGACATCGCCATTATATCAATGCTTGAAAAACAAAGAACAAGAATAGATGTTATAGACGAATTCGGACAGGTGTTTAAGGGATTAGCGTCAAAGGGAGACAGAAAATCAAGCGTAGGAGACGTTTTAAAGATTCTATTTAGCTCAAAAGAATCATTCTCTGGGCACTATACAAAAACAAACGGTCTAGAGGGTAAGTGTATATACCCAGCACTCTCTATATTAGGTGCAATCCAGCCAGAGACACTTCTTACTTATACAAACCAAGAAATACTATTCGACGGTTTACTAGGACGGTTTTTGTACTTCTTCGAGGACGAAAATGCACCATGGACTGGGGGGCAATTCAAAAACGGAGTGTCTGACAAAGACATGGAACTTCTAATAGAATCATGCCTGTTTGTGTATCCACAAGCACCTCTTATTGATAGAGATTTTTTTGGAAACTTTATAGAAAAAGAATGCATGCAAGAGATAAAGAGAAATTCTATTAGCATAGAAGATAATGCATCAAAATATTTAATGGATATAGATAACGAACACTATGCCTACCTAAGTAGCTTAAAGAGAAATGATGAAAAGGTTTTAGCAGCTCTTCAAGGAAGAGCAATTGAGCACATTTATAAGATAGCATTCCTGATTGCTATTTCTAATAACGAGAGAATTGTAAAAATAGATCATATAGATTTAGCAAAAGAAGTTGTTAACGTTTCAATGAATCAATCAAAGCAAACTCTGTTAGTGTCTGGTTCTGGAAAATATGAGAAAGATTTATTAAAAATAATTGGAAGAATAAAAAAAGAACCAAACAGAAGTATTGAGAAAAGAATACTTCTTAGAAGTCTTCATCTTTCGTCAAAGCTTCTTAGTGAATACATTTCCACTTTAATGGAACGCGGCGAAATATCTGTTAGTGAAGATAAGAACAGAAAAGTCATGATACGCCTGGTCTAATTTATTATTGTTTAGTAACAATGTTAACAAATCTTAACATGACGCACTTCAAAAGTGTCGCAGGTGTCACCGACTGTCACAAAAAAAAATGTGACACTTTTGAGTTGCGTCAAGTCAATTATATCATATAGTTAAGTGCCTAACGCACCTAAGCTGTCACAGTGTCACCGGGGGTTCTTCCTCTCTCTATTTTTTCTCTTTACTTTATATATATATATATATATCCTCTTATATTGATCAGGATCGTTCTGTTTGTAAACAAACCTTATTTAGTATAAATCAGCTCTTCATAGTATAGCTATAAAAAATAGCTGCACTTATGCAGCTTGTAAAGTGAGACTTTATGCGCAGCAATGCAAAAACACGTCAAGAAGAAAGTATTGTTTCTTATAACTTTGATGAAAAAGAACTTATTCTAAATTTGTCAAGTATTCAAAATAAAGAAAATAATAAACTTCCAGAACAACACAGACGGTATCTTGAATCTATGTTCAAGAATAATCTTAAGAAAGTTTTCTGTGGAGAAACAAAATAAGTAGTGCTACATAACTCCTAACAAAGGAGACGGTTACAATATGCTTAAGCTTGCTATATTAAGCGCTCTAATAGCTGCGCTATGCTTTCTAAACTTCCAAGCTGGCAGGTACTACGGTAACTATGAAAAGAAATGCGACACTGCAAAAACTGCAAGCACTTTAAACTAAACATAATTGATAGAATATTCAGATTCTTTAGCTTTGCTAAATGCAAAAGAGCATCTTACATTAATCCAGTATCTGGTTTAAAAGAATATAATCTGTGCCACACAGAAAGAAACTCAAACTGCGGTAGAGAAGGAAGATTCTTCGAGTGATAGACATAACAAAGATAAAGATAGGGCAGCGGTTAAAACATAGAGTTAGAAACGTATACGAGTTCAACTCTGATAAGTACAAAAGATCTCACAAGGCTGTTGATACATTCAGAGAATGCACAGTTGAAAGAATAGGAAAGAACACGGTTTATATAAGCATAGATGGTAAAGGTAAAAAATGGGCCATACCAAGTACATTAGAGGAGATCGGTAATGAATAACCAAGAAAAGGAATTAGCATACACAATTAGATGGAACGCTAACGAGATATTAAAGAAAGACGC
>ERZ724522.1032-NODE-1032-length-15936-cov-4.404697_pt1 | contig 15936 bp, 17 predicted proteins | sample MGYA00376055_ERZ724522 | MGnify/ENA primary metagenome ERZ724522 (study PRJEB28724, sample SAMN07190884) | wastewater metagenome | isolation source: effluent of sewage treatment plant in Hong Hong | place: Hong Kong | collected 2016-03-17 ... | reverse complement strand
GTATTGCCATCTGATAAATTAGATTCATTATGCTTTTATACAGTAAATAATTCTAATAAGATTAGAGTATTACATCGTGGCCACGGTATGCCAGAATCATCGACACCATCAAGCAGTAAAGTTTATATTAGTGGTGTTGAAGGCACTGTTAATGGTATTACTGCTGCATTGATTAATGGGACACACGAAATTTCTGATGTTACATTAGATGCATATACAATTACTATTCCTGAAGGGTCGCCTGGACAAGTTAACGTAGCTACTGGTACCGGTTTTAATGATATTGCAACTGGATATTCTGGTAACGCAAATGTGTATGCAACAAAGAATTTCCAAATGGATTCTTGTCAACCAATTATACAATCATTAGCATTACCAGGAACTTCGATTGATTATAGAATGAAAACTGTAACTGGTAAATCTGTTAATGGTAATCAAGTAGCATATCAAAAGAATCCTGGTTGGGTTAATTTCATACCAAATACTAATTTTGATTTCCCTGTTCCAATGTTAATTGCATCGGCATTGAATGAAATTGAATTAGTACAAAATGGTGTTGGTGTTTATGCAAATAAATCATTTACATTGAATGCATTGATGTCTTCTACCAAATCTAATTTATCACCAGTGATTGATACCAGAAGAACTGGATTGATCGTTGTTGCAAATAATGTTGCCGATTATACTCATTTAACAACAAATATTGAAGATACAACAACAGATTTTAGTGATTTAAGACCATCATCTAAAGATATTGCATTAGTTGGATGTGTTGTTTCTTCATCAGATAATAGCATAACTGCACCAACAGATCTATTTAATGATGTTACTATGATTGGTAAATATGTGTTATTACAAAGTACTGGGACTGTTATTGATGGATTAGCAGATACATTTTTAACTGCTATTCGAATTGATGATATTCCAAATCCAAAGAAGATTATTTTTAATTCACCTTTTACTTTCCCAGATGCAACAATTAGCTCTGGTACTGCAAAGATGAAAGTATATAATTTCTTTATCAGTGACGTTTCTCCATATGAAACAAGTTCGCCAAGTAAGTATATAACACGACCATTGCAATTAAATGACCCAGCAAATGCGTTACGATTATTTGTAACTGCATTTAAAAATCTTGAATGTGATTTTGATTTATATTACAAAGTTGGAAGAAGTTCGGATGTAAGATTATTCTCAGATGTTCCATACAAGATTATGCCTTTATTAGATACACCAAAGAATAATTTGGGTATATTTGTTGAATATAATTATGGTATTGAAGGATTAGAACCATATGATATAGTTGCATTTAAGATTGTACCTAGATCAACTAATACAGCTATTGTTCCATTATTTAAAGATATTAGAGGAATTGCATTATCTACATAATCATATGAAATTAAGAGTAGAAGGTAAAGAAACATTAATCCGGGATTCGTATAGTAAAGGTATTATTAATACGGATTCTGGATCAAGAGAAAGATATTTAAAAAATAAAGAATCAATACTTAAAACAAGAAAGGATGTCGATTCTTTAAATAGTAGAGTAGATGTTATTGAACATAAAGTTGATATTTTATTAGAAAAGTTACAAATATTGCTCGATAAATACTAATATGCCAGTACCAAATCCATTAGAAATAACAGATAATTATGATCAATGGCGAATTAAAATTAATGAAGCTATTCAGGTTATTTTAGATATTGTTAATGCTAACCCAGTTGATACATTAATTCAAATTGGTTCGCCAATTAATAATAGAGATATGTTGTTGTATGATTCAACTGATGGTGTATATAAAAATACATTATTTGATACAACCGTATCAGACTTTTTGGATAATAATCATTACCAACCAGCAAGCTTGGTAAAGCGTCACTATTTTGCTAATCTAAATAATCTATATTAAGGAAATAATAAAAAATGGCTCAAGGAAAATTAGCAAGTGTATTGATTAATTCAGTTAATACATATACACAAATTTACCAAGTACCTGTTGGATTTAGTGCTGCGGTTACAGTTAATATTTGTAATCAGGGTACATCGAATGCTAAAATTAGATTAGCAATTCCTAGTTCAACAACAGTAAATCCTGTAGATGTGATTGAATATGATTGTGAAATTTATCCATCAGATTCTTTCCAAAGAAATTTAGTTCTTTCTTCTGGCGATTATATCTATGTTAGATCTAATCAGGGTTCTGTTAGTGTTAATGTATGGGGAGTAACGGAGCAATAATGAATTTATTAAAAGCAATTTTTAATGCGATTTTTTCAATTTTTAAGAAGAGTAATAATCCAAAATTGGTAAAAGTTGCAGAAATCTTGGAAAAGATTAGACCTATTGCTGAAGAAGTTGTTAGAATTTTAGCAACATTAACTGGTAATAAGACAATTATTGACATTTTAAATATCATTGATCAATTATCAGTACCACAAAGTGTTGTTACAATTGATACAAGTAGAGTATATACTAAAGCTGAAATTGATGGTTTAATTGTTGGTATTGGTAACTATTTAGTTAGAGAAAAGTTAGCAGAAAAGCAAACTGTTGTTTCTTCTGAACCAATTCCAGATAATATTATCAACACCGCTTTAAATACTGCATATACTGTATATAAAACTGTTGGTGAATAATATGTATAGCGCCTTAATTAAGCGTGTTTTATATTTTTCAATAATTACGAGAGTTAATTAATAATGTTTGGTCAAGTATTTTATCTCAACACCGCGGAGTCTGCTACATATAACATTACCATTTACAACAAAGTAAATGGTGTTGTAGCAGTTACTCCGTTGGCTGGTAAAGAAGTTCATTTTTATGTTAAAGTTAATGAGCAAGATTTAGATGAAGATGCGATCATACATAAATATACTGGTTCTGGTATTGTTGCTGTTGGTGATGGTACTTCTGGCGCCTGTTTATTATCAATTGTTCCAGCAGATACAGAAGCTTTATTATACACAAATGTAACTCATGATTTTTATTGGTCTTTGCGTTTAATTGATGGTAGTACAGTTATTCATATTTCAGAAGGTAATTTAGTAGTAACACCAAAATAGAGGAGCTTTATGACAATTAATAGTAGACAAGCTTTGATAGATTGGTGTAAACGAAAACTTGGTTTTCCTGTAATCAATATTCGTGTTGCCGATGAGCAAATCAGTGATAGAGTCGATGAAGCATTACAATTTTATAGAGAATATCATGGCGATGGTTCTATAAGAGATTATTACAAACACCAAGTTACTGAAGTTGATATTGCAAACCAATATATAGTTTTACCAGATGATTTGTTACAAGTAATTAGAGTACTATCCCAACCATCATTAGCAAATTGGGGTGGTATGTTTTCATTTACATATCAGTTTTTCTTAAATGATTTCTATCGACCCGGTGGTATTGGTCTCGGTGGAAATATGTCAAATTATGATATTACAATGCAATATTTGCAATTAATTGATCATTTTTTTAATCAAGAAAAATCTATTCGATTCAATAGACATGAAAATAAGTTAAAAATTAATATCAATTGGGCAACTGTTCGTGTTGATTCTTATTTTATCATTGAATGTTACAGATATTTGGATCCATCAATGTATACAAAGATCTGGAATGATATGTGGTTTAAACAGTATGTTTGTTGCTTAATAAAACTTCAATGGGCACAAAATTTATCATTATATAATGATGTTGCATTAATTGGTGGTGTTAAATACAATGCAACAAAAATGTATGATGAAGCATATGCCGAGAAAGTTAAATTAGAAAAAGAAGCTGAAGAAAAATATCAATACCCCGTAGATTTTCTCATAGGGTAGGTATATAATATGAAATATAAACACCATATTATACCAAAGCATAGAATTTCTGATTGGTTTAATAGAGGAATTATTGATTTAGATACAAAGAAATTTTTATTAAAGTTGACAATTGATGTATCTTTAGAAGAACATGCAAATATTCATAAATATTGGTATGATGAATTTGGTAGTCAATATGATAAAATTGCGTATAGAATGTTATTTGGTTTAATAGAAAAAGAAGATTTATTTTTGGAATTAGCAAAAGCAAATGGCAACAAATATGGTTACAAACCCGGTAGAGTTATTCCAGATGAAGAGAGATTGAAGTTATCGGAATCCAAGCGTGGTAATAAAAATGCTAAAGGTATGACATATAATCATACTGAACAAGCCAAAAAATCTATTAGTAAATCTTTAAAAAACAGAATATTTACTGAAGAGTGGAAGAAAAAAATATCTGAATCTAAGAAAGGTAAATTAATTGGAATTCATAATCCAATGAGTAATTTGGAAAATAGAAAGAAAGTTGGTTTATCGAAATTAGGAAGAAAAATTATTATTGGTGAGGATGGTAAAAGACATTTATCTCCTAGATTAAATAACGTTATTGGTTAGAACTATCATGGTTAATCCATACTTAACACAATTCGAAAATAAAAATGAACAGGATTTATATGATGGATTGATTATTGAATCAATCCAAAATATGGGTATGGATGTAGTGTATATAAAGAAAACAAATCAAAAACTTGATTTGTTGTTTGGTGAAGATGTTTTAAAAAAATATCAGAAAAATTATACAATTGAAATGTATTTGGAAACATATGATGGTTTCCTTGGTGATGGTTTTATGGCTAGTAAATTTGGTTATCAAATTGTTAAGCAAGCCAATTTCATTGTTTCACATAGAAGATTTATTGAAGAAGTACAGGAAGATCCCTCTGTTCCAGTTAGACCGATGGAAGGAGATTGGATTTATGTACCATTAACGAAAGATATCTATGAAATAACAAAAGCAGATCACGAAGCAATTTTTTATCAATTGGGTAGAGTATATGTTTGGAAATTAACAGTAGAAAAAGTCAAATACTCTTCAGAAGAAATTGATACAAATATTCCAGATATTGATAGAATTGAAACAATTCATTCATTAACAGAGGGTCCATTGTTTACTATTTCGCTTGATGCTGGTGGTTGGGGATATGTTACACCTCCAACAGTTAATATAACTGGTGGTGGAGGAACTGGAGCTATTGCTGTTGCAACGATTAATTTAAATGGCAACGTTACTGGTATTACATTAACCAATAATGGATCTAATTATACTTCAGCACCAACAATCACAATAACTGGTGGCTCCGGTCACGGAGCAAAAGCAACGGCTCGATTGGTAGACAACTTATCTAATCCAAAATCTGGTGCAAATAATGATTTAATTCAAACTGTATCAGATCCTATTTTAGATTTCTCAGAAAAAGATCCATTTAGTGGTGGTAGATATTAATGCTAAAACATTCACCATTTTATCACCAACACTTAAGAAAGATTACTTATGTTTTTGGTAATCTTTTTAACGATATAGAAATACAGCGTATTGATGACAATAACGTTGTTCAGAAAACATTAAAAATACCTATTTCATATGCTGCAAAAGAATTGTGGGTAACAAGACTTTTGCAGGATCCTAATCCAGATAATCCAGATTTATCGAGTAAAGTTCAAGTTACATTACCTCGTATGTCATATGAAATGGTTAATTTACAGTATGATGGTTCTAGAAAATTACCATCTAGAGGACAAATTGTTAATATCAAAAGTTCTGATAATTCAGAGTTATTAGCTAGATTTAATCCTGTACCATGGAATATAACATATAACTTATATGTTTTATCTAGAAATATAGATGATTCTTTACAAATTATTGAACAAATTTTACCATTCTTTGAACCAGATTTTAGCATAACAATTCATGAATTACCAGATATGAATATTACTAGAAGTATTCCTGTTGTTTTTAAAGGAATTACTAATGAAATTTTATATGAAGGTAGTTTTGACAAAACAAGAGTTGGTATGTATACATTATCTTTTGAAGTTAAAGCATACTTATATCAACCATTGCGTGATGTTAAGATTATCCGTGATTCTACTGCTAATTTAATTGTCGATACTCCTGATCCCAATAGAGGAGGAACGACTTCTATTAATGTTGTTCCAAATCCTATTGATGCTGATCCAGATGATACTAATTGGACTTATAATACTACGATAACAGATTTACCATAATAAATAATAATATGAATAATAAAGCTCTAAGAGAAAGAAAGAAACTTAATACTGATAATGCTGCATTTACTGGCAAAGCTGGTGAAGTAGTTATATTGGTTGAAAAGGGAACATTAGCAATACATAATGGTGTTGATGCTGGTGGTATAGAATTATCAAGAGAAGATCCTTCTTTAGAGTCTATTCATACTCATCCGGTTGCAACAGAAACAACACCAGGATTTTTATCTGCGGAAGATAAAGTTAAAATTGATAATTTTTCGCAACAATCATTACCACCAGCTTCAACTCAAAATTTAGCAGATACGTTAGTTAAAAGAGATTCTTCTGGTAATTTTGCTGCTGGAAATATTACAGCAAATTTAACAGGAAATGTAACCGGATCAGCAACATCAATTACTGGTAATTTAACTGGTGATGTTACTTCTTCTGGTATGAATACAACACTAGCTAATAGTGGTGTAACTGCTGGTATTTATGGATCATCCAGTCAAATTCCACAAGTAACTGTTGATTCTAAAGGAAGAGTAACTAATTTACAAAATATTTCAGTTACGTTAGGTGGTGCTTCTGGATCGGCCGGTGGAGATTTAAGCGGAACGTATCCAAATCCTACTGTTGCAACTGTTGGAGCTAAAACAGCAGCCCAGGTTGGTCAATCTGTTGTTGATACATTAAGTGCAGCATCAATTGCTACTGCTAATACGTTAGTTAAGAGAAATAGTTCCGGTAAATTCGAGGCATCTTTAACTCAAATTTCAGATAATGCTAATACTGTAGCTACTAAATCATATGTTGATGCATTTGCATCTGGTTCAAATTATAGAACAGCATTATTTAGAAGAAATCCTGGAACTGGAAACCAAGAAGTTTCGACGGATGATGGTGCAACTTGGACAACATCTGGTGCAACATCATTTACAATTCCATCTAATGTTAAAGTTGTTAAAATTATGGCATTAAGTGGAGGAGGCGGTGGCGCTGCTGCTATCAATACATCACAGATGGCTGGTGGATATGGTTATTGGGACGGTATAACTACTGCAACAGTATTATCACCAAATAAAGTTTATAATAATGTTTTAACAGATAATGATTTGCCAGTTGATGCTCCTTGCGCACCTTGTGGAAATTCTGGACAATTTATAATGACAGAATTAAATGTTAGACCAGGATCCAATTTATCAATTACTGTTGGAGCCGGTGGCGCTGGTGGTGTCATCGGTACAAATTCTGGTTTTGGATATAATGGTGGAAATACTGTAATTGATGGCTATAACGTTTTAGATTCTTTAACAAATGTTACTTTATATGGTGGTGATGCTGGTAGATTTATTAGATTTATTACAAGTTCACCACGAGCCGCTAAAAAGTTTTTTGCGGAATCATATGTTACTGCTTTACAATCAGATTTTGAGTTTGGTTTTTATTATCCTAGTGCGTATATGATACCAACAGGAAATAATAACACAGAAGCTTATAACGGTGAAACTAAAGGAAATACTGTATTTTTTGGAAATGGTAGGGGTGGTTGTTTAAGAACATTTTTAAATGGTTATGGTGCACCCCAGTATATTAATGGTAATTCAACAAATATTTTACCCGGTTATATTAATTTTAATCCTACTTCAATAGCAAATGCAAGAATTTTGTCTTTTGGTGGTGGTACTCCTGGTGGATCATTAGATCAAAAAATGACAGTTAATAATAGCGTGGAATCATTAGGTGTTATTACTAGAAATTTCATACAATCAATTCAAGTAGTTACCGGAGCATCTAATCCACTAAATATGGATTTTTATGAAATGGTTGAAGGTGCATTTGGTCAATTTGTTACATCAACATTTAGAAATGTTGTCCGAAATCAAGATATGGTATATGGTTTTGGATCTGGTGGTGGTCGAGTTGCAACATATACAAATGGTATACCAAGTGGCGTAAGTTCTGTAATTACTCCTGGTCTTGGTGGTGGGGGTTGTGGAAAGATGAGTGCAACTTACGGAAATACAGCAGCCCAAGCTGGTGGCAATGGATTTGTAAAAATTTATTACTAATTAAAATGCTTTATATTGTCAATGGATATTCTATGAGAGGTATTTATGAAACGGGTGATGAAATTTATATCTTAAATAATAGTAATAAAGAATATCATAGAGGTGATTGTGTTGTTCTTGAGTTGTTAGGTAAAAAAATATTGAAGCAAATTTATGGCATACCTTATGATTATTTTCATGTTCATCCAAATGGGTTAACAATTAATGATTGTATAACTAATATTGAATATAGTGAAATTTTATTACAATTTGAAAAACAATGGAATTCAATATTACCTCAAAATAATTATATTGTATTTGGTACCACAAAAGATAGTTACGATAGTCGAGTTTTTGGTCCGGTGCTAAATACATGTATATTAGGAAAAGCAATAAAAAATACGGAAAAATAACAAATGGCAAACCCAAATACAGCAAAATATCCTTCGCAAATAGTAACGGATACTGACTTACCAGTAGCAAATGGTGGGTTTGCTACAACTCTATCTGCTGATATTGATTATGCTGCAACAACTATACCAGTTTCATCAAATGCAGCAAATGTTCCTGTTATATTAAGAATTGAAAATGAATTTATTTTAGCAGTAAATAAATCAGGATCAAATTTTACATCTGTTGTTAGAGGATTTGGTGGCACCACTGCTGTTGGACATTTAAATGGTGCTCAAGTTTTTGGTTATATATTTGCTCATCATTTTAATCAATTGGCTGTTGAAGTTAAAGCAATTGAAACTGCATTAGGAACAAATTTAGCAAATGTTTTAGCTTCTGGCGCCACGGCAGCTGGAGATTTAACAGGAACATATCCAAATCCAACATTAGCAACATCTGGTGTAACAGCAGGAACATATGGAACTGGTACAAAAGTTGCAACTGTAACTGTTGATGCAAAAGGACGGTTGACTGGTGTAACTGAAACAACAATTACTGGTGCTGCTCCAACAGGATCTGCTGGTGGAGATTTAACAGGATCATATCCAAATCCAACTTTGGCTACTTCTGGAGTTTCTGCTGGAACGTATGGTTCAACAACGCAATCTCCGCAAATTATAATTGATGCAAAAGGTAGAATTACTTCAGCATCAAATCAAACAATTGCTGCACCTGCAAAAGATCATCCAACATATGTTTATTATAGAGCCGCAATTGCTCAAGGTTCAACTGCTAATCTTGCATTTTCAATGAAAACTGCAAATCAACCAACGGCTTCTGTAATTGATTACACCAATCATATTTTTGGAGTTGCTGATTTTGCAACAACTTCTGATGTAATGTGGGAACACTTTTTTATTCCTTCTGATTTTAAAGCAAATTCTACAATTGAATTTGAATTTAGATGGTTTTCAGCAGCAACAACAGGAAATGTGAATTGGAAAATTGATGCAACTCCGGTTGCTGAAACAGAATCGTTGGATATTTCTTCTTGGTTATTTAGTGCTAATACAACAGAAAGTGTATTAGGTACAGCAAATAGATTGAATTATACAATTGTTAGTATTGATACAACAGGACAAACTTTAACAAGTAAGGAATTAGTATTTAGAGTTATGCGTGGATCTGATACAGCATCCGGTGCTGCCAGATTATATGCATTAAAAGTTAAATATTTAAGAACATTCTAATAATATGCCAAACCCAAATACAGCAAATTTTCCATCAGCCATTCCTACAGATGAAACCTTGGGTGGTGTAGCTAATGATAATCTTTATACAACATTAGCGGCTTCAATAAATAATAACCAAACAAATAACATTACTGTTTCTAGTGGAAGTTTTAATATTCCTACATTAATATTAATTGGTACTGAATTAATATTAGTTAGAGCAAAAACTGGTAATGTATTAAATAATTGTATTAGAGGTTTTGCTGGCACCACAGCCGTAAGTCATAACTCTGGTGATGCTGTATATGGTTATGTTTTTTCATATCATAGAAATCAAGATACCGCAGAAATTAAAGCAATTTGTACAGCATTAGGTGTAAATCTTGCAAATGTTATTAAATCAGCACAAGCAGCAGCAGGTGATTTAACCGGCACATATCCGAATCCAACATTAGCTGCTGTTGTTGGATTAACACCCGGAACATACGGTTCAACAACAAAGGCGCCTGTAATTACTGTTGATTCTAAAGGACGTGTTGTTGAAGTTACTGAAGCAACAATTGCTGCTGGAGGTGGTGGTGGATCTCCAACAGGATCCGCGGGTGGAGATTTATCGGGAACATATCCAAATCCCACTGTTGCAACTGTTGGAACAAAAACTGCTGCTGCAATTGCTCAATCTGTTGTTGATACATTAGCCGCAACAAATGCAAATAACGTTAGTACGATTGTTAAAAGAGATACAAATGGTGATTTTGTTGCAAGAAATATTTCAGCAACAACTTTTATTGGAGCATTAACTGGTCCAGTAACGGGAAATGTTACTGGTAATACGTCTGGTTCTGCTGCAACGTTTACTGGTAATTTAACTGGTGATGTTACTTCAGTCGGTATGGCAACAACTTTATCTGCTAGTGGTGCATCTGCTGGAAGTTATGGAACAGCAACACAAGTCCCAGCAATTACTGTTGATTCTAAAGGTAGAATTACTGCTGTTTCTCATACAACAATTGCTGGTGTAACACCTGCTGGCTCTGCTGGCGGAGATTTAGCCGGAACATATCCAAACCCAACAATTACTGGTTGCGCTGCTGGTAATTTTGCAATTGGAAATACAAGAATAAAAGACAATAGTGGTGTTGTTGAAGCCAAAAATTCAGCAGATAACGCATATGTTAAAGTCAAATCATTGGATTTAGAATTAACAGGAAATTCATCCAATGTTCCTGTTGTGCATAAATTTAACATTGATTATACAGCATTGATTGCTGCTGCAACAGATCAATCTGTAACATTGGTTGCTTTACCAGCAAAATCAAAAATTATTGGTATTACAATTAAATCTGCAACAGCATTTGCTGGTTCTGGATTTAGTGCTATTAGTATGACAATTGGTGATGGTACAACACATACAGCATATGTTTCAAGTTCATATGATTTAATTGCTGCTGTATCTAATACAAATTTTAGCGATACTGGTTTATATAAATCAACTTCAATGGCTTCTGGTAATATAGTAGCAAGACTAACAGCAAATCAAAATTTTGGAAATGCAACTATAACAGATTTGACAGCCGGTTCCGTTGATGTTTGGATTACAACAATTCAGCTACCATAGGACACTAAATACAAATATGGCACTATTAATTGCAGATGGATTTGACCACATAACTGGATCAAGTACATACATTAAATATTCTCCAACATCGGCTAATATTTCTTCATCTTCTACAACTAGATATAATAGAGGATCCTCTATTAAAATTAATCAGGGTATTGGTGCTCTTGGTTTAGTATATTCTATTGCAAATACATCAACTATTATTTTAGATCAAGCTTTGTTATTGGATAACACAAATAATCTTGTTTTTTGTGGTTATGATACCGCAGATTCATCTAGAAATCAGTGGGTTGTTGCTTTAGATATGCCTAGTGGATTGATTAAAGGATATAGAAATGGTTTCGTTCAAAATAATATATTTGGTGCAACATTAATCGGTGATTCCTCAGGTAATGCTTGGAGATATATACCAAATGTTTGGAATTGGGTATCTATTAAAGTTGTTACTCATAATACAACTGGTTCAATTGAAGTAAAAGTTAATGGTATTACTAGATTAAGCTTAACGGGGATTAATACTCGTGGACAAACCTCCAATAATTATGTTAATAAAATTGGTGTTGGTGTTACTGGTAATGACGTTTATATGGATGATATGGTATGGATGGATAATTCCGGTTCAACACTAAATGATCATTTAGATGAAGTAACAATTAGAACGTTTTATCCAACAGCAAATAGCACACCTATGGATTGGACTGCTAGTACAGGATCGCAATATGCTTGTATTGATGAAACAACACATAATAGTGATACTGACTATATTTCTAGCGCAACCGCATCAAATCAGAGTTTATTTACAACTGGTTCAATGCCTTCTAATATGAGCGGAGTTAAAGCAATTCAAGTTGGTATTGTATCTAGAAAGGATGATGCTAGTGCTAGAATGTTACGGTCAATAATTAAACCAGGTAGTACAATATATGAATCAGCAGACATGGCGCAAATTTCAACATATGCTTATTTTAATGCAGTTTATGATACTAATCCGGATACTTCTGTTGCTTGGACAGCATCAGATTTAAATTCATTAAAATTTGGTGTGAAGGTCCAATCTTAATATTTAGGATTTAATTATGGCAGAAAATAGAGTAACTCAGGAAGTTGTAGAAGTTATTTCTTCCGATACGTCGAATATTCGAGTAACCCAGGAAGTTGTAGAAGTTATTTCTTCCGATACACCAAATATTAATTTATCTAAAATCTTTTTGATGGCAATTTGGAATCCGGCTGGAACGCCACCACCAAGCGGATCGTTTATTACATCATGTATTAATACACCGATAATATTATAGGAAAAATATGGCATTTGTATTTGCAGATGGATTTGATATACATCAACATACCGCTGGTCCAACGGTTACAAGTAATCGTGTATTTAATATGATGGGTTGGGGTCCAACTCCTCAACCAGATTCAGCAAGTATTGATTTAGCACCAGTTAGAGTAGCCGACCCTGGTTGTTTGGCTGCTTCCGCCGCATATGGTCAATTTTCAACTCAAGATACTAGTTGGCATTTATATTTAGGTGGTTCTAATTATAGCACTATTTTTGTTGCATTCCATTTTAAAATGGTCGGTGTAACAGGTAAACAAAATAGAGCATTTTTTAGTTTTTTTGATGGATCTACAGAGCAATGTGGATTTGGGCATTATAATCAAAACTTTACATTTATTAGAAATAACACAACTGTTGCAACTGGTTCAACTACAATTACTAACAATACTTGGTATTGGTTATGCATGAAAATTGTATTTCATGGATCAACAGGAAGTTACCAATTAAAAGTGAATAATGTAACAGAATTAACTGGTAGTAGTGCAAATACAATTGTTACAGCCAATGCATATTGTAACGAATATGCATTTAATGGTTGGAATGCTGGTGGTATCAATACAGCATATTTTGTTGATAATTTTATTGTATATGATAATGTTAATGATGGTACTGCATTAAATGATTTTATTACCGAGAGACATATTATTACAGCAATGCCCGGTCAAAATGGAGATACAAATAATTTTACTCCAGTTACAGCAGCAACAAATTTAGATGCTGTTTCTGCTAGAACAAATTTTGTATTCGGATCTTCTTCTCCTGCGGCTTTAGAATTAAATTATCAATATAGTACAGCTACAAATGCAAATGATATTTGTCTATACAAAAGCAATGCTGCTGCATTTCCAACTACTGGTAATTATGATTCTGTGCAAGTTTTAGCGGTTGCTGCAAAAACAGATCCAGCTATTAGATATATTCGACCAATTGTTAAAGTTTCTTCTACAATTTTTGATCCTGGTGCTGATCAAAAAATATCCGGTGGTTACGGTTTAATTAATAAATATACATTAGCATTAAATCCTGTTACTACTGGATTTTGGGGTGGTGCTGCATTAAATGCATTGCAATTTGGAATAAAGATTATAACATAATATGAGTACAACGACTTTAAAAAAGACTTTAAATATTAAAGAAAAATTAGATGAAATTTTTAATGTAGCAGAAACAACTTTAAAACAAACTGTTATTCCTGGTGATATTGATGAACCATCAGAAGAAGAAGGTGTTGATGATTATGAAAAAACATCATATTCAATTGATACACCAGAGGTAGAAGTTGTACCATATTCAAAAAATAATAGTACTTCTTTAGAATTAATAGATAATCTTTTTGAGTTGGAAGAAAAGAAAAGAGTATCGAGAATTGGAGTATTAGATGATGATATTCTTTTAGCAAGAAAAACTTTAAAAGAATTAATTGAATTAGGAAGAATGAGTATTGGAGAGTTACAGACTCTTTGTGCTTCTACTGAAGAACCAAGAATATATGAAGTATTTGGTGAACTGATGAAAAATATTTCAGATGTTACTAAAGAATTAATTGGTCTTCATAAAACAAGAGCGGATATATTAAAAGTTGAATTGGAGTCATCCAAGAAAGATTCTACTATTAATAATAACTTAACTCAAAATAATACTCTTGTTATGACAACAGATGATTTAATGAAATTAATTAAAGAAGGAACCAATTTAAAACAAATTACGGATTCTTCCGGTGATGAAGATGAGGATGATGAATAATGTACGAATTTGAATGTTTTAAAGGAAACCAACGATTAAAAGCAGCCGGTGTAAAAATACCATATACACAGGATCAAGTTAGAGAATTAGTTAAATGTTCACAAGATCCAATTTATTTTATTAAAAATTACGTTAAGATTATGACTGTGGATCATGGTATCCAACCATTTATTCTTTACCCATTCCAAGAAAAATACGTTCGAACGATGCATGAAAACAGATTCGTCATTTGCAAATTTCCAAGACAAACTGGCAAATCTGTTACCACAATCGCATATTTCTTATGGTATATTATTTTCAATGATGAAGTAAAAGTAGCAATATTGGCAAATAAAGCTGATACTGCTCAAGAATTGATGAATCGCTTACAGTTGGCTTACGAAAACTTACCCTTTTGGATTCAACGTGGTATCGTTACTTTTAATAAAAGAACAATTGAACTAGAAAATAAATCGAAAGTAAGAGCGGCAGCAACATCTTCTGCCAGTATTCGTGGTGATTCTATGAATATTTTGTTATTAGATGAGTTTGCTCATATTGATCCACCAAGGTTAGCAGAAGAGTTCTTTACATCAACATATCCAACAGTTTCGTCTGGTAAAACAACAAAAATCTTTATGGTATCAACACCTAAAGGTATGAATTTGTTTTATAAGATGTGGACAGAAGCAATTAATAATAGATCATCATTTGTACCGGTAGAAGTTGATTGGCGTGATGTTCCTGGTAGAGATTCTAAATGGGAACAAGAAACAATAGCAAATATTGGACCAGAAAAATTTGAACAGGAATATAATTGCGGGTTTCTTGGATCTACAGGAACATTAATTAGTAATACCAAGTTAAGAGTGTTAACTTTTAAAGAACCTGAAAAAAGCTTACATGGATTAGATGTTTTTAATCCACCTGTGCCTGGAAATAGTTATATTTTAACAATTGATACAGCACAAGGAAAAGGTTTAGATTATCATGCTATTCAAGTTATCGATGTAACAAAATTACCTTATGTTCAAGTAGCAAAATTTAGAAACCATCACACTCCAGTTATGGTTTTACCTAATATTATTGATGCTATTGGAAAATTATACAATAATGCGCATGTATTAATTGAAGTTATGGATACCGGGGCTCAAGTTGCAGACATGTTACATTTTGATTTGGAGTATGAAAATTTGATAAATGTTACTATTAAAGGACGACAAGGTCAAATGGTTGGAGGTGGGTTCTCAAAGTCATTCCAACGCGGTTTGAAAATGACACCTCAATCTAGGCGCCAAGGTTGTATGAATTTGAAGACCTTAATTGAGCAAGATAAATTAATAATTCAAGATTTTGACACAATTCGCGAATTAACAACATTTGTCAGTAACACAAAAACAGGAAAATATGAAGCTGAAGAAGGTTGCCATGACGACCTTGTTATGTCATTAGTAGTATTTGGATGGTTAGTAGCTCAAAAATATTTTAGAGAAAGTTCTGAGC
>ERZ724522.1031-NODE-1031-length-15954-cov-5.272784_pt1 | contig 15954 bp, 20 predicted proteins | sample MGYA00376055_ERZ724522 | MGnify/ENA primary metagenome ERZ724522 (study PRJEB28724, sample SAMN07190884) | wastewater metagenome | isolation source: effluent of sewage treatment plant in Hong Hong | place: Hong Kong | collected 2016-03-17 ... | reverse complement strand
AGATTTCAGATTCCCGAAATCGATTTTGACAAATGGTATCAGGCCGACTTTGTGTTGCCCGATCTCAAAATTATTATTGAGGTTCAGGGTGCTTACTGGCACTCGAAGCCGGCTACGATCGACGAGGATGCATACAAATTTGCGATCTATCAAACGACTGGCTGGAAGCCGCTCGCGTGGTGGGATTATGACATTGAATCGCGTTTGCAAGAATTGTTTTCTGAATCACCAGAGCTTACGGCTGCATCAAATTTTGCGCCATATTGGGGCAAGTCGAAAGAGTTGCCTGTGCAGCGTCGAACTAAGATCGATACGAGTAAGGGAATTCGTACATTGAACGAGCGCCGATTCCGCGCTAAAATGGTGCAAGAAAGCCGGCGCAAAATTAGAAAGGCCACGGGATTTTATAATGCAGGATGATCAACAAAATCCAAATTTACCTAACCGCGATATTGTGCAGGCACTTATTTCGATTGCTCAAGCTATTTCTGGCAAGGCTGCACCTTATGTCGATGCTAACGGCTGGACTGTTTTTGATTATGGTTTGTATAAGGAATATCGCAAACGCGTCACGTATTCGTATGCTGCGGGAACTTCAGTCTTAGGCCTTTCAAGCAACAACTTGCCAGTTGGTGTATCTACCTTGGCCAATGTTTTTTTGTCGTATTCGTATGCGGTGAATGGTAATGCTTATGATGCTGACATTGCTTTTGAGGGGTCGACTGGAAATTCAACTTTGAGCTTTACATATCAGGCTTCGACGGCTCAAAATGGTTGGATTGATGTTACTCTAGTAACTAAGTTTTAAGCACTCCCCTACCCCACTACTTTTTTGACAAAAAAGCAAATTAACACCTTAGGCGCATGACAAATTGTCGGTAGGGGAGGGGAGTGGTACTTATGGTATAATGCGGGTATGTTTGAACTCATCACACATGTCGGAGCAATAATATTAGGCGGATTGATCGGTTATGTCACGGCAAAAAAAACACATCGAAAACACTCATCACGAATACATCACCACTAAACAATATACGCACTCGATCTGGTTTAGGTTGAGTAATTATTTTGTTCTTTTGTCAATGCTATTGCTTGAGAAACTTTTTGACGTGCAATTTAGTGACTACGTTTACCTACTTGTCTTTTCTGCTATAATCGGCTATGACGTAACAGGTATTTTAGGAATGATAGATAAGTTCATTCAGAAAAGGAAAAAAGCATGATCAAGGGCATCGACATTTCAAGGTGGCAAGGACTAATCAACTGGAACATCGTTCGGCAGAACGTTGATTTTGCGTTTATAAAAATTGGCGGTAGCGACGACGGATTTTACCCAGACGGCCAAGCCGTGCGAAACGCGATTGAGGCGCGCGCAAATGGTGTCAAAGGAATCGGATTTTATGTATATCTCGGCGGCGCGTTTTCTGTTGCTGATGAAGTCGCCCACATTAAAAATTTGATTAGCAATATTGGCGGTTTGAAGCAAGGTGAAGTGCTTGCGCTTGACTGGGAAGAACACCACGGTGATGAAGTCGGCTATGTGGCCGGCATCGCAAAAGGTTTGATCGATGCGGGCATCAAAGCGCCATTGATCTATATGTCTTTGTCGCGCGTTCGCGGCAACAACTGGCAGCGCCTCGTTGAAATGAATTGCGGCCTTTGGGTTGCAGCATGGGGCAATAACGATGATATTGCTGATGCAGCGCCGCCGAGCGATGAGTGGCCTTTCTGGGCGGTTTGGCAGTACAGCTCGACTGGCAGCGTGCCGGGCATTTCCGGCCGCGTGGATCTTGACTATTTCCAAGGCACTATCGAAGATTTTCAAAAATATGGCCAAGGCCGATCGGTATCGTTGCCCGCACCGACTAAGAGCTCGACTGTCGTTCTCACGAGTGACGCCAAAGGCGAGTACACCGTTGTAGCTGGCGATAATCTAAGTGCGATCGCCGCGAAATATGGCAAGAGCTGGCAGGAACTTTGGGCGCTGAACCGCGATCGTGTTTCACAACCAAATAAGATTTTCCCTGGCCAAAAGCTGCGCGTTTGGGGTGATGCCGCGCCGGCTAACCCACCCGTACCCACCGCGCCGGTCAATCCGAACGTCCGTACCCACACCGTCGAGAATGGCGAAAACCTTTCGACGATCGCCGCGAAATACGGACTGCCAAATTATGTCGTCCTTTACGAAGCTAACAAAGCCGTGATCGGCGCAGATCCGAATCTGATCCGTCCCGGCCAACAGTTGAGGATCCCATAATGCCGCGTTTTTACAAAGAAGATGTCTGGCCGGTCGTTGTGGTCGTTTTGGTTGTCGCTGCGCTTGTTATTTGGGGCTATGTAGCCTTAGTCCCGCCGGCTGGCGCAGCGGCGGCGGATCCAGTGCCTTTCGATTATTCAAACTGCCAATACCCGAATCGTGCATCGAATCCGCCGGATGGCTGCGATAATTCTGATCCGGCGCGGCCGGAATGCATGAAAATTGGCATTGAGGACTGCGATTTACCGCGTCAAGACGGTTCAATACCCATCTCAACGCCTAGCGTCGATCCTGCGGCCTCTCAGAGCGTTACAGCACAAAAACCGCAATCTTGTGTAGGAAATTAGCATGAAAGTCATTGAAGTAAGCAATAAAACGTATTTGGTGCGTCATTGGTTCCGTTGGTACCGCGTGCAGCGTGCCGGCGGCCATTGGCAGCGACTTGAGCCGATCATCAAGAATGGCCGGCCACCCAAAGAAGTTGACCCGATCGATTTTGCTGCCGAAAAGCTAAAGCAAAAGGGAAGTGGTTCTGTAAAGCCGCCCATAGACTTGACAGAATAGCAAAAGTTTGCTACTATATAGACATGGACAACTTCCACGTCTACCGCGATGGTAAATACGATCGCAAAGAAAATCTGAAAATCAAAGCCAAGGCTGCGGCCGAAAAAGCTATTGCCGATCTGGACGCTTGGTTTATTCGTCTTTATGAAGTAAAATAGTTTTACTAATAAAACGGAGGAACGATAATGTCCAACGAGGTTCAAGAAGTAAAAGAGTTTCGGAAAAAAGCAGATGCTTTGATGGCCGAATCAAAGAGATTAGCCGATCAATATGGTCAATCTCGCGCGTATTCTCTTATGTTTACGCACGCCGAACTTGCTAAAATGTATGGTGGCAAGCGGCTTGAAGAATTAGGTACGGAGTTCCCTGCCGAACTTGCTGATAAATCTGAATAGTTTATCGCAGCAGTATAGCCAAATAATGGCCGCGTACATTGCGCGGTCTTTTGGTTTGTGTGCTATATTGGTGACATGAAAGGGCAAAAATAATGAAAGAAATCGGAAACTTTTTTGCGCGTCTATCGAGCCGCAAGTTTTTACTAACCGTGGCCGGCATCGTTGCCGTCACTTTATACCCTGAGGGATCAACTGCGATTTGCACGCTGATCGCTACATTTGTGGCCGGTGAGGGTGCGGCCGACACGGTGTCGCGTTATGCCGTTGAGAAGACCAAGCGCGAGGAAGCCAAGGCACAGGCCTATAAGACTGAATTCCTTGACGATCCGACGGACGACGTAGATCCTACGCAGCCGATCGTTGCCGGCGACGCCCCTCTTTAGTAAAACAAACACGCCGACACAAAATTAAACCACCCCGAGATGGGGTGGTTTTGCTTAAGGAGCATCGTGCGGGCAAGGCACTACCCCTAGAGTAGCACAGATTACATTCCAAGCAAGTTAAGTTGATCACGTTTTATATCACGCCGCGCCTTTTGAAATCGCGCGATTGCTTTGAGGCCGGCACCCCCGGTCTTTGTGCATTTGTAATATTTGCTTTCAAATTTAAAGAGCAGGCAATCATGGATTCCCCACTCTTGATCGTGCCGGATCTTATCGTATTCCTTTTTAGTGATCTGAAATATTTCCATCTATCTTTATGATAGTGCATTTCCGATCGAAATCCGATTTTGTTTTCTTAGTGCATGGCTCCTATGTGTAGCGCAAGATCGCCGAGATTAGCGATTCGATGAACGCGGCCACCCCGCCAGCGAGAAAGGCGAGGGGGAACAAAAACCGTTTTTTGACGTACCATTTACGTTTCTCCATTTTTAGGCTTATCTTTCTTCTCAATGATGATAAAGTTTTTTTGGCTTTGTACTGAAAAGGTGACGATGAAATCGTCAGGATCGGCGACGCCGATTTGGCGTAGCAGCTCGGTTTTGAATTCCACGAGCGCCTGCTTTACGAGCTCGGTTCCCTCGGATTTCGTGAGATGGATCTTCATTGTGTTTCCGTTTCTGCCGGCGACGAGGCTCAGGCTTTTGGTTGATCTTGCGCAGCTGCGCGTTGACCACCATCTGTGCTCTATTCGCCACCCTTGCGCTCCAATAACTCAGCTGGTTCGATCTTGAGCGCCCATGCGATCGCGATTGCTTTTTCGCCATCGACCCCACGATCTTGACTTTCCCATAGTGCTACTGTAACACGTCCGATTTTTTCACCTAGCTGCAACGTTAGATATTCGGCTAGTTGTTGCTGCGTCCAATCACGATCGTCGCGAAATTGTTTTAGTGCTTTGGTGAAGTAGTGCTGGGTTTTATTGACGATTTTCTTCATCGAGTTTGTCCTCTACGTCGAGATTGTCGCGGATGATCTGCCGATCTTCTGCGTTTAAGGGCATTTGCGGCTCGTCTGAGACGCGTGCGACTAAATAATGGACTGAATCTCGTGTTGCGACCGCAGACACGATTAGAGCGCCGCTGTCGATGGCTGCGCATAGCTGACTTGCAGTGAGCTCGCCTTTTTTACGATCGTTGAATACGACGATGTAGTTGCTTTCCATTATTGGCATCCCTCACAGATTAGCAGCTCGGCCGGATCGGCAGGTACCGACACGACTTCGCCTTTGTTATTGACGTATGCTGGCTGCGCGGCCGCTGCCATTGCAGCATCGATCGCTTCGAGCTTTTGCTCAAGCGTCATACCGTCTTTGATTATTGTGCTTGCTTGCATGACTACTCCTTTACAGTTTGTCACCTCTTATGTTACACCGAATGTTACATTATTGCAAGTATTTTTTTATATGATTTTGCGTGCTATATTGGGGACACGAATCAAAATTCTAAGAAAGGGCAAGCACTGAATATGCGCACATCATCGGGCAAGGTAGAGAGTATCGGGGAAGTTTTCCACAAAGAAAAGAACCAAAAGAAATACAACAAGACAAAAGGACAAAATGACAAGTTGAAAGAATACGGCATCAAAGGCACAAAGTCAACAGACAAATGGGCAATAGATGACAAACAGATACGACGCGAAGCTAAATACCTGAAAAATATTCACATCGACAAATGTTATGAAGACCTTTTAAGGATGGAACTCATCACGAATACCAACTACCAAGCATGGTGGTGCGGCGTGATGCATAAGCTAGGCACAAGCTTTGTAATGGCGCAGGCTGATCTCGCGATCAAGAATGGTCGCAATCCAGCTGCGCTATTTCATTTCCAAATAAACAAGGCTATCAACAAACACGAGGATGCATTCATGCCAAGGTTCAACCGTAACAACTCAGAGATATAGACACACTGACAGGATTATTATATAACTATGATTAGCCAACCAAACTTATTCCTTACTGGTAATGACCAGCTGTCAAGAGGGGACGAATCGACGGGTGGAGCAGGCAAGAGATCGCGCGAGGGCGTGGATCTATTTGCCTGTGACCACGTTCGATGGGGTAATAACCGCTATTGCGGCCACTCAACTTTAAACAGCTAACAGATGTGAAACCTCTCAGCACTTGCTTAGTCTCTATGTGTGCGTGGATTGAACCCCCCCTATCATCATCACTTTCATTTCAATGTGACCCTACCTTCCCTTTTGTTTCTCTCTGCTCTGTACTTAGTGCTCACACAAAATTTTTTGGAATTTTCCATTAAAAAGATTGTGTTATAATTCGAAATATGGCAGTGGAAACCGCACAACCAACCGAGCAAGTTCCCCTACTGGATTTATCAGGCAGGGAGCTCAATGCGTTATGGGTCGATGAATCGGCACCACTTTACATTGCGAACAATCCCCTGCACTGGAAAGCCCACAAATTACAGGTGGCGCTTGAGCGTATGGAAAAACAGCAAAAATCGAATCCGGCGCAGTTTAATGCGACCGTTTATTTTGCCACGATCGATAAATTGGGCGACCTTATGGAGCAGATAAACAAGGGAGAATGGCGACATGCCGAAATATTGGACAACGGAGGAGTGGAAGAAAACCGGCACGCCGGAGCAGCGGCGGAAGACAGCGAAATCGAACCCATTAGCATGGATTCTTGAGTATGAGCCAACGATCCTTTTTCCGGGCAAAGGCTATATTCCGCTTGAGCCGTACCCATTCCAGCAGGATTTTATCCGTTGCCGCGATTTGTTCCGCGCGATCAATAAGCCCCGCCAGTGTGGTATTTCAACGATTGCAGCGGCCGAAGTTGCTTGGGAGTTTTGCAACGTCCCGGGCGCTCAAATAGTCATTATCTCGAAAGATAAGGATGCTGCGGTCAACTTTCACAAATACGTGTACCAAGTTTTGCGATCGGTAAAAGACAAAGACCCGAATTTTCCGAAATTATTGAAAGAAAATGAGCGCGTCACTACGAACGAAATCGGATCGACCGTAGTTTCACTGGCCGCCGGTGCGGAAGCCGGCCGATCGTTTTCTGCGACCCATCTTATTTTGGATGAGGCCGCTTTCCAGCAATATGCCGATGACATTTGGCAGGCGGCGTCCCCTGCCCTTGCCCGCACGAACGGCCGCGCGACAGTGATCTCGACGCCAAAAGGCCGCGCCAACCTGTTTGCCCGCATTTTTGAGGAGTCTGGCCACATGGGATTTACTGTTTTCAATTACGGATGGTGGGACGTGCCGGACTATAACCCTTTTTATGCCGAGATGATTTCTGCCGGCGACGACAAGCGGGAGCGCCAAAAGTGGATCGATCAAGCCAAAACCGGACGATGGTACAAAGTCAACCGCGCCGGCAAAACTGATTTGCAATGGCGGCAGGAATTCGAGGGCGCTTTTGATGCGAACGTCGGCACTGTTTTCTCAACCCGCACGCTTGAAAAGGTGTTTGAGCGCAATTATTTGAAATTGGCCGAAGACGAAAACGGCATTGTTTCCGAGTGGTGGACGATGCCAAAAGAGGATTTTCATCAGTATGCCTGCGGCATCGATCTCGGCCGCAAAAATGACCCCACGGTGATTATCACTTACGATACGACTGTGCGGCCGGCGCGCATGGTCGATTTCAAGTACATTGAGGCCGGATCGGCGTCGTGGGACGAGATCCAAAAAACGATCATCGAACACATCGAATTTTGGGATGCAGAGGCCAAACACGACGGCACCGGTGTTGGTGATCCAACGTCCGAAGCTTTGGAGGGAATAAGCGAACCATTTTACTTTACAAAAGGCCTCAAGGAAAATATAATCCAACGTATGCATCACGCATTTGATTTTCGGACTGTGAAGATTCCGAAAATACCAATGCTTTTTCGCGAACATCAAAGATATATCTGGGATGATAAGGACATCGTACAAGACACTGTAATGGCAAATGCACTGGCAATTTCACAATTTCATGAGATCGAGGACGTTGTGCTCGGCTTTGTTTCGGATGTCAACTTTGTAGAAAGGCCGGTAGTAGCGTGAATCAAAATTTTGCGGATTTAAGCAAGCTCAATAAGGAGCTCGAAGACGTTATCACCAACAATACGGATTACCACGCGAGTATGGATCAATCGCGTAATTTTTATTTGTACTCAGCTTTTTACCCTAGTAAGTCCGGCCAGCGCCGCAACACGACCGATTTATCGAACAATCTTTTGCGGGTTTATGCCGACAAAAACATTCATTTTACCTCGGCTTTCCCGACGATCAAAGTGCCGACCACCGGCGCGACTGCTGACCAGCGGCAGGCTGCCTCGATCCGCGAAAAAATTCTTTTGGGCGTTTGGCGAAAATCCGGCGGCCGCAATTTGCAGCGAAAATGGGCTTATGACGGCACGATTTTTTCGGCCGCCGTGGCCGAAACCGGCTTTGACATCGAGAACCGCTGCGCGTTTGTGCGGCGCTATGATCCGCGCTACTGCTATTGGCAAATTTCGAACGGCAACGATCGCCGCGTGACGGCTTTTTGGGCTGTCTACCCTATCACCGCCGATGAAGCCCTTGAGCGCTACGGTGTGCAGCCGACGACGCAGCCGATCTCAACATCTGCGCTTGCCGATACGTTTTTGAAGCAGATCGACGGCAAGGACTGGTTCCTGATGGCGATTCGCTGGGATGAAAAATTGCGTATTGCATGGGTCGGCGACAAGCTGATCGAGGAGCCGCATGAGCACATGATGGGCGGGATCCCGATCGACCTTTGTATGCCGTTTGAAGACGGCGACGCAAAGGGACGTGGCGCTTTTTATCTCAATCCGATGGTAAATTTGCAGGCGAACTTGAATCTGACTTTGCAGCGCCGCGACAACATCGTGTCGCGTATGTCCTCACCGGTGATTTGGGGACGTGGTATTATTTCGAAGCAACTTGATGACGTAAAAAACGGCATGAAAAATGGCGGTTTTATCGGCTTGAAACAGGGCGGCGAACTCGGCTTGCTGCAACTGAACGACGTGAAGCTGCTCAACGAGCATGCCGCCGATCTGCGCGAAGACATGATGCGCGTGTCCGGTTTTTCTCAGGCCGCGATGGGCGAACTTGCTGGCGCTAACACGTCCGGCGACGCGCTCGGCATGTATTTCACGCCAACACAGCGACATATCGAAAACCAAAACGTGGCGTGGGTTTCGTTTTATGAGGGCATCAATGCGAAAATTTTGCGACTTTATGAAAAATTTGCGAAAACTGGCGAGCAGTTTTCGATCGCCGGCTATTCGACGCGCGGCACAGTTTTGCCGATGGCCGACAAAGAAGACCGCATGGGCTACCAGCGCGGCGCGTTTGATATTGTTTTTGACAAATCCGTGATTGGTGGTAACTACAACTCGACTGTCGAAATGAACTCGATCACACCGAAGAATGAGCTCGAAGAAAAACGGCTTGTTGTCGAAGCGATGACGCAAAAAGCGATCAGCCGCACGACCGGCTTCGAGATGATGGGTATTGAATCACCAGAGGACGAGCTCGCGCTGCTCACGCAGGAACAGCAAGAGCCGGCACTCAATCCTCAAGGCATGCAGCAGATCGCCGCAGCCGCAAACTCTCTCCAGCAACCGACTGATCCGGCGGCCGCCCCGACTTCCCCATCACCGGTAGCACAGGAGATCCAGCCAAATGTTCAACCTGTTTAGCGGCGCGATCAACGCGGTCAAGAGCCTTTTTTCTAAACCGGCTGCGCCAAAACCCGCTCCGAAACCGGCTGCGCCAAAAGCGCCAAGTTTACCTCCAATAAAATGGGCTCCACTCGCGCCGGTGCCTGTCGTGCCAAATTATGTCTGGGATCCAAAATTAAATCGACCTGTTATCTCTGCCAGTGATCAAGCGAAATATAATGCTTCTCAAAAATCTTACCAACAGTGGCAAGCTGGCCATGGTAGTGCGTGGGCGCAGCAGCAAGCAAGTATTGCTGCGCAGCAGCAGGCTATGCGTGAGATGCAGGAACGTTTGCGTAGAGAGGCCGAAAAACGCGAACGCAAGCGCCGCGAAAAGCAGGCCGCGCTTGATAAGGTGTACGGCGAGCTAAAAACCGACAAGCAAAACCGCGCCAAGGTAGCGATCGATCGCATCGCTAAGGGTAAAAATCCGGGCGATTGGCGCACGTATTTCAATGACGACGGCACGATCAAGGCCAAAGGCCAAAAGGACAATTCCGGTTTTGCCGTTCCCGACGATTGGTTCGGGCTCGATCCTCGGATCCAAAAAGCAAAATCTGAGTGGTCGGCTTGGTACAATTCGAGCGCCGGCACGTATCAACGATCGAAAGACGAGTACCGCAAAAAAGCCGAGCAGATCATTGCGCAAAATGAAAAAGCTAACGGCGGCGGCCTTTGGAATTGGCTCACCGGTGCCAATAAAGACAATGCCCGCGCATTGGCGCAAAAACAGCTTGAAGATCTGGAAAAAAATCAGACGAAGCGCTACGACGATAAGCTCAATAAGTTTTTGAAGCAGCAGGCGGCGAAAAAGGCCGAGATCGAAAACAAGAAATTTGCGTCGCAGGCCGAATTTGATAAAGCGGTCAAGGAGTTTTCGGACTGGGAAAATTCCAACATCGACGATTTGGAATATACGCGCGGTGCGAGTGCCGGCATGGCCGAGGGCTACGGCAAAAAAGCTCGCGAGGAAAATACGTCGCCGGCCGGCAAAGTCGGTTCGTGGTTCAATAAAAACGTCGTCAACGGCGTGCCCGGCCAATTTGTTGGCGGAATTTGGAAATATACGCTTGGCGAGGGCGACGAAAACATGCCGAGCCTTGTCACGGCACCGATGCGCGTGATCAACACGATCGGCAACGCTGCCGATCAGAATCGTCAGATCAATCAGTACGGCAACAAATCGCAGAAAGGTTTGCAGGGCAAGAATCCGTGGCAGGCTTCGTTTAACCAGCGCAACTGGAACATTGGCAATAAAAAGGATTACAGCTTACAAACCGATATTGATACGTCGTATAAGGATGCGATAAATCTCTATAAACAGCAGAAAAAACCGTCGGAATTTTCGCAGTGGTACAAAGACAAATTGCCTACTAAAGAGCAATGGCTCAACGAGGAAATGTACGCTTATGAGGGCGGCCGCCGTGTTTGGGCTGGTGGCACGACGCGCAAGCAAGCAAATTTCGAGGGTCAGGCCGCGCAAAATCGAAAAGATATTGCCGGCATGACGACAGATACCATGGAATTTTTGTCGGATCCGATGCTTTATGTCGGCGGGCTCGGTGTTTTTGGTAAATTTAGCAAGGGTGCGTCATGGGCTGCCGATGCTGCCAAGGCGACGAAAACCGGCTCAAAAGTCTGGAACTCGGCCGAAAAAATCGCGAAATCGACCCCTGTTCAGTGGTTGCGTAAGGAATACAAAACGCCCGACCAGCAATTCTCTGATGCAATCAAAGCGGCCAAAACCGGCACGTCCGATTTAAACAAGACACTTGGCGAGCGCATTAACGCGATAAATCAGAAACTCGCCGGCAAAGATAAGATCGATACGAAGATCCTTGACGATCTGAAAGGCCTGTCGGATCACGAGGCGGCGATCGTGCAGCGCATGGTCGATGGCAAGTTCGGCACTTTCCGCGACCGCATGGCAATGCGTGACATACGCGGTTTGCAGTACAACGCGCCGCAGCGCGAGAAACTGCTTGATATTTCGCGCCGCTGGAACGATTTTGCCGAAAAGATGAAATTGTCCGACGAGGTAACGAAGACGAACTGGGGCGGTAAAAACCGCACTTACTCCCCTTTTATCGATTACACCGGCGATCATTCGGCCGACAACTATAATTTCTTTGCCCGCAAGAAAAATACGAAACGGATCCAATCGGCCGAGGATTTGGCGCGAAATGCCGAAACTCGATACCTCAAAAGTAATTTGGGTGCCGATTTGCAGGCAGAAGCGAACACAGCCCGCGCCGGCTGGATGAAACGACGTACCGACCTGACGGCTGAATACGAGCGCCGTTTTGGCGCGCTGACGGCTCCTGTACGCGCCGCCGATGCCAAACGTGGCACAATTAGTCGTTACGTGAAGCAGCGGGCAGCTGGCGTCGATCCTACGACGTCGCTTGGCCGCTCGGTATTCAACAGTGCTCGCAACGTCGCCGGCTTGCCGACGAAAGTGTGGAAGCAATCCGTTTTGAAGTACCGCCCCGCGTGGACTGTCAACAACGTGCTTTATAACACGCAGGCGGCCGGACTTGCCGGCGGCAGTCGCGCGATGATCGAACAGGCGCGCATGCTGCGGCCGAAAAACTGGCGTCAAGCGATGAGCGAGGTGCCTGATTCTGTCAAGGCCGATTTGACCGGTGAAATCGGCAAGGGCAAGTTGAACCGATTTTACAATGGCGTCGAGAACTGGTCGCGGGTTGCGGCATTCCGTGGCGCAAAAGCAAGCGGCCTGTCTGATGCCGAGGCCTTGAAGCGTGTCGATAAATATCTTTTCAACTACAAAACGAAAAATTACGAGCGCCCACTGCGCGCGGTGATGCCGTTTTACGCATGGAACAAAAACCTGACGAAAGCAGCAGTCACGATGCCATTTGACCGGCCGGCAGCCGCCATGGGCTACCACCGTGTCGATCAGTACCAGCAAGATCAATTTGATGCCGAATTTGAGAAAGTCGTGCCGCAGCTGTCGGAAATGGGCTATACCGAGGACGAGATCCAAAAAATAAAAGAGGATCAGGCGAAATATTACCGTGGCCGCTTGAAAGTTGGCAACCAATGGATCACGACGCCGTTTAACGCATTTTCGGAAAAGGGTTTGACTGGCCTTGGTTTTAATCCGTACCTGTCTGCTTTGGGCGAATCGGCCACGGCTACTGATTCATTCGGCCGGCCGATCGGCGGCGAAGACGCGAAGTTGTCGAACCGCATCGCGAGCAAGTTTCCGCAGTACGAACTGGCGAAAAAAGCTTACAAATCATGGCGCGTCGCCAATGGGGTAGACAAGCCGACAAAGGGTTGGATTGGCGAAAAGGGCTCTGAGGGGTACGGACTATCAAAAGAACGTCAAGGTTACGATTCATCGAAAGCGAATTACGATCGATCAATGGATCCCCGCGCCAAACTTGCGCAGGATGCGCTTGCTTTTGTGGGAGTGCCACGCGGCCTCGAATTTGACACCGGCAAATTGGTGAACGCGAAGAAACTGCAAAAGATGAGCGATGAGTATTTTTCGCTTGATACCAAGGACATGGACTACCCGACGGCTGAAGCTGCCCGCGAGAAGATTTTCAAAAAATACGGCATGACAGCTGATGATTTTTACAAAGGTGTGCTCTCAAAGTACGATACCGACAATACGAAACGAATCAAGGGGCTCAAGGAAGATGCCGCCGCCGCAAACAAGTCATTGTTCGAGCAGTACGCCGCGCAGCCGGCCGGCACTCGCAACATGTGGGCGACGCAAAAGCTGCGCGAGCTCAACGCGGCCGGCTATTTCAATGACAATCCGTTTTTGAAATCGTTCAAGTGGATCAATCCGAGCTCTGTTGCAAAGGCCGATCGACAGGCAACCTATTTGGAATCGAAGCGTACTGGCGACTGGTCGGGCTGGCGCGCGAAATACGGCGACACTCGAAAGCCATCGGCCAAAAAAATAGCTTATGAAAAAGCCAAGGCCTCTGGGGACTGGACGGCATACCGCAAGGCTTACGGCACGACGCAGCGTCAAACACCGTACCAGTACGACGGCAAGTTTTTCAAATCGGCCGAATCGATGAAGCGTTACAAAGACGGCCAATTCTGGGCGAAATATGCAGCCGCCGATAAGGCCGATCGCCGCAAGTTGCTTGCCGATAATCCGCAATTCAACCAGCGCGCTGACTGGACTGATGAAATGTGGAACACGTGGAAATCGGATGCCAAGCGAAAACAAGTCGCGAAATCGCGATCATGGGGTAATTTTGCGGCCACGCAGGATGCCAACAAGGCCGCCGCACTCGTCAAGGCCGATGCGTTTTTGACCAAACGAAAGGCCGGCCGCGCCAAGCGTTTGACGTGGGGCTAATGCTTGTGCTATTTTTAAAACGTACATTTAAAAAATAGGAGTTCTAAATGAGCGATATTGTTCCGACGACTGATGGTGATCAGCCGGTGGGGACTGGCGGCGATCAGCCGGCGGCAACCCCACAGCCAACAAGCACACCAGCGGCAACCGACGACAAAACGGTAACTTTGTCAGAAGCAGATTATAAAAATCTAATTGCACAAAGGGATCGTGCCAACAATACGAACCAAGAGCTTGAGGATTCCGTTACCGACATCTTGAAAGAGAGAGAAATCAATAAATTTCTCAAGGGTAACGCAGAAAAGTTTCCAGACGTCACAGCTGATGATCTGATGTTAGCTAGTAGTCCCGATGAGCTCGAAGAAATTGCTGCCCGGCAGCAACGTCGTATCGAGGATGCCGTCCAAGCAAAACTCTTAAGTACGCAAAAGGCGACTGCGCCGGTTCTTTCCCCTCAGGAACGAGCGGCCGAGCTGAAAAAGCTCAAGGACAGCCCCGATTCGAATTCGTTTGGTCGGATGCTTGAATTGCAGGAGTCTCAAACAACTTAACGTATTTGAGAAAGTGAGACCACCTACATGGCAGGTTTTGTTTCAGGTGTAAAAACCTATTTGACTGATAGTGCAGATCATATTTTGGATCTGCGAAACGGACTTGATTTTTTAAGTCCAAAAAACGATGGCATCGCCCTCTTGAAAAAGATCGGCACAAATGGCTTCACCGCCAAAAGCGTGAAGCACGAATGGACGGAAACCGCGCTGGCAACGCGTGGCGAAACCGTCACCCTCGCTGATGGTACAGGCACCAGCCTTACCGTCGCAAATGCGAACCAATATCAAGTAAATGATTTGATCCGTATCGAAAACGAAGTTGTTCGTGTTACGGCGATTGCGAACGCGACGACTTTGACGATCGTTCGTGGCTACGCTGGCACAAGCGGTGCCGCGCACGCTGCAAAGCTGGCGTACTCACTCGGTTCAGCGGATCCAGAAAACGCGCAAGCGCCTGCCGGCTTGGCCGACACTGGCGACCGCCTTTACAACTACGTTCAGACACTTACCACTGCGGTTCTTTTGTCTAACGATGAAATCGCTCAATGGTCTACCGATGGCAACCCAATGCACGGCCAGATCGAGCGCCGATTCGTTGAGATCAACCGCGAGCTGGCTCGCCTGCTCTTTTACGGTGTTCGATACGAAGATACCGGCAACAACATCCACACGGCTGGTGGTTTGAAGCAATTCGTCACTTCTAACGTTTCAAACGTTGGTGGCGCGCTGACAATCGCTGCGATCGATGCGCAAATTCTTGCGATCGTTCAGGCTGGTGGTGATCCGGACACAATCGTGCTTTCACCTTACCAGAAGCAAAAACTTGACGCGCTCGACGCGAACAAGCAGATGCTTGGCAAGGGCGAACGCCGAGGCGGTAACTTAATCACGAATACGTGGCAGTCGGGCGTGCTCGACCACGAGCTCGATGTCATTGTTGATCACTCGATCCTCAACGACGAGCTCTGGATCCTTGACACCTCAAAGGTCAAGATCGGCTCACTCAGCAATAACGGCGTAAATGGCGCATTCCACGTCGAAGACGCGACCACTCCTGGTCAGGATGGTATGAAGAAGCTGATCCGTGGTAAGTACACATTCCGCATTGAGCAGCAAAAAGCTCATGCATATCTGTACGGATTGAGCTAAAATTAACCCAGAGGGGCGTCGTTCCACCCGAGCAGCGCCCCTCGCCTAGTGAAAGGATCTACGCATTATGGCAGATAACAACTCCAGCCAAATGAAATACTACCGCACGTCGATCGCGGGTCTTTCTGTCCAAGTGGGCGCTGCTCCCTCGGACGAAGACAAGGAAAAAGGCATTGTCGCGCCACCTGTGGTGCGGTTCGAAGCGTTTGAGGAAAAGCGACAGGGCGATAAGGTAGTCGTTGGCTATTTAGCCACCGATAATCTCGTGGCGATCAAAAAACTCGCCAAAGACGGCAACGTCGAAGAAATCTCTGCGAAAGAGTATCAAGAATCAACTGATCTTGAAAAGGGCGCTAAACGCGCGACGGTATAGCGAATGCTTGCGCCTACTGCTCTTGCCTCTGTAAAGATGCGGCTCGATATTGATTCGAGTGATACCACTTGGGACACTCAGATTAATGAGTTCGTGGCAAATGCAGTAAAGCGTTTATACCCTATCGCACAGCTTGAGGTGGCCGTGCAAACGGTCGCCTTGACTGTCGATACTT
>ERZ724522.1030-NODE-1030-length-15955-cov-4.443082_pt1 | contig 15955 bp, 22 predicted proteins | sample MGYA00376055_ERZ724522 | MGnify/ENA primary metagenome ERZ724522 (study PRJEB28724, sample SAMN07190884) | wastewater metagenome | isolation source: effluent of sewage treatment plant in Hong Hong | place: Hong Kong | collected 2016-03-17 ... | reverse complement strand
TACCAAATACTTCTTAAAGAAGTAGAACAAGGAAATATGGACAATAATCAATTGTACAATACAATGATACAATATATATAACAAAATTTAATAACCAACATATGTTATTGTTCCATTTACAGTTCCTAGTAATGGATTTTGCGCAGGATAATTAACTGTTACATTTCCGTTTATAGTTGCTCCAGATTCCATATATGAATTGTCATTAAATACTACATTTCCATTTATAGTTGCTCCAGATTTCATTGAAGAATTATTATTAAATGTAACCAATGAGGTCGTAGCTGTTCCACCAAGCATATAAGAATTGTCATAAAATGTAGTTTCAACAAGTATTATTCCTCTGTTATATGAGTTATTATAAAATTTTGCCGATCCATAAACCAAAGAAACATTAAATGGATCTCCAATAGCTGTAGGTCTTAATGCTCCATTTTGACTATTATAAGTATTATCGTAAAATAATACATGGCCTTTTGTATCACCGAATTGAACTTGAGAATTGTCATAAAAATTAGTAACCCCCCATTTCGGCCTTCCAGCACAATTTGAAGTGTCATAAAAATTATGAATGCCAAAAACTTCACTATAAAGAGTTGAATTCAAAGTAACATTAGCGTTGACAAAAATAGGTTCGCCATTAAAATATGATTTTTCAACATTTAAAATATCTGCTGAAAAATTATCAACATCATAAGTATGAATATGAGGATCGTTATTATGCACTTCCAATTCATACAAATGAACAAATGTCACTGGAGATGTTGTTATTGGCTGATACGCATGAACAACATCATCGTTCATTGGCAACGAATCTGAAGGAATAGTAAATTCCTCATCAAGCCACCAATTACTTAAAGTATTCCAATCATTATCATTAGCAGCATTATTGAAATACCTAAATGTAGCAGGCCCAGATGAAGAAGAGTTTGTACTCGATGTTGAAGAAGAGTTTGTACTCGATGTTGAATCAGAAGAATTTGTCGAATTAGAAGAATTACTTGTACTATACGACGAGCTACTAGACGATAAAGAGCTAGAATAGCTACTAGAAGAACTAGAACTATAAACTGTTGTAACATATCCATTCTCAACTGAATAAATATTGCCTGCCCTATCTAAACAAACAGCATCAATATTCGCAAATCTTCTTACAAGAAATGATTTGCCATTTTCATTAAATCGCAATAAACGTCCATTTCTATCTTCTGAATAATCCCATGCCAATAAACTTCCATAACCATTACTCTTAATACCATATAAATCTAAAAATCTTGTAGAAGTACCTATTAAATCTCCACGAATCCCATCTCCAGAAAACGTATTTACCTTGTGACTATTGTTAATTCTCTTTATCTTGTAATTACCTGAATCTGCAACATATAACATTTCATTATTGTCTATTGCCAAAGAAATTGGACCATTTAGCCTTGCCTCAGTAGCTACACCATTTGTGTCACCAGCGGCTTCATCACCATTCCCTGCAATCGTAATGGCACTTCTAGAGCCAATTCTGAAACATCTAACACAATTATTTCCAAAATCTGCAACATATAAATGTCTTCCACAATCAATTTCAACATCAGTTGGTGAATTTAAAAGAAATGGATATGTATTGCTATATCCATCTTGCCCTTTACTTCCGCCACAAAATACGTTTACTACTCCATTTGGTGATATTCTTTTTATTTGATTATTGCCAGAATCTGCAACATAAATATATCCATTCCTATCACAAACTATTCCTTTTGGCGTATTAAAATGACTTATATTGCCAGCTTTAACAACATTGCCGTCACAACCTCTAACTCCCAAAACGCCAGCCAAAATTCTAACAGAACCTTTACTACTTATCTTCAAAACGACATGCTGTTCTTGATCAGTTGCATATAAATTTCCATTGTAGTCGCAACATATATCGTATATTGATGTAACTCCAATTTCATCTAATTGGTTTTTCCCAATCAAGATATTTCCTTCGTAACTACTATTACTCAAATAACTCTGAATGTATTTTTTTATTATTGGTGTTGTCATTCATAATAATTCATACAATTAACAACAATTTCCTTGAATGACAACTAATTAGAAAGCCAAAGTTATAGACGCCCCAAATTTATTATTGTCGTCCCATCCACCTTCTTTTGATCCATAAAAATAAGGTATAAAATACACCCTGTAATTTATTTTCCATATTTCATACGAAACTCCACAATACACCCTATCCTTCTCAACAACTTTGTCCTCACAATCAAAATAAAATGAATTGGCGACAAATGGCTTTAATTTTATTTCTTCTACAAAATTACTCTTTGAATACAAAGTAGTAACATTGTTATATCTAACATAATCGTCACCATTAACATATGAGTTGTTTCTAAACTCAAACTCATTGTATTCAATCAAAGTTACAAAATCAAAACGAAATATTTCTTTTCTTCCTATAAGCGGAGATATTTCTTTAAAATCTGTTGAATCGGACTCTCTTATTCTTGCTCCAATCAAGTTATTGAAATAAGAATACATAAAAGAAAATTCATTAAATGTAATTTTCTTTTTGTATGTGAAATCGTCTTGAATATATACTTCATTGTTTGTTTTCCCACATGTAACGCCAACACTCCCCTGACCCCACAATGTGGCACCTGAAATCCATGGCATTATTTCAGCAAAACAACTGAAATAAGAAAACAAAAGAAAAACAATTGTTTTAAAATTTACCAAATGCTTTAAGGAAATTTTCACCATTCCAATCAACTTCTTTAATTTTATACTCTTCATCAGTAAATGACGAAGATTTAACACTCTTATTTAATGCATCTACATAACAAGAACTTCCACCTTCTTGTCCAACCAAATAATAACGCTCAACACCAGCGTCCACTAATTTATCTCTCCATTTTGACGCCATAATTGAATCAACACCAAAGTTTATTCCAAGATCTTTTACAAATTGAATCCAATTATCAGGCATTTCAAATGGAGTATATGTCGATCCAAGTCCATATGTTTTATATCCTAAAAATGTCAATCCAGAAAAAAGCCAATAATTCTTCTCTTTTTCTCTTTTAAATTGCAAACAAAACTCTTTAAAAGATTCATAATCATACAATCCGAATATATTCTGAATATAAACACTCGGCCTACTTGGACAATCAAGATTACAAATTTCCTTAGCTAATTTGCAAGCTTCTTTTAAATCTTCCAACGTATTTGCAGATATAGCACAAGTATTAATATTTGAAAAGATATTTTCAAAATTTTTCAATTTATATGCGTTATAATTACGTGTTGTAATTCCAACCTTAAAATTACTCTTCTTATATGATTTCAATATATAATCTATTGAATATAGATTGGAATATAAAGTCGGCTCAAGTCCACCGAAAACAACCTCGAAAACATTTGCTTCCAATAACGCCTTTTTAAGTGTATTGGAAACAAAATATTCATCAGCACACTTGCCATCTGATCTAGAAGAAGCATAACATGGCACTTTGCATTTTGTTCCTGCAAGTGGACAATATGTACCCAAACCAATGTCAACCAAATAAGGAAATGAACTTTTCATAAAGCATCAACTTTCAAAGTTTCTATCAAACTTAACCATCATTATTGGACCATTCATTTTCGACAATACGAAATGATCACATTTTTTGTCATAAACGCAGAGGATATCACATGGGGCATCTTTTATAAAATTAACAAATTCAATAATATGATTCTTATTATTTATACGCCTGTCATAAACAGGATTATTGATTGCTCTTGATTCTTCGTCATTGTCGTTTCCTCCCAAAAACACATAGTTATTCTCAATAATTTCGGAAAATAAAGACTTCATAAATCCAATATGAATATTTTTTCCGGTTCTATTTATTGGCAAACGCAACAATGATTGATGATCAACACAAAATAAATCATAATTATTATTACTTATTGACGAAACAATCTCTTCAATCAGATTATTATTTTTACAAATAGAATTAAAAAAGTAATCAAGATGATATTTTTTAATATATGCACTAAACAACGAAGCCTCAAAACCTCTTATCATTTCAGCAGTTATAAATTGTCCTTCTCCTGTTTCATCATATACGCTATATCTTCCTTGATATGCTCTATAAAACCAAGAGCTTATACTACTTAACATATATTTCAACTTTGATTCACGACTCGATGCAATAAATGAATTCCACTGGAAACCGTTTTCAACATCTCTATCTTGCGTCTCAATTTTTGTCTTATCATCCAAAAACACAAGCGCATGACTCGAAGATGAATTATTGGCATAGCCTTTTCTATAAAAGATAATTTCCATATTAATCCCTATATTCAGTATTTGCTTCAAGACGAAGACTCAAAACCCAAAGCATTTGATCTTCTTGATATGAAAGATTTGCAGTTGAATTATACATTTTTCAATAACTCCCAAGAAAAATCCGTCTTTTTAACATTCTTGTATTTCTCAACAAGATATTCCAAGTCTTTGCAGAAATCAGGACAACCATATTTTAAAACCATTGCTGCAAAACAAATTTTAGAAGTTTCAACCATGCCACTTTCCATTTTCTCGATAGCGGCATCATCTAAATTTTCCCCACCTTCACGATATAAAGTTATACATCCATGTTTAATAATACATTGCAACACATTAAATGCCAGCCTAGCAAACGATTCATTAAGCGTAACTTCAGGACTAGACAATACCAATCCAAGAGTTGAGTATCCAATACTCCATGGATACCACTGATACTTCTTATTCAGAATTGGAATCGCAATTTCCGGTTCATTCATTGGGACTTCTCTTGGCAATATACAGCCATTTGGATGCAATCCATAACCAGCACCAATCGTACACATCAACCTATCAGCAGTAAAGTAAAATGGCATTTCATCTAAATTAATCCAATCTAGTTTCTCAATATATCTTTTTTGCACATGGTCTGCATACGAATCTGGAACATACTCGCCAGTTGGTGTTCCATAAAAATCTCGCTCTTTGGTAAACAAATAGTGCAAAACCTGTTCCGCTGTAACATTATATTCATCGTATTTCTTCTTGTAATCATAAGAAGGCCAGATATCAGATGGACAAACCCATGTTATTTCAGCATACGGTTGTCTATTTTTTCCGTACGTTTGATTATCCTCTAAATTATGATAATAATTATTAAATTCGTACGCCCCTGGTTTGCATTTCACAACCAATTTTGATTTACCATCAAAATCAGGAACTCTTTTTATATATTCGTCATAATCACATATTGAATACCACCATAAATCAGTACAAATATTTCCCAATTTCTTTGTCTTTGTTCCCTTTGGGCCACAACCAATAAAAAACTTGTCAGCTTTCTTCTTTACAAAAGAAGCACAAGTGTTACCAATGAAACCCATTGCCAAGCCACTTTTGGCAAAAGCAAGCGACATATCTTTAATGCCTTGTTTTCTATTTGTATAGAAATTATCACATATAACAGGGAAAATATTCCTAAAATCATTCCCAATCACCATCTTTCCAGAAGGTATATTTAATGTAAATTTAATTTCAAGAGGAAGTTTTTCTTTCTCTCCTTCTATATAATCATGCAAGGCCGTTTCTTGCATTTTTTTCAAAAGTTGCCAAGCTTCTGGAGTTTTTTTTAATTCTTCTTCTTCTTCTTTTTCAAACTTAATGAAACGTGAACTTGCTCCATGGCCATATTTTTTAATAATTTCATCTTGAGAAATGCCAGCCCTAATATCTTTGCGATACGATTTCGCCAATTCGGAAAATTCTAATTCCTTTTCCTTAATCCACTTTTCTGAGACATCATTCATTGCATTTATCCTTTTTTGAATTAAACCGAATTAAACTGAATCAATTTGAAATTGATGATTCATTCTTATATCTGCCATTCCCCAATTGTTCAATTTTTCATTGAATATATCTTGCATCGAATCGTCTGGACACTTTTGTATTTCCCGAAATGCTTCGGTAATCACATTTTTCAAAATTCTTAACGAATTTTCAGCGTTTTGTGCTCTTTCTTCATAAGTTATCCCATGTTCCATAACTACTCCTTTAGCTTATATTTATTTCTCATTTTCTATTTCTATAAATTGACTCATTCGATTAATATAATGATATCTACAAGCAGATATAGCTTCCTGTATGTCACCTACTGACGCAATCGTTATTTCAACATCATCAATTCCAAGTCCACAATTATATATTTTTTTGCCTTCTTCGTCATTTTCAATGTCTATATAATAGACTCCAAAAGGAGATATAGCATTATATTGAGTAATTTCTTCTGAAGACGAGTTTTCAAATGTAAATTGCAATTCTTTCAAATAACAACTAAATTCTTTGCTTAAATATGCATTCCATGTCGCTATATGCGAAAGTTCTTGATCATGTACTCTGCCAATCAATCGATTAAATTTACACCAAATAGAATTTTCATCTCCATCATCATGAAATTTAACCAAAAATTCACTTATCTCTTTTATTGATCGTTCCGATTCTGGATCACCATGTATTTTATTTCCATTGTGTAACATTCTTATGTCCTCAAATGCTCTTGACAAGCTTCAAATGCAAATTCTGGAGTTGAAAACTCACCAACTTTCTTAACATTTCCTTGATTGTAAATGAAATAAGCGGTAAACTTCGCAGATGGAAGTATGCGAATAACAATATACTTTTCACCTTTGGTGGTTGTAGCCTCCCACTCAATAGAGCGTGTTCCAGTGCGCTCAAAATTCAATTGTTCTACAGCCATTTTTATTCTCCTTCATACTTATATTAGTATGGAGAATAAAGCAAATCAACATCTTCCTTCCAATAATTTTCTTCACCAATTCTTTCTTTTTGAATATTTGAATGATATTTCTTATGAAAACCAAAATTCAACGGAATTTGCTGGAAATCGTTTTTTGTTAAATGTCTTCCTAATTTTTTCTCAAAACAAGAAATGCACAATAAATCGTTTTTATTACACACTTTATTCCATACATCGTCATTAAGCATATACCATTCTGCCAATTTATGACACTTTTGACAAAACATTGCATTATTGGATATTTTATATATGTTCATAATAAATTTATTATAAATACGTATATAAAAATCCTTTTTATTTGTGCCTGTGGCTGGAATTGAACCAAGCTATAGTAGCTAACTACGTCACCATTAGGGATTGTATCAGACCAGATAGACCCATATTGTGGATCTTATGGGAATCGAACCCACACCTTTCAGAAATATATTTACATAATATTGGTTCGATTTCCTTCTTGAATATAAAAAATTACAAAATAAGTTCGAGTTTTATCATCATTTGTAAACAAATGATGATAAAACATAAATGGTAGGCAATGACAGAGTCGAACTGTCCTGTTCGCATAATCAGTGCGACATAATCAAACCCATATATGAATTGCCCATATTTACATTTTAAACAATGGCACCTCCAGCGGGGGTCGAACCCGCAACAAACATTACGCTACTCTAGATTGAAAGTCTAGCGACTTTGACCAATTTTGTCCATGGAGGCATTTATAAAATTTCAAAAAACTTAATCAATTAGCCAGTATTACTACTGTTTATGTCCAACGCCACGTAAAGGCTTGATTATTGTTGAACGGGTGATTGACGGAACTCGAATCCGCAACATCCTGAATCACAATCAGGCGCTCTAACCAATTGAGCTACAACCACCATAAAAAACTATACTATTAAAAACTTATTTATCTTGTCAAGGAACAAATTGATGTAAAAAACATCAATAAAAATGGTCGGAATGACAGGATTTGAACCTGCAAGGCTTTCGCTCTCGGTCCCAAACCGAGCCCAATACCAGATTATGGTCTACATTCCGTTTTCACAACAAATTTCAAACAACAAAAAAGCCCGCCTTGCATTTTCAGCAAGAGGGGCTTTTTATACCAAAAGATTAAGTCAAAAAGATTTAATCCCCTCTTGCATTTGCAATGGGTTCTTCATGAATCTCAATTGGACTGAATTTTTTCATACAACCATTATACATACTACAATTCGCTTTTGCAAACTTTTTTTTCAACTTTCTTTTACACAAGAATTTCCAGAATCTTTTGACTCAATACTACGTAAATATTCAATAACTTTCTTATGTATCCAAACTTCAGTAGTTCCGCTATTCACATAAGTATAAGCCAATCCTAAACGTTTTAGTTTTGACATATAAGATCTTGCACAACTATCACTCAAATAACCCAATACGAAATACAAATCATCACCTTGTGAGTTTTTTATGCATTTAAGAGCTTTTATTAAGTATTTAAGAATCTTCATAATACACATAATCATTCACATGCAGACTTCACGCTTCAATAGTTACAATTCTATTTCATAGTGAACTTCCGATTTGACTGCTGTATATCAATATTTATTTAATATTTAATTCTCCAATTTCTTTCTTCAATCAAAATTGAGTAAATACAGTGTTTTCAGCACTTCCAGAACAAAAAGTATCAATAACTAGACTTTGATTGTTATTAAATTTAATACTCAATCTTTGAGTATTTCTGAATTTACTTTTTTTCCCAACTATTCCATTATCATCAACGTTATAAATAACGTAAGACTTAATTGTTTTATCTTTAACTAAGTTATTTAGATTTTCTACTAATTTATCGGCCATAATTTATTCCTTTATATATAAAATCTATAAAATCCAATCACGAAAATCTTCCATTGGAGCGCCTCTTTTGCTTTCTGGAAAATTTGTTTTAATACTAATTATTTGCATATCTTCAACAATAGGATACGATCCTTTACCTATTTTATAGGTTGCAAATATATAAGTGCCCCTTCTGGGCCAAATTGTGTGTTCAATGTAACTTCAAGATTTATCTTGGTAGTATAAAATACTTCTGGAGCATTGTTTGTGACAATAGTTTTCATTTTTACATCCAATATTTTATTTCATGTTTATTTAACGTTATATGCTTCATAACTACAAGAGGAGAACGTACCATCTTCATTTGCTAAGAATCCAAGTTTTTCAAGTTCCGCCGTATCCTCTTCGCCAACCAATGCAGGATTCATAACCACTACTAACTCCTCGTGACAACAAATAATAGGAGACTCTAGATCTCCATATTTTAGAAATATATTCAATGCTTTAATTAGCTTCGACATTTTGCTCCTTATTCAATCAATTTATCAATTCCAATATTTTCAAATGAATTATCTTTGTTTTCTGGCTTAAAAACATAAGCCTTTCCGCCAGAAATCTTCTTTTCTACATCGCTATACACAATAGGTATTCCCTCCAAACCTTGCTCTGCATGTTTAAACAAATCATACAATGATGGAAGCGTTTCCACATATTCCATGAATGGAGGCATGTTCCTTTCCAAGGATTTCACATTATATTCAGCACTTGAAACATTCGCAGCCAATGGCGCATCCAAGTAAATTACTTCCATTCTTTCCAAATCAAAACAAAGAATATATTTCGCATAACAATCTCCACCTACAGGGAAAGATAGCTGACAACGAGCAGGCTCAAACAGTTTTCCACGTTGGGCATTTTCTCCCCATTGCATAGAAGCAAATACATCACCAGCATCCTTAAAAGGTATCTTGCTGAAACACAAGATATTCCAAACAGCATATCTAATACATTCATTACGCAACTGATTCGGATATAAATCAATCATTTGACAAGCGCACTTCTTCGTATGCGTAATTACTGGATCACCAGAAAAAATAGCACCAGAATTATGAGTCTTTACATTCGTCCAGCAGCAAGTTTCAATTTCGTTCCAATCTTTGGAAAAAAAGTTAATTCCATTATCAAACCATGCACGCCTATCAATCTCCCAATAAGATGCAGTTCTAATAAACTTTACTTCCTTTGGAATAGGAAATATTGTTCCACGACCATAAGGAGACAAATCAGTATCATTCCCCTTAATTTTAACCATACGAATATTGGGATCAACAGAAACCAATCCATACTTGGCAAAAATTCTCTTCTTCAATTCTTTTCCAATTTCACGAAGCATCACTTCTCTGTCAAATTCAAGAATAGCAGGACGTTTATCTTCTTGAACTTGCATGTGCTTCCATGAACCTTTTGGCGGGAAGGTTCGATATGTACGCAAATTAATGTTTTCAAACACTGATTGAATTTTCAAAATCTGAAAATTAGTAAGTTTCGGCAATACTTTGTCAACAAACACTTCAATGGCTGGCATTCCGTAAATAGAATAGAAACGCACCATATTTCTCATGTATACGCCAGGACGAGTAGCGCAATCATGTAATGCCTCAAAATCAAGCTCTGCAACTTTCTTTTCAATCTTTGAATTGAAAGATTTAACTTCTTTCTGCATAAGCGCATTACACCAAAGTTTTACATTTGGAAATTTATTTTCGTAATCAAATGGATGCAAAGCAGTCATAAGTCTCTTCCAGACTTCTTTACGTGCTGCAAAATCTTCTCCAAGATCATTCTTATTCAGCATTCCAAGCAACAACTTACGTACTGAACGTTTAAATTTGAACTTAGTATTCTCTTTAAGAGAAATATCTCCATCACAAAGAGCAACTGCCAAACGCAACACATCAGTTGCAGACTTCATAGTAACATCAGAAATATTCTTTTCTACAATGTACTTTGCAATGATAACCATATTCTCTTTAAAAGGAATATCTAAGGATATTTTATATCCCAAATTCTCAATGCAAAACATCACTTGTCTTTTTTGCTCTGCAATCCACAAAGACTGCTGCGACAGCAAGTTTCTATAAATTAGATCAATTGAGTTATCTTTTGCAAGATGCAAAACTTTTAATTTTTGAAAAGATTCATTTACAGATTCTCTTTCAACTTCTTTTTCAGCAAACCAAGCTGGAGGGCAACCCAAATACATCCAAATTTGCTTGAACCAATATTCGCCTTTTGACATTTCCAAAACTTCTCGTGGGAAGTTTTTATACACAACAGCCTGATCCATATTTCTTGATTCGCCTATCTTTTCAGATAGCGCAGGCTGCAATTCGTCCCAAAAACTCTTTATTTCTTCAAATGAAGAACAAAGTATAGCCTCCGACAATTCAGATGATGGAACAAATCCATAATATGCCAAATTGGCAAAAAGAGTTGCCGAAATCGTCTTTGACGCTTGATCCAGTTTTAATTCATTGCCACTAGGATTAAGCGATGCTAATCCGCTCAGAAGAAAAAACTGACTTTTGTTCTTAATTGCATTTCTCATGACTACTCCTTTGAATTGAAAACAAAATTTAGGAAAGCAAAAACTCTAAATATAAACCAATATAATAGAAGGAAGAGTTTTTATAGCCTAAAAAAATAGTGAGCGGAAAGCAAAGATTCTAATTTTGAATTAAATGTTCGTTTTAGAAGGAAGAATCTTTATAGCCGCTCAAAGTCATTTTATCATGCAATAAACAAAAAGCAAATGAGTTTTAATTATTTCTTATCATAAGATGCAATTCGTTTGCTTGCTCGCCTATTTCTTTAAAATCACCATTAAAACTTCTTGCGGATAAACTTACACCAAGTACATCGGCGGCTTTTTCCAGAGTTGCTTTAGTGTTTAAAACATATCCAAGAATAGATATCTTGAATTTATCTGCATCTTCTGGTTTCACGGTTTTAATTAAAACAGAAATAGTTTGAATATAACTGTTCGCTTGTGTTAAATATGTTTTTACTTTATCGTCATTTATATTTTTCGTTATAAATGTCAATGCTTCCGACAAAGTATCCATTGGAGCCAATAAAGATTGGGCTCTCGAAATTAAATTTGTTGAATCTATGTTGGTAACATAATCACCAACATTGCAAACTAGTGAATAAGTCTTTGTTACCACTTTTGCAGTAACACTACTGTCTTTACATGCAGTCATGCCAAGTGCCATAACTATAATACCAATAATAGATCCAATAAATGCTCTTTTTTTCATTTCACTCCTTATTTTTTTGAAATTCTAACTGTAATTTGTCCTTCTTCTTCTTTTCTTGAAACAATTTTTGAAAATTCAGAACATTGCTCAAGTATCAAGCCCATTTTTTCTTTAACCAAATCCATATGTCCTCTATCACGACCTCCAGCTTTCATTTGCAACATAACTTCATGGCCATCTGAAACGAATTCATTAGCTCTTTTGATCTTATGATCAATATCGTTTTTTTCGATATTTGGAGTAAAATAAATTTCTTTTAAGGTAAATTTATTTACTTTCTGTTGCTTTTTTAAAGACTTTTCTTGATCATATTTCCATTTGCCAAAATCAATTATTTTACAAAATGCATTCGTATTTAATTCTGGAAGGTTAAAGCAAACCAATTGTAATCCTGCCATTTCAGCACGTTTCTTTGCGTCCCAAATGGAAATTGAATTATGGAAATTTCCATTTTCATCCATCAATCTTGTGTACTGAAAATTAACTCTATTAACCAAAAATGGCAAATCACTACTTTTCAACGTATCTCCTTATTCAGCTTTATAATAATTTATCATGCTTCGGATCAAAGCTTCAAGATCCTCAACATATCTTTTTTGCTCTTTGGTGTTGTTCGCCAAATCAATCGTGTCTTGTTCACTAATAAATACACCTCTTTGCCCATTATATTCTATTGGCAAAAATACAACTTCGTTTTTAATTGGAGGATTTGGATATGGCCACTTTTTCTTAACAGAAAGTGACGCACAAGATGTTATCATCATTCCTAAAATTATACATAGCAATAAAAATGCTATATTACTTCTTATTGGATGCCTTTGAATTTTGCTCATTTAAATAGTCCAAAGAGTTTTGGAAATTTGTTTCTGGTTTATGCGCTTCTGCATTGTTAGTGTACGTTGTCTGTAAATCAATTACTGTCTGATTAAATTGTTGTTGCGCTAACTCATTAGCTATTTCAACTTCTTGTTCTTTTCTTCTGAACATTCCTACTATATAGGATATGATATCCAATATCAAGCCAAACAATGTTTTTTCTTTTATTACCATTATTCACTATTCTGATCATAAAAGAAATCTTCCTTTTATTTTTTACTCAAAACAACAACCTTTTTTGGATTCCATCCAGCTAAAGTACACGCATGTATTGCTGACGTTGCTTTTAACTCCACTATTTTTCCAGTCTTTTTGTTTTTTAACACAAATGTTTCAGTAAACTTATTCTTTATTTCCGCATATTTATTTCTTTTTAATGCCTTGTCGACTTTTACACTTTGCATATGAAGAAAATAAAGCTTTTCTCTTTCTGCTTGTGACATCTTCGCCAACAAATCCTTAGCCGTCTGTTCATCAATTGGAAGTGTTTCAGAAGTTGAAACAGAAGATTGACTTTCTGTTTCTTTATGTTCTATTTCAGAAGTATTTTGTGTATTAAATTCATTTTGCATATATTATTCCTTAATAATTAGTTACTAAAACTTCTTCCGTGTCATCTTTTTCTGGATTAGCATTACCTATAACACCAACATGTCCATAGTCGTGCTTTATCTTATGTATATTATACTTGCAGTCTTTAACTGTTTTAAGCAATTTGTCATAAACAATACCTTTATTCTTTGCAACATTAGACATTGCAAACCGAATTCCTTGCTTATTTAAGTCATCCATATACTCAAACATTAAATTATCCAATTCTTCAGACCAAATATTTGTATATCCTACGTCTGTGATAATATATGGAGGATCTAAATAAACAAAAGAATTAGCTAAAGGCTTTATGTCATAAAAATTGCCAGACACGAATTTCAATAATTTATTATTATTAATTCTATTCCAATATCCAACTAATTTACTAAAAATACTTGCATTTACAGATCTTTGTCCATAGCTGGCATTCCAATTCATTTTTTTATTAATACGCATCATATTGTTCAAGCAGCAACAATTTAAGGCGAAAAAACCATAAGGATTTTTATTCTCATTGTATTCCTTTGTAAATGCATAATAAGCTTCTTTTGTTTTGCATTTATCTATGTTTTTGTTAATTTCTTTATATATGTATTGCCAATCTTTTGTTTGCAATTCGATGTAAAAATCAATAATAGGCTTGAAAATATCGTTTGCAACAACATGTTTATTTAATAGGTTAACGGTTATAGATCCTCCTCCACAAAACAAATCATAAAAAGTGTCATATGTATGTTTTTCAGGGAATAAATTGTTTAATTGTGGCAATAATTCGAATTTACTTCCAGTGTAATTAAAAGGCGATGCTAAATTTACTTCCATATCTTCAAAAAAATCAGTCATAATTATCCCCAGTTTTTAAATGACATATTCGCCATATCCATTGAATCAAAACATCCATTCAACCATGATAAACTCAATCAGGCTGGAATACAATATAAATTGCCAAGTCCTGAGCCGAAGGGCAGTAGTGTCCCTATCAGTCTCGTCACCATAAGGACAGATTGAGTCTTTAATTTAAACCACGTATTAACATGATCTCATTTGAGAAAGCAAAAACCCAATTTATCCATTTCGCATGCACAACTTTCGTTGTTCTTCAGGCTATTCAGTATAACCCTAGCTCTTGATCATTTCTGCTTTCTATTTGAACTCTTATGCTGGAAGCAAGATGGATTCTTTTCGGACACAATTTTTGCCAATGCCGTCGCCGGAAGGTTCAGTTTGTTTGATTAGGCTCGGACACCGCATGCTCCCGACAGTAATGTGCTTTATTAAAGCTCGCCTAACTCCTTTTTACGGGCTTTGAGTTTCCTTCTATTGTCTACAAAACAATAGATGTTATCATGCTATTACACATGCTTGACGCAAAGAGTTGCCTGTAACTTAACATTGCAGACTTCCCATTATACATCAGTATATACGCTTTTCTCAGTTCTGAGAAAAGCTTTTTCAAATCTGAGAGAGTTTTTTTAATCAAATAAATATTCTTGACTACTTATATGAAATACATATACTTCATTTATATGAACAAAAATATTCGCAAAGACCCAATTTATGGAAACATCCACGTTTATAACATGGATGGCAAACTAATGTTTCGCTGTAACGAAAAACGAAAAAAATGGTACGTATCACGTGGACTAGTCACAGAATTCGTAAACGAAGACCTGTTACCATCAATTCGTCTTAATTTTGTCCCAAATGGAAATGGAGATCCAGAAGAAGTGTTGAAAATTGAGCGCAAAAACCAATGCGCTTGTTGTGGAAGCACAGATCTACTTAATCTTGCAGGCCATCACATAGTTCCAAGAGAGTTTAGAGTTTATTTTCCTATACACCTTAAATCTAGGTCGTCCCTATATATCGTTGTATTATGTCATGAATGTCACTCAAAATACGAAAAAGAATTTGCCTCAAATGTACGAAAAAGAATACATGAAATATATAACCTAAAAGGCAAAATGAAGAATTATTACGAATATCATGAACAATATTCTGCACTAAATTCTTTGTTCCATAAATTCAATGCAGGTGTAGCACCTGATAAAGCACTAAAACACTTTTTGTCTTTTGATAAATGTTTTGAATATGACAAAGATAAAATTACAGATATTGAATATATTTTCAATATTCTTAATCGTGAAAAATCTATTAAGGCAAAATCTTCTCCTATTTTTGGGAAGATAGTGATTGAAGAAGTAATGAAAACTAAAGAAGGAATTGACAGCTTCATTAAACTATGGCTTGATGATTTCTTCACGAACATGAAACCAAACATTGATAGAAATATGTTTGATATTGCAATTAACGCAATGGATAAATTAGCGAAGCAATTGCATCAAATTTCAGCCTAATTCACTAAAATAGTGAATCAATAAACTGGCATTTACGTCCTTCAAATTGAAATTCTTTCATATATTGTTTCGGCTCAATTCCCTTCATGAAGCAAATTATCTCGTACAATAAATGCGAGGAAACGTTTTTAGGAACAACCTTGCCAGTCTCTAAATTTCTTTT
>ERZ724522.1029-NODE-1029-length-15956-cov-4.365637_pt1 | contig 15956 bp, 18 predicted proteins | sample MGYA00376055_ERZ724522 | MGnify/ENA primary metagenome ERZ724522 (study PRJEB28724, sample SAMN07190884) | wastewater metagenome | isolation source: effluent of sewage treatment plant in Hong Hong | place: Hong Kong | collected 2016-03-17 ... | reverse complement strand
CTACTGTAATATTCGGACTTCCGGGTGTAACAGACCCGTTATATGTGTGTATGTATTTGTTGGACGCGGATTCATAGAAACCGAAATAGCTTCCCATATATAGAGGTATTTTTCTATTTGCAGCCTCCCAATGCTCTGAATAGTGGAAATAAATACACCCCAATAAGGCCAAAGAAGTACATAAATCAGTAGCGTCCGCCATTTTTACTAAGTTAGATGAGTCTGCTGTTAAGTGGTAGAATTGGGTTCCAGTTACTGGAAAACCACCACTTAAGCTAGCTGCATTGTTTGCATGGGCATTGTATTCAGCTTTTAATCTATTTACATAAGTATATAAAGTTTCGTGATTAGAATATTTTAAAAACGATGGTGTTGTTTTAGATATGTCTATTATATCTGTAGTTACAAAATGCGCACCCCAAGATGCGCTAGTTTGAGTAGCATTATTGTGGGTGATTGGAGCAAGGGCGTGCCAATTGTAAATAGTCCTTAAATCATTTAAAACTCTAATTACCTCATCTATTGTGTCTAAATTAGCGTCTGTTGGAAGATTTTTATTTGGAGCGTAGTTTAGAATCGGATCTATTACATAACCAGAGCTGGCTGTAGGTGTTTTTAACAGATCACTTAGCTGAGAGTGATAAACTTGGTTAGTCAAAGATTCTTGGGTATCTTGCCAGTGGGCTTTATACTGAGTGCGAAGTGTTTTTGTATACGCAATTAAATTAGCCAAAGTCACGGGAGTGGCTAAAGCACCTAGCGCGGCGGAAACGGCAGCGTCTTGTGCTATATGGGCCGCAGGAGATACACCATAATCATCGACATGAGCCTTTAGCTGTGTCTTTATATCTACAGCTAAAGTAATAGCTGCGGCTAGTTTTGCAGCATCCGTTCCATAGTCATTCGTTACAGCAGGTTTAGGGAGTCCTGCGGTTCTTAGGCGCATCACATTGGAGCCATCCCGATACATTTTTATGGGTAAGTCCCCAGAATCAGAAGCCAAGTAAAGGTGGTGATTCGCTTGAGCTTCTTCTATTAAACTGGCTGCTGTATTTTGTGGAAATGCAGAATTAGTTGGGCCCGTAACTTCTGCCCAAGCACCCCCAGAAATTGCGAAGACCTTTTTATTTTGGGCTGCTATTATTTCTGAGTCAAAATCGAAATTTACCAATTTTGCTACGCGCTCAACGGCGGGTAGGGTGTAAGCAGTGCTAGATAGAATATTAAAGCCTTTGCGCAAAAATAGTTTGGTATCAGCATCTATTAATAGATTATCCGCTGTTACATATCTATTTTCTTGTCCTGGTATTATTTTATCAGTAAATCCGCCAGAAAAATTATTGAAAGGTTTTGTTTGCATTTTTTACCCATAAATTTGTCTCTGGGGCGTGCAGAGTGTCTCTTTAATTTTTACACTGATCTTTAAAATATTCTAGTAATTTCTTATAGTCTTCGGGTGGATGGCATATATAATTACTAGATCCAGCATACGGCACAAATACTTCTCTATCTTCTGAGTTTACACACTGAAACCCCCCACTCTCAGGGTCAGACACACAAGACATCACTCTTGGAGCTGTTTTACATCCGCTTAATAAGGTCAGAGATACCACGAGCCAAAGCAAGGCGTTCTTCGGGAGTTTTTTGCTTAAAATCATTAAAAACCTTTTGAGAGTCTTTGAACCACTCTTCATTTTTATTTTGCTCTATAAAATTTAAAATACCTTTTACAGTAGTCACAATCTCATAGAGCATTTTAAGAATAGCCAGAATATTCATTTCTTAATATCGTAGCCAGGTAGCTTAATAGAAGAAATATAGTCAATAAACCAAGCAAATTTTAAATATAGTCCTGAAGCTTCTACCTTATTTAAAATCTCATCATCTTTTTGCCCGGGTGTTGCAGCCACAAAGATATGAATAAAAGCCATTAGTGGCTTAAATATTGTTCTTAAAATACCAATAACCATAAAAATACTTACAGCTATAGGGTATTTATCCGCCAAACCTAAAATAAAACTAATTAATGCCTGTTCCATTTGTATCTCCTTTGTTTTTAAAAACTACTCCTCGCATCCATTTTGCCAGAATATGATCTTTATTGAAATACTTTTCAAACACAGATCCCATTAAATGTGGATACTTTGGAGTATCATACATTTTGTGTTCCCAAAGTGTAGCAGCGGCATCCATTATCCAGCTTGGTTTTGATTTCCTTCTATACAGATCAATCATTAACCAATCAAGCTGGATTCCAGACTCAGATTCAGGGAAAAACAAACCAATGCGAATAAACCAAAAAATCTTGTCCCATAAATTTAATTTCTTACCAGCTGCCATCTTGTAATGCGCAACAACACCTGGAAGTCTACCGTCCCAGCATTTTAACTTTGCGAGGAATTGTCTTTCACCTTTTTCGTTTTTGAACCACGAACAACCAGCGTTATCATAAATAAAATTATGCGCGACACCATATCTATAAATATCCAAAGCAGCATGATGGCCAGTGACAGCAGCAGCGTAAGACATGCCGACTCTATCATCATGTGACTCATGGTCATTGAACTTGTGCCGTCCTCTCGTAATCAAACCAGGTTCTTTTATGCAATCTTTATAGGTCTGATCTACTAAGTATAAATCATCTTCGTTTAGATTGAAATGCTGAATTTTTGCACACAAAACAAGCCCAAGATACAGTACAGGGTTTCCGTCTGGCATTGGCTTTGGATCTTCTTTTGTAATTGGACGATTGGAAATATATGGATATAGCACCATGTGCATGGCTAAATCATTTTGGAAATCTTTTACTTCAGCGCCCATGCAATCACCTGGAAGAAAATCATTATACCGGCCATAATTACTGTTACTTTTATTTTAAACTTGTCTAGAGAATCAACCTTGTCCTCAATGGATTTTAGACGCTCTAGGGAATGTTTTTTAAATTCCCTTAGTTCACCCAATAAAATTAATTCGTCTCGTTCGCTCATTGGTATTTATACTTCATATAGAAGCATCCTCTAAATCCGTCACCGTCTGCAACAAGTCTGCCACCGCCGCCGCCAGCACCGCACGCTGTTCCTGGCGATCCGGTATTTAAATTTCCATTTCCGCCACCACCTGTTCCCCCAGATCCACTGCCAGATGTTCCAGATCCACCGCCACCACCCGCGAAAGTATTTCCTGTAATAGGGTCAACATGTCCATTTCCGCCATTGCCGCCACCAGCACCATTAGCGGTTGCTCCTACCTGATCCGCGCCACCACCACCGCCTGAGTTTGTTGGGTCAGTTGTTCCACCGCCTGCACTACCATATTTAGAAACCGTTCCAGATGTTCCTACGTTCGCACCAGCAGAACCAGCCGCAAATCCTATTGTTGCCTGACCACCGCCAGAACCTGCATCATCTCGTCCATTTACTCCTGGATTTCCACCATGACCACCGCCGCCCGCTGTTAGACCATCGAAAGTTGAATCAGATCCATTTGGAGTAACACCAGCAACGCCGCCAGCTCCTATAACTACGTTTTTTGCTCCTGGTGCAAAAGACCTTGCGCTATCGTAAATGAAGGCACCAGCTCCACCGCCCGCAACGGTACCAGCCGCACCACCGCCAACTAAAGTAATTTGAACTGTAGCAGTACAACTTCCTGTGTTTGTAATTGTATCGTTAGCCGTAACTTCTATTATCTTGTAATCGCCAACAGTAGAAATTACTGTTCCACCAGTGAATGTGGTTATACACCCTTGAGGAGCCCAAAAACTAAAAGGAAACTGAGCAGCGTTTGCTACTCCGCTGGTTAAAAGAAAAATTAATAAAAATAAATTTCTCAAACAAACCCCTTAAAAATTCTGAACCACGCTTCCAAATACATCTGTGCCGTCATATATAAATGTATAAACATCGCTCTTTGCTCCAGTTGTCATTGTTGGTGTAGTACCACCCGACCACTTAACAGTCGGCCAAGTTACTGTATAGTTTGATGCAGTATTCGTTAGGCGAACCACAATAGTGTCACCAGCCGCTTTATTAGAGAATGTGAAAGTTGTATTTGCTGATAGTGTCTTTGTGTAAAGACCTCCAGTAGTATGAAGTGTTGACCAATCAATATCACTAGCAGAGATAGCTGAAGTGCTTGGAACTATTGCAGCAATATTCCCATTAAGTTTTTGTATAGCTTGTAATATCGAATCGGAGGAAGACACAACCCCAGCCCCACTAGAATACCCAGTAAGCAATTTCCCAGTTACCGCCGCGTCGGTAAATGCAGAACTATTTAATTTTGCAGCTATTGTTGTATCCAAAAGCTGCGCGTTAGTTGAGTCATATATTTTAGATGTATTCAAAAGCTGAGATACTGTACCTCCCGCACCAGTTAAATCTGCGCTAGTGGCGAAATCAGCGTTTTGCAGTCGTCTAGTATTAGCGTATGAAACGTTAGACAATAAAAGCGCAAGAATAATTATACGGTTCATTTTTTACCTCTTAGTAGTCATATTTAGCATACACAGTCTGACCAAAATTAGGTGCTGTAGTCATTGTTATTGTAGCACCAGAAATTGTATAGTCTGTCCCCTGAATTAGAGCAAGACCATCTTGGAATAGAATAACTCTCATATCCGAAACAGGTGTATGCGCCAAAGAAAATGATGTATTTGCGTTATTCACCAATCCTGTAGGAATTTCTTGAACTGTAATAAAAGCAGCTTGATAAGATGTCGTATCAACGCTTAGGGTTCCGTCGCCACCACTAGTTTTAACAAAACCATTTGTAGTTAAGTTGGATAACTTTGCTATATTCTGTGTTGTATTAACTGTGATTGTGTTTACCGCTCTTGTTAAACCTGTTGAGAAGGTTAGTGGAACCTCATAATCAGTACCAGCAGAAGCGGCACTAATAGCTGTTCCATTTCCTTTCAATACACCAGTGATAGATGTCGCAATTGTTAGTGCCGGGGTAGATCCGCCAGAACTAGATCCGGTAAAACCATTTGCAGAGGCAATCGAAATAGCAGTAACAGAAGAACCAGCACAGCTCCCCCATGTACCATCACCTAATAGACATTTTGCTGCATCTCCAGCTGCAGGTGCAGGAACAAGACCCTTTACGCCTCCAGCTCCACTATCCCCAGTGAAAGCGTTGTAGCTATTCGCTAAATTTGTAATGGTTGTGCTAAAGAGTTGACCGTTTGTAGAGTCATATATTTTAGAAGTATTTAGTAACTGGCTAATACTACCACCAGCTCCAAGAATTGCTGCCGAAGTTGCAAAATCTGAGTTTTGAAGACTCCCAGCATTTGCGGTAATTGTTAATACAAGTGACAGTATGGTTAATATTTTTTTCATTTTTTCTCCGTTAAATAAAAGTTAATGTATGGTAGTGCTGAGCATCCTCGGAAATATTAAAATCTGCGTCTGGTACCCACACCCCTCCAACAACCTCACAGTGTGCTAGTTCCAAAACCTGCCCGTCTTTTACTAAATATACGGCATTCTGTACTGGGCTTTCTGCCTGGTAAATTCCATAAACAGTTTTTACATTTTCTTCTACAATTGCAAATAATTTCATTTTACGCCCTCACGTTGTAAATTCTTCCTGTTGAACCATTTGATCCGCTAGCACCTGTTCCTGTTCCGCTAACGCCTAATCCACCTGAAACAGATAAAGTTAGAGATGTTGCAGAAATTAAGTTTTCACTAATTGTGCAAATGACACCGCCGCCTCCGCCTCCGCCACCGCCTTTATTGCCTCCAGTAATTGGAGTGTATCCATTTCCACCCCTCGCGTTTATTTGTCCGGTTCCTGTGATGCTTCTCGAAACAAGAACAATTATACCACCACCAGCCCCACCAGCTCCACCAGCTACACCATCACCACCTCCGCCGCCGCCGCCAGATCCTGTTGTGATTTGTGTTCCTGCTATGTTTCTTCCTTCTCTGGCTCTGTCTAACCCGTACAAGCTCTCTACACCGCCAGTTGCTGCTGTATTTAATGTATTTGTACCAGCAGCACCACCAGCACCACCAGAGCCCAAACCACCAGCACCGCCAGCGCCTCCAAGCGAAGTTGCACTAGCACCACCAGCAGCACCAGCAGCAATACCACCAGCACCTCCGGCAGTACCAGCCGCCAATGTCCCAGCGGTTAATGCTGTTGTGGCTGCTGTTCCACTTGCGTTTGCCCCACTTCTATCTATAGTTCCATTGATTGTGATTGATGTGGCTGCAAAAACTCTAAATCCGTTTGTGTATAGAGTGGCCCCAGCATTTACTGTTAGGTTGTCGTAATACATATCTCTAACAATGGATGTGTCTGAAGATATTGTTACGTCTCCATCCACGGCCTGTGGGTAAAATCCAGTGTTACCCTTTAAAACAAGTTTTCCAAAAGCTTGTAGAATTGTGTCAGTTGCGGCAATTGTCCCAGTGCTGCTTGCTAAGCCTGTTAAAACTTTTCCAAGTACTGCCGAATTTAGCATTGTTGCAGCAGCCGCGCCTGGCCCACTAGCAGTAACTTCTCCCGTTAAGGATGTAATTGCAGAACCAGCAGCCCCATAATTCGTCACAGTACCAGCATCATCTTTTGTTTTTAGAAGTTTATCAGTATCAACGAAAATGCTTGTATTTCCAGACGCTGGTGTTGGTATGCTTGCGTTTGCTATATTTACGGTGGTTATTTTTGACATTTTTCTCCCCTTAAATCATTCTCAGCGTTCCGCCGCTGTCTATTATTACATCAAATCCAGCTAAATCCAATTCGTTCCTTATTAAACTATAATTAGAAGGAATCGTAAAGTTTGCCTGAAGCAAGTCGCTTTGCAGAGCAGAATTGGCGGCTAATTTTGCTAAGGCTTGCATCAAAGTATCCGTAGCTAAAACTTGCCCACCAGTTTCAGCAAATCCAGTTAAAACAACAGAAGTTACGTCAGATGATGTAAGAGCTGCCCACACCCCAGTATCTCTAAGCATTCTTCCAGTGGTTGTTATTGGATGTGGGACAAGTCCATCCACACCTGCTGAGAATGTACCCAATACATTTTGCTTATTGTTAAATGTGTTCCAATCTGCGCTTGATAAGTACCCCGGATTACTGGAATCAGCTTGTTGTATAGTTAAATCTCCAAGAGAGTATATAAGAGGAGAGTACGCTATAAAGCTTGGATAAGTGCTAACTGTGGAATTTATGTAAACCGCTTGTAGGAATTGAAACTTTAGAGGAGCAACAGCCATCGTTATAGTAGTTCCAACTATAGTATAGTCTACGGTTTGGGTAATTATTTTTCCGTCAAGATATAGTTGCAGAGTAGATACAGGATTTGGAGTAGATGATAATGTAAATACTGTATTTACACCATCTATAACTCCTGTCGGTATTTCTTGATAGGCAGACGTACCACCACTTAATTTATTATTAAAAGTATTCCAATCAAAGGCGCTTAAATAACCGGCATGTGTTGCGTCTGCTTTTTGCTGGGAAATTGACACGCCACCACCAATAACAGCGCCAACTCCTCCAGTAACAGAGATTCCATCTGCACCAGATGAACTATCGGTAAAATCCCCAAAAGATAACGCGGATTGTTTTGAATTAAAAAGATTCCAATCAGCAGATGTTAATAACCCCGTATGTGTCGCATCAGAATTTGGGATAGCCGCAACTGCTGCGGCAGCAGCACCTGCTGGCTCAAATGCACCAACATTTTGAACCGCCGCTGTACCAAGACCCAAATTAGTTCTTGCTGTGGAGGCACTAGTTAAGTCAGAAAGATTATTAGCCACTTGTGAGAAAAATGAAGATGCTTGAACGGCTGCGGTACCTAACCCGAGATTTGTTCTAGCTGTAGTAGCATTTGTAAGATCGGATAAGTTATTTGCCACTTGAGCAAAAAATGAAGAGGCTTGAGTTGAAGCAGATCCAAGTCCAAGATTTGCTCTTGCTGTTGGAAGATTGGTTAAGTCAGATAAATTATTTAAAGTGCTTAAAGGAGTAAAGCCAAGTGCATCTTGTTTTGTATTAAATTGAACTTGTAAATCTGCCTGGTCATTAATATTACCAGAAATAGATCCCCAAGCCCCACCTCCACCGCCACCCACTGATCCAATACACACAGCATACAATGGCTGTGCGGGTTCTGGTGGAGTGGTAGTAGTTATTGTACTACCAGAAATAGTATAATCTACTCCTTGAACAAGAACTAATTGGCTACGAAATAAAACTAAATTTTGGTTTGCGGACGGTGCTTGCGATAGGGTGAAAGTAACATTTAAACCATCAATAGCTCCTGTTGGAACTTCTTGGAATGTACTCGCTCCAGCAGATGGATAAATCCCCCAAGTACCAGAGTCATAAATATAAAGTGAGGCTGTATCTACAACAACAGCTATATCTCCATTAGCGGCTGACCCAGGCAAGGCAGCAAATGTGGGGTATTTTGTTATACCACTGCCACTAGCACTTGGATATTGACCATACTGCATATTTACACCTTACCATTAATAGTTGCATTTAATGTACCTGTACCACCAACACGAACATATCGTAATCTTATAGCATAAGCTCCAGTTTTAGTTACGTCTGCGAATGCTACATCCGCAACACCAGCCGCTGAAAAGCTGAATGGAAGTGCAGACCAAGACCCAGTACCAATTCCAGTATAATCTGTGCATACCTCTATATAAAAATCACCTGTTGGTGTCCCTGTCCAATCGAAAGAGATACCAACTGTGGAAATTCCATCCAGGGTTGTTACCGCACTTGTTATATTTGCGGACATGTCCCCATTAGTAACTATGGAGGTAGGGGGTAGTGGGGCTCCTGTTACAGACCCCACCACATTAACGTCCATGGCATATTTGGAACCTACAAGAGTACCAGTTATAGCTCTTTTTAAATTTGCAAAATATATCTGGGCTTTCATCTACTCCCCTTATTTAAAAGTGTTTATTACTAAATCCCCGTAAGTAACTGTGTGATCCAAAGCCTTTACGGAAATTCTTTTATTTTTTGCTAAAGGAAAAGGAATTACTTGCCCCTCTTCACACGCCTTAATATAAATTGGAAGTATTGCATTATTTTCAGAACCTGCCGCACCAGTTGAAACCATTAGAACTGCGTCAGAAGTATTATCAATGCTCATAGCATCACAAGGCATAGATGTGGCTGCTGTTATAAGCGTCCAAGCACCTGTGGTTATATTTGATGCAGAAATGTCTAAAATTAATTTTTCAGCGGGCTCTTGAGCAAGTAAAAATCTAGATGTCATAAACCCCCACTATACAAATAAGTTTAATAGTAAATATCCAGAAACAGCATCCGCATCCACTGCCTTCGCTGATAATCTAGACCCCTTTGGAATAGCCATATCTAATGGAATTAGTTGTGAGGAAACCCCTGGGTAAATGTAAAATGGTAACTCTACCTCTGCCCCAACACTACCAATGGCCAAAACAAGAATTTTAGTCGTAGGATTATAAATATCCAAAAAAGAGCATGATTTTGCAGTAGCCGCACTAATTTGAACCCATGCACCAGTTGTAATATTTGTAACGCCTGTGTTTAATTTTAATTTTTCAACTGGTTTTCTAGCTAAAATATACGAACTCATCTAACCCCCAAAGAAAAGAAGAGGGGGCCTAAGCCCCCTACTTTTTAGTAGCTAATGCTGTGGATAATACCGCAATAGCTTGGGCGTTGAACTACTAGTTCACCGAACAAGCACATATCTACAATGTACTGGTATCCAGAAGTATTACGAACTTCAAAATACTCAATTCCATCTGGAGACATACGCTTACGGAAGAAACCATTTGAGTAGAACTTCAAAGCTCTCCAGTCAACAAGCATGATAACATCGTCATCTGCTTCTTGAACTGCTACAAGCTTCAATGCACCCTTAGTTACAGAACCTACTTCTAATTCAGTCCAACCGAATTGAGAAGCACGCTGTGAACCAGGAACTACGTTAAAGGCACCTTTTGAAGCCTCAATTACTTTGATACAAGAAGCAAAGTTCTTATAACTCATAATAAGGTCTGATGGATTTCCTTTTCCAAGTTGACGTACTGTTGTCAATGCATCAAAAACTTTCTGCATGATGTTTGTAGCTGTAATAGCTGTACCAGATACGTTGATAGCTTGCAAATATGGGTACAATACTTTTGTAACGCCATATAGAGCCGCATCACCACCATTTGCAGCAGAAAGTAATGCACCACGAAGGGAACCGAAGCTATTAGCTTGAGCGCCATCGTTATAGCATTTTACATTCTGAGCCAATGTATATGCAGAAAGGTCTACAGCCACTACACCACCACGAGCTGTTACGAAAGACACTGTGAATGTTTCCATATCAATCGCGGATACATAGCAAGTAACAGGTGCAGAGTTATCATCGTCGATGCTAACTTTCTGACCAATCATGAAACGATCTGGGCGATCCACTGCTAATGTTCCACCAACTGTACCGTCAGCAGTTCCTTTAGCAAAATGGGCGCCATTCAAAAGGTTTACAGAAACTACATTTTTCATATAGTCCATGAAATCTTCGATTGTTCCTGGGAGAATTTTCAAGAAATTCTGCTCAGAAATAGCCTCATGTTCCATAAGGTCGCGATGATTAAAAATCAAGGAACCCCATACTTCTTTGTGACCAGAAACACCTCCACGTACATAGGTATCTTCGGCAATGTCGTTAGACGCAGACAAAGAACCAAATGCTACAGAAGAAGCACCAGCTGCTTTGAAAGGAACTACTAGATTTCCACCTAGCCAGTCATTTTGTTTTTCTACTTTTGAAAGAAGGAAGTCACGTTTAATAAACTCTTCTTTCAGCAATTCATTTGGCAAAAACTCATTGAGCATTGCCTGAAACGATCTTGTTGTACCCATTAAAAACTCCTTTTAATTAATTGTTTGGCCCATATCTTTGGTCGTACACTTTTTTAATGTCGTCCAAGGTCTTAAGTTTTGCTTTAGCTGGTGCAGAACCACTTTTAGCCCCTGCATTTGCTAAGTTTGGCAAAACATTTGGTTTTTTATTTTCTGCTGTGGCTGGCGTTGCCTGTGTTTGTGCTGGAGTAACTGAAACCGCTGGCTGTGCTGGTTTTGGCACTTCCCCTATCCACTCAAGGGCTTTTTGGGCCGCTTCTAGTGGCGATAAAACTTTACCAGTAAGAGCATGTTCACTTTGCCCCACCCTAATAACCAATTCCCTAAAAGCTCCTTGCGTTGCCTTTTTAGAATCGTATGCTTGAGCTACAGCATTGAAATCTGGCCGCTCTAAGACAAGCTCTAACATCTGACCTAGATACTGAGCTTGCTGTTGCATGGCTTGCTGTTCGCTATAGCTAGATTGCTTTTCTAACTGATAAGCGCGTTGCTCCGCCATTCGCTTTGCCTCAATCGCTTGTCTTTGCTCAGGAGGCATCTGTGATAATTGTACCTTTTCTACAGCCCATTGCAAAACTTTTTCTGGGGAAATTTTTAAAGTATCAAAAACAGTGTCCATATCACCACGTTGATAAGCAGTTCTAGCCTCACCAATCTGCTCCATTACTGAGTGATGGGCTTGTTGTAACTGTTGATATTCCCCTCTAATAGAGTTCATTCGTTCTTTAATAGGCTCTATTCCGTATGCTTTTTGGTAAATATCTTTTAAATATTTCTCTTCTTTCTCACTTTTTATAATGCTACGAAGCATTTCAGGAATTTCATGCTCCTTATTATTAGCCTTAAATTTAAAATCTGGGGTATAAGCCGCTACTGGTGCTTTATCCAAAGACGGGGCTACATTGGCCTCAGTTTTGGGTAGATCAGTAGGCTGCGGCTGTGAAGCCTCCGTCTGCTGCGGGGTTGTATCCAGGGTTTGGGTTTCGGTCGCTTGTTGAAGATCCATTTACTACTCCTCCAGGCATTACAGTGCCTTCATTTGATTGTGCTGGGGCCACATTTCCTTGTGATACCCCTCCAGTCATCATTTCTGATATCTGGGCCAAGTTCGCTTGGTTTACGTTTTCGAGTTGATTAAGGCTCGCTCCTTGAGTCTCAAGTTTGTCAATTAGCCATTGTAGGGCCTCAGATGGCAACCTCACCCTCCTAGTCTTACTAGGGTCTTTTGGATCTGTTTGCACGTAGAAGTCACATGCAACTAGATACCCTCCCGTTGGACAGAAGCCTGATTGTGCCGCCTGAATCTGTTTAGCCTGATCCGCAATAAACTGCTCATGAGCTTGAAGTCGCATAGCATAGTTTTGCTGGATTTCTGGGGCCAAGAATTGAAAATCTGCTTGTCGCATTCTATTTGTCAAACGGGACACCATATACGGATGTTTATCGTTTGGATGAACAGGGGGCCGCTCTCCTCTATCTAATGCTAGAATGTCATTTGTAGCAGCGTCATAGTCTAATGTCATATCAGAGAATCCATCTTCCAAATTTGAATAAGGCATCTCTCTGAGCAACTTACCTATGTCTTCTTTATCTAATTTATTACCAATATACTGTAGAGCATGATTTAAAATTAACTGCTTGCCAAGCTTCGTTTCTACGTCATCTGTCTGCGCTACTACTTTAATCTTGTAGCACAGTGGGCTTGTGTTTTTAAATTCTGCAATATTTACTTGCTCACGAGCACCGACCATCTGAATTATTTTATCATCTGGAAAATGCACGCGGGCTAATTCCAAATAAAGCTGGGCTACTTCTACTAAGAATTGCTCAAAGCGTTTTATATATAGCTGAAACTTTTTCTTTTGGTGTGCTGCTCTAAATAGAAGCGCATACGGATCTAATTGAGTAGGAGTATCTTCAGATTTCTCCTCAACAAGGGCTGCATGATACATTTCAGAAATTTGTGTAGCCATGTAATTTGCGTATTGGGCACCATCACGACCAGCCAAAACTTTAGGCTCCATACCCGTATAATTCACTGTGCGAACACCTGGAAGGCTTGCTCCAGCACTTACTTTAGTTCCATGCTGAATTAAAAGTTTATCATCTCCCAAGGTAATTTGATGTTCTGCTATTTTACTAGCCGCTCTATTAATTTCCATTTGGAATGGGCGAAGCATTCTAACAATACCCTGACCACGGGCCTTTGTCTGAAGGCGTTTAAATGGCTTGAACTTTATAGGAAATAAACCCCCTGGCAGAGCACCCTCTGTAAGAACCTTGTCTTTTACAGTATAAAAGAAATATCCTTGTGGGTACTCCTGACTAGGGCGGAAATAATATTCGCGTACCATGCATTGATCTTTTGTACGCTGGTAAGAGCCTTTACCTCTATCGAAAATTGTGTATGTTTGATCCGCGCTTGCTTGTATATATTTACCAAGCTCCTCATCTGGAAACATGGCTTTTAATTTTTTTACATCCACCATTTTTCTAATGATGGCGTACTTAGCTTTTTTGAAGGAGGTGGCAGAGGGATCTATTAATAGATTGAACCCATAGACTTCCTCAAAAACAATATCGTCTTCTAGGGGGTCATAAAATAATTTAGTAGCAACCTCACCAATCCCTACAAAATCTTCTACCCAAGATTGGACTTCTTCATCTAGACCGTGCTTTTCTTTTGCGTACTCCCAAACAGCTTTATTTAGTTCAGCGTCTTTCTGGTCTCTTAACTCGCTCGCTTGCGCGGGCTCAAAGCCAACACCTGGAGCAGTAGCTACAATATTGTTTACGTAACTATCAGTAATTTTTTGAACATGGTTTTTAGTAAGGCGAATTTTTTGCTCGGAAGCAATAGAACGGGAGTCTCTTAATCTTTTATAAAAATTACTTCTTAATTTATTATAGTGATCCCCAGTAATTAGAAGTAAATTAGACCTTTGCTCCGCAAATAGCTCTTTATCGGCTTCATCTGCGTCTATATACATTTTCTCTAAGTCAGAGATAGTATATTTAGGTTTTTCTTCTTGTATTCCTTCTTCTGAACCAAAATTAGGCGTCATCCGTGTCATCCTCATCGGAATCTTCTAGCTCCCCATCAATCATTAACTCTTCAGCCAATAGGGGGTTAGTAATCATTAATTCCGCTATTTGATCGTCTTTTGTACGTAATTCTTCCGTTAAAAGAGTCTCTTTTTCTATATTTTGTTGTTCCTGAATGACGTTTTCAGGTTTTTGAGGCCCATTTCTGGCTGGTTGGGGTGCCACTTTATTTCCAAAATTAAAGGATAGGGGGCCATAACTAAACTCTCCCACACCTTTTTTGGCGCATGTCTCAATTATTGTACAAATTTCTTCCCCAGAAAGAAAGTTTTTTTCTAATTCAGTCATATAATGCGTTCCAGTCCTCAAATTCTTGCTCGATTTCTCTTTCTGCATCTCTATTATCCCCCTGCTCAAATGCTTTACGTCTATCTGAAATTTCTTGTTCTTTTGGGCTTAGTTTGGTATCTTTTTCTACAGATCCTTCTGGCTCAGTTCCTGTGATTACCGACCAGTCCCAAGGTACTAAAACCACGCAATAACGGAACGCGTCACATAAATCATCCTTCTTTGTCCTTTTTGCACCTTCCACAGTTAGAGAAACCAATTCCCCTGCCAGTTTTCCAGATTCCCCATCCTCATAAATAGCCATCATGTCGTTCCTAAACAGAACATTGATAACCTGTTCACCTATTACATGGGATTTTTCTGCCTTGGTAAATGGATCACCATTCCTTGCTACAATTTCTCCAAATTCCACAGACGCCCAATCATATATTTGCTGGGTCATCTGTACCCCAAGCTCTGCTCGCATCTCTTTATATTTCAAATAGACATCACTGGCAGTGGTTCTAATTCCGTCCCCCCGCCAGCACTTAACCACCCTGCCCTGCCTATAGTCTGGGCGAACCGCCACAAATACTATTGCAGATGGATGCCCATCTTCTCCACCAGCCCCCATATCAACTGCCGAATACCACACCCAATTTTTTGGTATTGGATGCTTTGGCTTCATGTGCCTCTTAATATCGAACTGAGGATATTTTAACCCAGAGTCTTTTACAAACCTACCGAACACCCGACGCTGCACCTCTTGAGGTGACTTACACGTGGCTATGATTTGATTGATTCTATCATCTGTCCAAGGGGAATCGCTTCCGTCCTCGTAAGTCTGACAATCATACATAGACACCTGCAATTTTAAAGCAGTAGGAAATTTCTCCTCTTCAGAATCCCCCGGCTCAATAACCCTCCTCCAAAGCTCTTGCCCCAAAGTAGCAGTGAAAACCATGTGAACGTATCCATTTGTGGCGGCTACACGAAAGCTTAACTCATCCCATAATTCCTCTGGACACTCTTCATCCAAAAATATGGCGTAAGCGGTGGCGGTCTGTAGGGCAGTTGGCCCCTGCTTATACGACTTAAAATAAATAGAAATTCCCGACTTAAAATGAACCGCAAAAATTTCCTTATTCTTCCACTCAGCATCCCACCCATATTGGGGATGCTTTTTGTACTCTCCACGCGGAAGAAATAAGCTCCACTTCGTCTCGAACTCAATACTGGCCTGATTAGAGGTTGGGTAGAAGTAAATAAATTGGTTAGGAGTGGCGTTTGGCCAAAGGTCTGGCCAGATAGATGGGCATGTGGCCCAATGTATAGCTTTTCTTATTTGCGTAGAGCTTTTACTTATTTGGTTAGCTGCACACAAAAAATTCATTCTGTTAGTGGACTCGAAAAATTTTTTCGCCCAAGTATAAAAGGGAAATCCATAAAGATGTGGCAACCCCCTTTTAAGCTCTAATTCAGCCTCTTTTAATTTTATATACTCGGCACCGTGAGTTTTTATAAACTCTTTTTCTTTGCGAATATCTATTTCCTTTTGGAGCTGATTTATAATAAAATCATTTGGGCTACTTATCACGATCAACCACCGCTACTTTTACAGGTTCTACCGAAATAGTCCTGCCCTCCAACTTTCTTTTCTCAGATTCAATCTCCTCAATTCTTTTCTGAATAGTAGC